>Ga0066684_10000818_pt1 | contig 11555 bp, 11 predicted proteins | sample GraSoiAngelo_133_FD_62301 | JGI IMG/M metagenome (GOLD analysis project Ga0066684, IMG submission 62301) | Grasslands soil microbial communities from the Angelo Coastal Reserve, California, USA - 14_0929_05_20cm | ecosystem: Environmental > Terrestrial > Soil > Grasslands | place: USA... | reverse complement strand
GGCCCTGTGTCAAACGTTTCCAATTTGGGGCCGGCCGCTTTTGCCATGTTTGCGAAGGCTGAGAATTCATCGAGCATGCTCATACCGCCCGTACCGCTCATTTTTTTAAAGGCGTTTCGGGTTGCATCCGACAAATGTTTTTCCAGGTGATTGGGCGCGGTACCGAAAAACATTTCAATCAATGCCTGCCGGGCAGTTTGCGGAGCCGGCGGAGTTTGGGCTGAAACAAAAGAGGACAGCAGCAGCAGGGGAAGAAGCCATGCAAAAAGGCGGTGCATTGGACCTCCGAACACGAAAAGTGCCGCTAGCATAACAGAGTTACTTCAGCGCGACTCATCCCTACAGACACCGACACGGAAGTCGGCGGCCGAGCCGGTTCACCGAATGTGCAAACTTCTGCACTTCAGCCCGATTGGCACGGTTCGTATCGTGTAACTTGGCTTTGTCCCTTAAATCCTTGCTGCACAGAGCTTTTCTCGTCCTAACGGCTGTACCCGGCCAGCAGCGGGGCTTTGGCCGCGAAGGTGCAATTTCAGAAATTACGAAAAGAGGCTGCCAGAGTCCATGATTTCGATCCTCTTCTTTGAAAGCTCTCGACCCGACCTTATGCCGTCCGCTCACGGTCTCCCGCGTGTTTATTCTCGGCGCGCTGGATAGAGCGAAAACGGTGCCATAGCTGTGTTTGCCCCTCCAATGGCCTCTTTATAAAGTGGCTCCAGAAATGGAGCCACTTTTTTTGCTCGAATATCTCTCGGTCGCCAGGTTTGTTAATGAGCCAAGGAAAACGGTGTCCCTGATGTTAACTTAGAAAGAACTGCTGAGCTGATTCGAAAGGTGAAATGCGCCGCATAACATCTGCATGTCTGCTCCTGGTTCTTATTCCGTTTCTATATGCCCAGACCCCAACCCCACCGTGGGCCACTCCGCCGCGGGAAGCCGAGTCCGCTACGCGCGCCTTTCCACCGCAGTTAAGAAGTGAATTGGCGAAGATCCGCGACGCGGCACTTTCGGATGAGTACGCCTACGAGCAACTCGAACACTTGACCGACAGCATTGGGCCGAGACCGCAAGGCTCGCCTCAGGCCGATGCTGCCGCGCGTTACGTTGCCGAAGAATTACGAAAACTTGGACTCGACGTTCATCTCGAGCCGGTGCCGGTCCACCACTTCGAACGCGGAATCGATGCGGCTGAGCTGCTCGAGTATCCGGGGCAGGTAGAGGGCACAAAGCAAAAAATATATGTCACCGCTCTGCGCGGGAACTCTCCGACGCCGGACGCGGGCGTTACAGCCGAGGTCATCATTGTAAACAGCTTCGACGAGTTGAAGCAGCTGGGCAGAAACAAAGTCGCAGGCAAAATTGTTTTGTTCAATGTTGCGTATGATCACCAAAAAGCCGACGCCGGCCAGGCTGGAGCGGCTTACGGCGAGGTTGTGCGATATCGAAGCGCTGGCGCTTCGGAGGCAGCGCAGTTGGGCGCTGTAGGTTCGCTGGTCCGTTCAGCCGGGGACGGAGCATACCGCCTTCCGCACACCGGATCGAGCGTTGACGCTCCGATTCCCGCAGGCGCCATTAGCGCAGAGGACGCAGAATTGATCACTCGTCTGGCTTCGCGTGGTCGAGTACGCATCCATCTGACGCTCACCACCAAGGTCGGCCCCCAGGCGCAAGGGTACAACGTTGTAGCGGATTTGAAAGGCAGCGAACATCCCGAGCAAGTCGTAATCGTATCCGGGCACCTCGATTCTTGGGATCTCGGCACTGGCGCGATCGACGATGGCGCTGGTGTTGTTGTCGCGATGGAGAGCGCGGAGATTATTCACAAACTCAACTTGCATCCCAAACGGACGTTGCGCGTCATTGCATGGATGAATGAAGAAATGGGCGAGACCGGCGCATTGACCTATGCGAAGGACAACGCCATTGACATCGCGAACCACATTGCCGCTATCGAGAGCGACTTGGGCGCTGAGCATCCGTTGGGCTTCCATGCGAAAGTCAGCGAAGGCGCGACGAAGCAACTTTCACCCGTTCTCGATGTGCTCAGACCGTTTGGGGCCAATCTGTTCCAAACCGTGCCGCAGTCGCCCGAAACTGATATTGGCCCGCTTGCCGAAAAAGGCGTGCCGGCGTTCGGCATCTGGCAGAACGGTGTGAAATATTTCACCTATCACCACACTGCAGCCGACACTCTGGATAAAATCGTTCCGCGGGAACTGAGAGAAAACGCAGCCTGCATGGCCGTAATGGGTTATGCCCTGGCGGACATGTCCGAACCGCTTGAACGATAGTGCCGCGTTTTCGCGAGAACTTTCGGGTTAAGAACCAGCTACAAACCTCTATGCCTTCCGGCGGTCGTATGTTGTAATGCCAGAAACATGAACGCCGCCGCCATTCTCGGGCCCGGGAATGTTGCCAAACCACTTGCGTCATTCCAGCGCGCGGCACACACTCAATGGACCTCACTGATTGAGCAAGCCGATGCCATCGTGATTTTTGGCGGCGACGGCACCATTCATCACCATCTCCGCACGGTCGTTGAATTGGGCGTTCCCTTGATGGTTGTGCCATGCGGCAGCGGCAACGATTTCGCGCGTGCCCTGGGATTGCAAAGTCCGCATGATTCGCTCGCAGCTTGGCAGAAATTCGCTTCCGGTGGTGGGAATGTCCGTACGATCGATCTAGGTGTGATTCAGCCGTTCCCGCAGGCCGACCCGGCTCCGTTTGAATCCCTCAACGACCAGCAGCATTATTTTTGTTGTGCTGCCGGAGTGGGGTTGGACGCGAAGATTGCCCGGCGTGCTAATGCGCTTCCCCGATGGATTCGTGCGCACGGGGGATACGGCATTTCAGCCCCTCGCGAACTCCTGAGTTTCCAATCTTTTCCCATGAGGATTTGCTTCAACGGCAGCGGCCCAGGCCAGTTTCGCCCGACCTTAGTTGCAGCCGTCGCCAATACTTCAACCTACGGCGGGGGGATGAAAATCGCCCCCCAAGCCCGACTCGATGATGGCAAGTTGGATTTTTGCATCGTGCGCGACATGAATAAGTTCGAACGATTTCTGTTGTTCCCGACGGTCTATTTCGGGCGCCATCTCATCTCGCAAAAAGTTGAATATGAGCAGAGCGATCACATCAGCATTGAAACTGAATCGCCGTTTGATGTCTACGCTGACGGTGAATATGTTTGCCAGACTCCAGTTAGTTTTCGAGTCGCACGCAAGGCCTTACAGGTAATCGTCCCGGAGTAGACATGCATTGACTGTTAGGGTGCTAAACTACAAACTTTATGGCGGAAAATGGACGCTCGCGGGTTTGGTTGTGGGTGCTGATTGGGGGAGGAGCCTTCTTCCTCTTTGTCCTGGCCGTGTTCACCTTGGTTTTCATTGCACTGCACGCCAGCGGGCGCCAGGCTGGGATTCATGCTTTCGGGGATAAAATCGGCGTGGTCGATCTCGACGGCGTAATTGTTGATCCTAGCGAAGTTGTGGAAGATGTCCGCCGGTTCGCTAATGATGACTCGATCAAGGCCATCATCATCCATGTGAATTCGCCGGGTGGCGGAGTCGCCGCCTCGGAAGAAATCTACCGGGAGGTTAAACGGGTCCGGGACGAAAAGCACAAACGTATTGTGGCTTCCATCCAGACCGTTGGCGCTAGCGGCGCATACTACGTTTCTTCCGCAACCAACAAAATTTATGCAGACAGCGGCAGCGTCGTCGGTTCAATCGGTGTCATCGCCGAGTGGGTGAATTACGGTGACCTGATGCGCTGGGCAAAGCTGAAGCCGGAACTTCTGAAAGTTGGCCAATTCAAAGACACCGGGGATCCGACCCGCGAGCTGACTCCAGCTGAGCGGCAATACATGCAAGGTCTTATCGACAACATGTATGTCCAATTTGTGCAAGCAGTTGCCGATGGCCGCCATGCTAAAGCTTCAGATATCAAGTCGATAGCGGATGGGCGCGTGTGGACTGGCCAGCAAGCGTTGAGCATTCACCTGATTGATCAGATTGGCGATTTTCGCGCCGCCATACTCGACACCGCCAAGTCCGTGAATATCAGCGGCGAACCAGTTCTGGTACACCCGGAAAGGGACCGCAAGTCCTTGCTGGACTTAGTGTTCGGCGATGCGTCCCAGTGGCTGCCCACAAAGGAAAAGTTGCTGGAGCAGCACGTTGGGTTTTACTATCTGTGGAGATAGGCAAACGGCGTCTCCATCTGCCTCTTGCCAACAAGCCCTGAAATTTGAGAAGGTTATCCGAACTGGTTTCCATTCGGATGCAGTTCTCCCTGTGGAGGCGAATGAGTTGGCCCTCCGGCTAACGTAATGTCGAAGATATTGGAGAGCATATAAGCCATGACAAAAGCGGATCTGATCGATGAAGTCTCGGGGCTGGTAGAGTTAACCCGTAAAGACAGCGAGGTAGTGGTCGAGACTATCTTTGACAGCATCGTGCGCTCATTGAGGGCGGGCGATAAGATCGAGATCCGCGGCTTCGGCAGTTTCCGTACTCGCCAGCGTAAGCCTCGCGTGGGACGCAATCCTAAGACGGGCGACCGCGTCGATGTTCCTGCCAAGAAGATCCCATTCTTCAAGCCAAGCAAGGAACTAAAAGACCTGGTGAATGGCGAAAGCAATTCTCCAGCGCCGGCAGCGTCCTCGCCCGCGATGTAAGGCTTTTAACGACTGGCTTCCTTATTATTTAGAGTACCCGTTGGATGTTCTCCCGCAAAGTTCACGTTGAATACGAGCTCGAGGGCAAGCGCTTGCCCTGTCCACTGAAATGGCTCGACAATTTTTCAATGCGCAATTTCACCAATGCCAGCATTTTTGACGACACGCTTCCGGTTGGAGACGGCATTATAGAAATTGGGGAGCGCGTACCTCTCGATAAATTAAAAGCAGCAATGGAAGACTGGTTCCAGCGGAAGGGGTATTTGCCGAAAAGCGCCGGTTTGTGGCTGGAGCTGGAGTAGTCGCCAGCTTGGCATTGTCTGCGGAATCTAACTACGTCCTTTGACGTAGCGGCGTCGATATCCGCTCGGCGTAAAACTGAGAGTCCAGCCACGTCTCTAATTTGCTCTGCAGGTCCGGCGGCACAGAATCGAAGTGCAAGCCGCTTTTACCATGTCGGTCATCCCATATGACTTTTACAATCGCTCCGAAATTAACCCCACCGGGGAGCATGCAACTAGCGTTCAACCGCTCTCCAGGCGTCAGCGCAGTCGCTGTTTTTATCCCCATTCCGCTGCTGCTAATGTTCATACTTGTACATTGAACACGTTCTGAATCGCTCCTTGCTAGCAAAACCACTAACTCTACCGCACACCGAAAATATCGTCTGCGCTCTCCCAGCATGAAGCCCTTGGCCGCGGCTAAGCCACGTCTAACCTGTGCGATGTCAATTGGGCGATGAAGAAGAAAGTTGGCGCCATATTGCGAAGCAGTTTTCTTGTGCGCATTGTCCGTTGCCACGGCAAAAATGACTGCGCTCCTGTTTGAACGACTGCTCCGCACCACACCAAGGACCTGAGAGGGTTCTGAAACCGTGTCGAAATCGAGAACGACGGTATCGTACTTTGAACGGCTGACTTCGTTCAACGCCAGTTCTGCGTCTCCGATGATTTGAGCTTCCATGCCAATTTCAGTCGAGGCTTTTCCGAACAAGGAACTCAACCATTGATCAGCGGTTACTACAAGCGCCTGCATTTGCATCAGCCATCACCATGGGTTAATCAAAAGTACTTTATCCGGCACCAGCAGCGCTCCCTTTGGCTCGTGAACGCGCCCCAGTAAAGTCGGCCATCCGGCCTTTCAGCCGCATCACTGCTACTGAGTGAATCTGTGATACACGAGACTCACCCACTCCTATCGCAATGCCGATCTCCTTCATGGTAAGTTCCTCAAAGTAGTAGAGTCTCACCACCATGCTTTCCTTCTGTGGAAGTTCGGAAATTGCCTGCTCTAACAAACCCCTCGTCTCCGATTCCAGACAGTGCAGCAACGGGTCATCACCGTTATGGCTTGAAAGCTGTTCGGTCATATCCACCTCCGCCCCGCCGTCCGGCGAGATAAACCGCAGACTGGAGATTTCAAGCGCGTTTATGTCGCGAAGCAGTCTGTGCATCTCTGGGAGCGTGATTCGTAGTTCAAGGGCTAATTCGGGTTCGGTGGGGTGCCGACCGAGTGCAGCCTGTAATTTGTTATGCGCCTCTTCAATTCGGCGTGATTGACGCCGTAGGTCGCGCGGGCTCCAGTCAAGCTCACGCAGGCTGTCGAGGATCGCGCCACGAATCCGAAACTTCGCGTAAGACCCGAACTGTACGTGTTTGCTACTGTCAAATTTTCGGAACGCGTCCATCAGCCCCACGACTCCGGCATTGACCAGGTCTTCTATTGGAATATGCCGTGGCAACCTGTCGTGAATCCGCCGCGCCTGGTACTGCACAAGCGGCAAATGCTCGGTGAGTAGATTTTGCCGCTCCTCTTCGTTCGCTGCGGTGCAATCGCCGTTTGGTGATTGAGGAGGTCGACGGGTCGACATACATCTCGATTCAACCCTCGACAAATAAGAAAACGATTAAAAGAGAGTTAAGAGATTTTGTTCGAGCCGAAATATTTCCTATTAGGGGAATGTGCGCGAGGGAAGTCCGGAATCGGCAATCAATACGTACTTGAAAAAGGATGGATGGTGGGAAATTTCTGCCGTGCTAGATTGGGTTTGCTTTCGCACTGAGCTCGTAACCGACACCACGAACCGTATGAATCAGGCGCCGGCCAAATGCCTGGTCCACTTTGCGGCGTAAGTAGTTCACGTACACGTCGATGACATTTGTGCCCGTGTCGAACGATAAGTTCCACACGTGCTCGATGATCATGGTGCGCGAGACTCGCCGCCCCGCGTTCAACATCAAATATTCGAGCAGGCCGAACTCTTTGGAGGTCAGTTCGATCCGCTTGCCCGCGCGCTCGACCTTTCGTTCCACGCGGTCGAGTTTAAGATCTGCCACTGTCAGTACCGAAGCCGCAGGCAGATGACTTCTTCGCAAGAGCGCACGGATCCTGGCCGAAAGCTCCGAATAGGAAAAAGGTTTGCCCATGTAATCGTCCGCGCCGAGGTCGAGACATTGCACCCGGTCTTCCACCCGGTTTCTGCTGGTCAAGACGAGAATCGGCATGCTAGGTTTGCGTGGCCGCAGGTGCCGCAGAATTGCCACACCGTCCATTCGCGGCAGATTCAAATCCAGCATGAATAGGTCATAGTCTAGTTCGGTTGCCATGGCCTTGGCCTGTTCGCCATCGTGGGTCACATCTACAGCGTAATGTTCGGCTTCGAGCCCTTTCCTCACAAAACTCGCTAAGGCAGGGTCGTCTTCAGCAATCAGTACACGCATAAACAATAGTTAGAGTCGATTCATTCTTAGAGACAGTTAGGTTGTGAAGCAAGGCACGAATGGCGCTGGAATCGAGCGGAACCTTGCATGGCACTCGCCATTTACCTCAGTAACACTGGAGGATAGGGAATTAGCTCATGGAGCCTTGGAACAAACGATTTCTGCAATCTGTATTTCTTCCCGGGGGCGCGATCCTGCTCGGCGCCTATCTGCTCCTTGGACCGGGAAAGATCAATCCCTCTGTATATGGAGTGAGGTTCTTCTATTTTGCGGTTTTCATTGCTGCCCTGGTATTAGCATGGCGTTTCCATACGACCCGCATTTTTCTTTCCGCTGTTGTGCTGCTGCTGGCCCATCACGCACTCGAGTTTTTTACCCAAGGCCACATTACTCCTTCAGGTCCGGGCCGCATTGCGTTTGAAACTATTGCTCTCCTGCTTCCCTTGAACTTCATCCTTCTTGCTTTTTTCCCGGAGCGTGGCTATCAGGGCCGGAGCTTGTTTTGGTTCCTGGCTCTGCTATTTTTTGAGTCAGTACTGCTGGCCGCCGTGGCACGCCCAGATCAGCCCGCCCCCGAATTGCTACATGCTTCACCGCTGGCGTCGATGCATTGGCGGCTGCCACAGCCTGCGCTTCTGTTCTTTGTCATCGCTCTTATTTATTTGCTGGTGCGAATGGTTCGTTTTCAGAAGCCAACGATTATCGGGATGTTCTGGTCGTTAATTGCAATCTGGCTGGGGCTCAATGCCGGAGGAATAGGGAAGCTCGGCAGCGAATACTTCGGTGTAGCAGCACTCATTCTTGCCAGCTCCATCGTCGAGAATTCTTATTCCCTGGCTTACCGTGACGAACTCACCGGTTTAAGCTCGCGCCGCGCGTTTAACGACGCGTTACTGCGCCTGAAACCCCCATACGCCGTCGCCGCGGTCGATATCGACCACTTTAAAAACATCAATGACACCTATGGTCATGATGTAGGGGACCAAGTGCTGCGTATGGTTGCTTCCAAACTGGCGCGCGTCGGGGGAGGAGGTGATCCCTTTCGTGTGGGGGGAGAGGAATTCACCATCCTCTTTCCAGGAAAAACAGGAAAGGAAATCGTAGACATACTGGAACTTCTGCGGCTCAATATCGAAAGCTCCACGTTTCGCGTCCGCAGCGGTGACGAGCGTCGCAAAATCGAGCGCCCCAGTGACCGAAGGTTCCAACGGAAGAAGAGAGAGGCCCCTCGCCTGAGCGCTAATTCCTCCACCACGTTGTCCGTCACCGTTAGCATCGGAATCGGCGAATCTCAGTCGAAGCTGAGCTCGGATGAAATCATTAATCAGGCGGATAAGGCGCTCTATCGGGCGAAGCGAAGCGGAAGGAACCGCGTCGAGACCGGGATCCCGGAGAAAAAGATGTTGGGATTCGGGTCTAAAAAACCTAGACAGCCCTAGGTGGTCTTATTGCGACGGGTCCGTTGCACCGTCATTTCTACAATCTCTCCGATGAGCTCAGTATAGGAGCGCCCCGACTTTTTCGCGGCCATCGCAAACTCATGCTTGCTGGAGAGCCACGGATTCGGGTTCGCTTCGATTACGTACACTTCGCCCTCGGGAGTGAGTCGCATGTCGATGCGCCCGTAGTCGCGCAGTTTCACCGCTCGATATGCCGCGATGGCGGTCTCCTGCAATTTCTGCGTGGTGGCTTCGTCCAGATCTTCCACCACCGTCGATTTTGTCAGCTTGTACGCCTTAGACTCGGTTTCGAACTTAACATCACGGCTCGCGATCTTCGGAGTTCCCTCGGGTAACTTCGAGAGATCGAGTTCGACCAAGGGTAAGACCTCTGTCTTCTCATAACTCCCTAGAATCGCCGCGTAAATCTCCCGACCCTCAATGTATTCCTCAATTAAGGCAGGAGAATCAAACTCATTCTGCACATATTCCACACGCTCCATCAGTTCTTTTACACCGGTGACCACTGCCTCAGCATCGATTCCAATCGATCCGTCTTCTGACTGCGGTTTTACTATGAGAGGAAACTTCACATCGTGAGCGTGATCAATGTTTCCGCGATAAGCCGTCGCGAAAAATGGCGTCCGAATGTCATGAAAGGCAAACATTTTTTTCGCTGTGGCTTTGTCCTGGGCGAGAAAATGTGCGTGCGGCCCTGCGCCGGTGTAGGGAAGTCCCAGCAAATCCATGTATGCCGCAACATTCATTTCTTTTGTGTCGTCGCCGGCATATGACTCCGTCAGATTGAAGACAAGGTCGGCGCCGCATTTGCTCAAACCATAAAGCGACTGCGGACGTCCATCCAGCACGTAATAAGAAGGCTCATGCCCGAGTTTGCCGAGCGCATCAAAAATTTCTTCTCGGTCCTCTTTTACCTTGCGCTTGCGCCCGGCGCGTGTCGCCTCTGGTTCAGAGGTGTCTTCCTCTTCCCAAACGTCGTACAGCACTGCGACTTTTAATGTATCGCCCATCCCTGCTCCTAAGCCTGGAAAGCTCTCAATCGCGCCAGATGAGTCATGACCAACGTGGTCGCGAATACGGTAATCTCCGAAAGATATTCCGCCTCTTTTTTCTTGTCGATCATCAATCGCAGCTCTCCGCTTCGTTTCTCAATCGACTCCATCAACTTCTTCACTGCCGGCCGCTGCAGGGCGGTCCACCTGGCAATGTGGTCCACGATCGTCTTTCTGTGTTCGCGCAGAAAAATCTCCGCCGGCTGCGCGCTCTTGCTCTTTTTAGACGCATTAAACATCGCGGTAAGATCGCCGTCCTGAGTTACATCCAGCAATGGAATTTGGTCGGACGGATTGCGATAAAAATCGCCGATCGTCATTTCCATTTCCGCCGTAGTAATGTCCGGAGTGCCGCGCTTGCGAAGCGGATCCGCATTCCCCAACTCGCGCGCAATCCTCTCCATATACTTCAGCTTCCCCATCGCGCCCCAGTCGCGGTACTTCTTTCGCCACCCAGAACGCGGCGTCATCCACACGGCAAAGGTTTCGGCAAAATCCTCATCCGGATGTTTTTGGGCGTACCAACCCGGCAGATAGCGCACGTAGTCTTTCGAGAACAGCACCGGGCGATAGTTCTCGCGATATGGCCTTCGGTAAGGTCCGAATATCTGTTTCCACTCCGGCGTGCGATGCAATTTATACGCGTAGTTAAATGCATGTCCGGCTTCGTGGCGCAAATACATCATGATTTCGCGATTGGTCTCCAGATCATTGTTCTCTCTTTCAATCTGCGCAAGGTCCGGGCGGGCCAGATAGAACGGAATTCCTATCACGGGTTCTCCGGAAGGGCATCCCCATTCGTCTGTCAAATAACATACGGGCCGGAACTTCAGAATTTTTTTTTGCTCCAGTTCACGATAGAGTTGTTGCACGAATCTCGCGACTGAGGATTCTTCAATGGTCAATCCCAAATCGCAAATCCGAGTGTTCAATAGCGATGGACTTTTCTCAGCCTCCGCCGGTGCGCTCAACTCCGTGGGCGGTTGTGCTGCCTCAGCACCCGCCGGTTGGCTCGATTCTGTCACGTGTAATCAGTGTATTAAAACGATCGCGGACGCGACAGTGAGGAGAGAAGTGCATCCTGCCGCTATGATCAGAGTATTCGAAGCTTTCACTTAGGAGAAGATGACCATGGGCCGAGACCACGCGTCATCTCTATTGCTTGCGTGCTGTGTCGGTTTCACGCCCACCTAGTCGCGATCGAGAAGCAGCCGCAATTCACTGGACCGTGATGGATGCCGCAGCTTGCGCAACGCTTTAGCTTCGATCTGACGAATGCGTTCGCGCGTCACAGCGAAACACCGGCCTACTTCCTCCAGCGTGTGCTCTGAACCATCGTCCATGCCGAATCTCATCCTCAGTACCTTTTCTTCGCGTGGACTGAGAGTACGCAACACCAGCTCAGCACGCTCTTTAAGATTGACCCCGATGACTGCGTCGGCGGGCGAAACAGCAGTGCGGTCTTCGATCAGGTCTCCAAGATGCGAATCGCCTTCCTCGCCAATCGGCGTTTCCAGAGAGACCGGGACGCGCATGATTTTGAGCGCCTTGCGAACCTTCCATTCCGGAATATCCATCTGCTTGGCAATTTCCGCCGACGAGGGCTCGCGTCCCAGGGATTGAACCAAGCGCCGCGACGTCCGAA
>Ga0066684_10000814_pt1 | contig 11562 bp, 11 predicted proteins | sample GraSoiAngelo_133_FD_62301 | JGI IMG/M metagenome (GOLD analysis project Ga0066684, IMG submission 62301) | Grasslands soil microbial communities from the Angelo Coastal Reserve, California, USA - 14_0929_05_20cm | ecosystem: Environmental > Terrestrial > Soil > Grasslands | place: USA... | reverse complement strand
CACTCAGCCGGTTGAGCTCGCGATGGTGTTCATGACTGCTCACTCCGCTTCGTTCCCCGCTCCCCATCACGCTTGGCGTGATCTCTACCTGCAAGCCCTGTTCGAAACGGACAAGAGCAAAATTTGCGTGCGAATTTCCGAAGCCGAACGGGCACTGCTTTCCCGAGAGCATGAATTGTTTGCCGGAATACCTGATCCTGCCGAACGGGAAGGGGTGAACACGGCCCTGCACGCGCTAAGCGCTCTTCGCACCTGTCTTTCGACATCCAGCAGGGCCCGCGCAGCTTAAGCCCCTGTTCTGCCTAAAACCAAAAATGGCGCATGTTGGCGCTTTCGTTTACCTAGCGAAAGACGATCATGTAAGCACCACGTACCCGCGCGCTGTCTTCCTGGAGGCCCGCAAGTTGCGTCGCCGGTCAGGCAGCGCGTGCTCCTAATTCAAGCGCAAGAAAAATAACGAGGGGAAGCGATCCGCATCATCCCGGAACGCTTTCTTTTTGCCCACACCGCCGAGAAGCGCTTCCACTCTCAATATCTATCATGCCGATCTTGTTCTAAGGACGATTCCGGGCATCCAACAGCAGACATGGCTAGGAGGAATATTGTCGTAATCGGCGCCTCGGCGGGCGGAATTGAAGTCCTCCAGACGATTCTCGCCGCCCTGCCGTGGGACTTTCCGGGCTCAGTTTTCATCGTCTTGCATACCAGCCAGGAGAGCCCGGGGCTGTTGCCTGAAATTCTGAATCGCTGTAGTAAGCTTCCCGTGCTCTACGCAGTACATGGTGCGCCAATCCTGCCTGCGCGCGTCTATGTGGCCCCGGCGGGAAGACGCCATATGATGTTGGACCGCGGAAAGGTGCGCATGGAAGCAGGTCCGCGCGAGAACCGGAACCGTCCTTCAATCGACGCGTTGTTCCGTTCGGCTTCGTACGCATATGGATCGCAAGTTATAGGGGTGGTTCTTACCGGAAACCTGGACGACGGGTCGGCGGGGGTCGCCGCAATTAAAGCTCGCGACGGCGTGGCCATTGTGCAAGATCCTGACGATGCTTTTGCGCCGTCGATGCCGGCCAGCGCCATTGATGCAACCGATGTCGATTACGTGCTCGCTGCCGAAGCGATTGGGCCCAAGCTGATTGAGCTAGTCACATCCAATGTAGCTGAAAATCTGCAGGCAATCTCTAATGGAACCAGAAATATCGCCGCCACCGGACACACATATTCCTGTCCGGAGTGCGGAGGGGTTCTTGAGGAAATTCAGGAAAATGAATTGTTGCGTTTGCGCTGCCGGGTGGGTCACATTTATTCGCCTGAGAGCTTTTTGGCAGACCAGACGGAAGCTGTGGAGCGGGCGCTCTGGGCGGCGATTCGAAGCATGGAAGAGCAGACAGAGTACGCCGACCGCCTGGCCACAAGTTCCCGCCAGAAAAACCGGGCAGCGCTTGCCCACCGTTTCAGCGACAAAGCCGAAACCAGTCGGGAAAATGCAGCGGTGCTTCGCGAATTGCTACAAAAGACCACGGACGAAATCTTTGATATCCCACAGCCGATTCCGGAAATGGAACCACGAACGAGGACGGAATAGGGCTCCCCAATCGCCTCACTCCTGCAGTTTTCCGGCGTACAATTGCTGCGCGTGGGGCGCAGTAGCTGAAATCCAAGAAGCGAAACCGTCTGGAATGTGAGCTGATCGCCATTGGTGCCTCAGCTGGTGGACTGACGGCTCTTAGTCAGTTGCTAGGAGATCTTGGCCCCCAATTTCCCGCGATTGTTGTGGTGCAACATCTCGATCCGCGGCATAAGAGTCAATTGCCAGGTTTGTTATCGCGGAAGACCCGAAAACCGGTGAAGCAAGCCGAAGACGGCGAACCGGTGCTGCCGGGCAACATTTATATCGGCCCGCCGGATGAACATGTCCTCATTTCCAAAAGTAAGATTCAGCTCGCCCATTCTCGATTGATCCGATTTTCGCGGCCATCCATTGACGTGATGTTTGTGTCGGTGGCGGCAACGTACGGGGACAGGGCCATTGGAATCATCCTGAGCGGCTCGAACCGCGACGGATCTGACGGGATTGCTGCAATCAAGCGGGCAGGCGGCATCACGATCGCGCAAGATCCAGCTACTGCGGAATTTCGCGTTATGCCGCAGGCGGCCATCGATACCGGTTGCGTGGACTTTGTGCTTCCACTCGGTAAAATGGGGGAAGCTCTTTCCGAACTTCTCGTGAAGGGCAACAGGCGTAAATGACAAAGGATGTCACGCTCAAGGACCTGCTGCAAGAGCTTGCGGACAAGCGGAGCTTCGACTTCCGCGGCTATAAAAGAACCACGCTGGAGCGCAGATTCCGGCGCCGGATGTTTCAGCTCAACATAGGCGCATATTCCCAATACGCCGAATACATTCGCAAGCGTCCCGAAGAAGTTACCGAACTGCTGAATACGATCCTGATCAATGTTACGGCGTTTTTCCGTGACCCTCCTGCGTGGGAGATTTTGCGTCATGAAGTTTTGCCATCGCTGCTCAAACGTGTGAAACCCGGGCATTCCTTTCGCGCATGGAGCGCCGGTTGTGCGAGCGGGGAGGAAGCCTATTCGATTGCCATTCTGCTGGCAGAATATTTCGGCCCTCGTATTCAGGATTACGACATCAAGATCTATGCGACGGATATCGACGAAGAAGCGCTGAATGCTGCGCGCCGCGGCGAATATTCAACCGACTGCTTGCGCGGGGTTCGTCCGGAGTGGCGTGAAAAATATTTCCAGGGCAAGGGCCTGTTTCGGATCAGTCGGGAGATTCGCCGGTTGGTTATCTTCGGGCGCAGCAATTTAACTCAGGACGCGCCTATCTCCCACGTAGATCTGCTGACATGCCGGAACGTGCTGATCTATTTCGATTCTGATCTGCAGAAGCAGATACTCTCCCGCTTGCACTACGCTCTTGAGCCGGGAGGAGTGTTGTTTCTTGGCAAGTCTGAATCTCAGCTGACAAAATCTCAGCAATTTCAGCGAACCAATGCGCGCTGGCGAATGTTTCGTCGGATCACGGGTTCGCCGTTGGAAGAGCTACCGGAACTACGTGAGGAAAATCTGGAACAACCGGCGCTTTCAGTGGTCAAGACTTCGCAGGAAGTGTATAGCCTGCGGCAGCAGCAGCGCTACATGCTGGACACTCTGCGCATCGGGGTGTTTGCGCTCAAGGCAGACGAAACCATCGCCCAGCACAACACCGCGGCTTTAACTCTTTGCGGGCTGCCGCCGACAAGCCTGGTGGGTCGAACGCTCGCCGACACTGATCTGTTTACGCGTATTCCCGACTTCGGCAGGCAAATGCAATCGACGCGGCTCAAGAATGACTCTTCACGGACGATTGTAAGAACGAAGATCGGCTCTGAGGAGAAGCTCCTCGAGATCACCATTCGGCCACTGCTGGATGAAGGCGGTATACGGAGCGGGACCCTCATCTACCTTGAAGACCAGACGATGCACGAGAAATTGCAGACCACGGTTGAGGAACTGGAATCCACAAGCGAAGAATTGCAGTCTGCAAATGAGGAACTCGAGACTACCAACGAAGAGCTGCAATCGACTAATGAGGAACTGGAAACCACGAACGAGGAGCTGCAATCCACTAATGAGGAACTAGAAACCACGAACGAAGAATTGCAATCCCTGAACGAGGAACTGGAAACCACCAACCAGGAGCTTGAAGACCGCACCAGGGAACTCGACCAGGTGAACAATGTCTATGAGCAGACGCTCGAGAAGATCCGCTTGCCAGTTATGCTGGTCAACCCGGAGCGTCGCATTGAGTTCTGGAACAGCATGGCTCTACGCCTGTTTGGGTTCAAGAGCAAGCCGCCGGTAGACCTGACTGTTGACCAATTGCCGCTGTCGCAAAGTCTAAGAAGTCTTCTTGTACGACGCCACCGCGCTGTTCTTTTGAAGCAGCAGCCCCAGGTCGCGCGGGCGCAGGACCTTGGCTCAAGATTCAATTCCGTTGCAGATATTCACTTCAGCGTGATTCCCCACGAAGACAAGACAAACAGCGTGTTGATTATGTTCGAATCAACCGCTGCACGGGAGGCGTCAAGAGATCACCGCCCAAACAAATAGTAGATTTGGATACCAACTCGCTCGTGGGAGAACAAGATTACTTCATACGTGATCGCATCTGCATGATGCGCTCCTGTAAAATCTCGGCCTGACGATGTTGTCTCACGCTGGTTTCGGCAATCGTCTGAGCCAGCCTGCGAGCGTCTGACAAGAGGCGGCGAGAGTCGTCGATAGGTTTGGTGTTGTTTCCCTGCGTCCGCTGCACCAAGTGCGGCTGGGGTTTCGGCGCACGAACTGCCTCGGTCGTGCTAATCCAGAAATTCAGGTCGGTAACGGTGGCGTAAACCGGGCTGCGCCTGCCTTTGCCAATTCGATGGACCGGCAATCCTAGATCACGTTCCCAACGCTGTACAGTCCGCACACCACGACCAAGATACGCAGCAATTTCCTTCCACGAATTCAACATCATGGGAGCGGTCGTAGCATTCTGGCGCATCATGGCGTTTTCTGAGATGCCGCAATTGGGCTACAGTGCTTACTAGGTCAAAATGCAGTATATGCTGTAAGGACTGCTGATTGCGAAATTTCTCGTTTTACAGGGGCTTGAATCAGCGTAGGGGGGCAACATGCTAGGAAATAACGATCGTGTACCGGAGATATGCCGGAAGATTAGTGAGGAGATGGACAGCGACAAAATGTCGGAACTGGTCCGACAGCTTAATCAGGAACTAGAGGACGGCTCGGGTAAGAAGGACTCTGAGAGCATCCCCGAACCAAAGCGGAAGATTGCTCGTTCCGCCTAGTCTCGTTGCTGCCCTAGTTTGGACTTGAGTCAAGCAATATCCCGCGCCAGAGGAAAAACCTACTTAGACCAATCTCGCGAGCGGCCCAAAACGTGCGTCACCCGACAGTCGTCTCTACCGGACTGGAAGATTAAGAAGCGCGTCCGCCTTGCGACGCGGCCCACCTGGGAGAGCCTGATCTGAGGCGATGCTTCGTATGATGGGACCGATGGCTTGGAACTCCCGCATTGATCGTCCGTCGGCGTGCGTCTGCAAACGGTCCAATTCACCCTCAAGACGATTGGTATCATGCTGATGGAAGTGGGCGAGTCTTCGCCCGAACTCCAGGGTTGCGGAAATCTCCTCGAAAACAGTCGTCAGTTCCTGGATCTCCGAATCGGACGAGGAACTGTACGTAATCTGGTTGTGGAAGTTTGAATCGTGGTACGCCAATGTGCGCACACTGCTGTTTTGGGCCGAGTTCAAGGGCGCCTGGGGCTGCTGGCCAAAATACCCCAACTGGCGTGCGACGTTGAACGTAATCCTGCGCGTACGGTCGCTAACCTGAAACTCAATCGTGTAGGGCACGCCGCTCTTGCCTATGGAATCCGGCGCCGATGCGTAAGTGGCAGTGCCCGAAGCATCTATCGCGATGGAGTAGTAGGAAGGATCAGCTGACCAGAGCACAGAAGTGAAGACCACGGTGGGGAAGCGGGATCCTGAGCGCGTGTGGATTTGCGGGTTCTGGGAGAGAACTGCGGAGCAGACCACGAAAGCGAACACAAATGGCCCCAATCGGAAGCTATCGTTCGTGCTTGATTCCCGCTGTTCTCGTCGTGGCATTCTGTGACATTAAATGCGGTAAGTGCTAAAGCGCAACGTTGGGTAGTCCGTCGCGGCGCAAGAGACCGTAAGCAGCAGTAGCAGCAAACTTAAAAAATTTGATAGGCTTTGGAAGGTGGGATTCTCGCAGTCGCCGCACCCACCTACTCCAGAGTTGGGCGCTTAACTCAGCGGTAGAGTGCCATCTTCACACGGTGGAAGTCATAGGTTCGAATCCTATAGCGCCCACCATCTTCACAGATTACTCGAGCGGTGGACCATGATCGAGACAGCTTTCGGCTGAACCCTCTTGGTCCACTCGAATAACGGCTGTTTCGTCCGTACAAAACGCTCGTCTGCCCGTAGTGTTTGGTACTTTTGGGACGGCAGTGATTTGGAACTTCGAAATGGGGTCGCCGGCTCGGTTGGCATCACAACCCTGCAAGAAAAAGGCATAGCCGTTCTTAAAGCCCGCGATGAGGTCCGAGCTGATCAGTCCCGAGAGATCAGAAAAGTTGCAGCTGAAACCTGCAGCGTGGTGCATCATCTCGTAACGAACTTCAGCCGTGGAGAGTTCTCGCACGGAAGCAACTGCACCAGCCTCGTCCGCGGCAATCCTGGCTCGCAACAGATTCGGAATAGCAATGGCAGCTACGATGAGAATGATTGGAATGAATACGATACCAAGATAGCCCAAGATCAAACCCGCGAGCGCCAAGCCTTCACCCTTCAATCTACCCGAGCTTTTCTTAATCTCCGAAAGAGAGATGTGACCAAGAATAATCGCCACGACGAACAACGGAAATATGTGCAGAATGCCGCAGACGAGACTGGCAATGGCTTTGCCGCTGGTCTGAGGAGGACCGGCCAATGAAGGTGGTTTGGGAGCGGGCTGGGGCGCGACCTGCATGGGCAAGAGTGAAGTTTCACAGTTGGAGCAGAATTGGGTATTGTCGGCCAAATTGGCGCCACACTTAGCGCAAATCAAGATGCTCACCTCCGCAGGACTAGATCCGGGAAACCCCATACATAAACTGCACGAAACAGTACTTTGGCCGCCTCCTGCGGTCAAGGACTTTGGTCAAAAGAATGAAGAGTATGCCCGTCCTACATGATGGCAAGCTGCCTATTACTTCAGGGCCGAGTCCTCTGTGCGATATCCACCGCATGAGATCGGCATAGACTTAATGAAATGCGCGTGTTGGGGAAGTGATGTTCAAACAGAGTGAAGGTGTTTTGGCCCGCGTTAGCCAGCAACTCTCAAAGCTGGAAAAACGAGACTGGGAACTCTGGGTCATAATTTCTATTGCCGGTGTTCTGGTGAGTGGCGGTCTCCTGGCGATCTTGTTCAGGGCCGCATTCAAAGAAGATTCCGTGCACTTCGAAATAACCGTCTCGCGTCCGCTGGTGATTGGGCTGTTTGTCCTTCTGGCTTTGTTGAACACTTATCTCGTCACCAAGCGGTTTGAGGTCCGGCGCTTACGAGAACAGATCATTTCCAGCGCCTTACAGAATCAACTCACGGAGCAGCAATCGTTCACGGATCCTTTGACCGAGATCTACAACCGCCGTTCTTTAGATCGAATCGCTGGACAATTCATCAGCCAGGCGCGTAGAAGGCAAACGGCCCTGACTTTTCTGATGGTTGATGCAGACAGATTTAAGCAGATCAATACCCGCTTCGGACATCTGACGGGCGATTTCGTTTTGGCGGAGATAGCCTCCGTTCTGAAAACCTCGATTCGAGGGTCGGATGCAGCCGTGCGCTATGGAGGCGATGAGTTCCTGATTCTGTTGGCAGAAACCACTTCCACTGGGGCCGACATAGTCGTACAGCGTATTAATGCCAAACTCCAAGAATGGAATGAGGCCGGCCAACTTGAGGACTTTCGCGTGAGCCTCAGCATCGGTGTCGCCGAATGGCGCGATGGGCAAACCTTAGACGAAGTTCTCGATGGGGCGGACCATAAGATGTATGAACAAAAAGATGTGGCAGCCTCTGCCAGACCTGTGTGAGCCGCAGGCGGACGGCTTCCAAATCTTGTTTCTCCTTCTCTCATTTCCGTACAAATTTCTCGGCTGTCCAGCCTTGCCACAAATACCAGATGATCATCACGCGGATGATCATCGCCAACGCGGCTAAGAAGAAGTGTGATGAAAAATCGCCGGTTTCGGCTGAGACCTTGGGGATCAGCAGGACCATGCCCAACATCGCAATTACGATTGCCCCCCGGCGCGCAAGACGGCTCAAGCGCAGCAGACCAAAGCCTACGACTGTGCCCACTCCCGCGGCGATCAGGAACATGTAGGGGCCCGCTACTTCCAAACCATGAAGGAGGGGGGCGCCGAGGGACAGCGAGACGGAATCAGGCCGCAACAACTTGGTCAAGCCCAAGATCGACAAATAGGCTGAGGCAGCAAAAAACAAGGCTGCAATTGCCACAACTCCCGACGGGCGGTCCACGCTCAATGTTCTACCAGACGGCTTTCGTAGCAAACACTTTTGGTCATGTCGCTACAGCCTTTGGCTGCCGATAATTCCGGGTAAGAGGCAGCACGGACAGACAACCTGCGCGACTATGGATACTCGGTTTCTTGTTCCCGAGTGTAATTGCGATGGCAGGCTGTGGAGGCCAGCCAGTCGGTACGGCTTCGGCGGCTGGGTTCATCAATCATACCCAACACTCGAGCGCTCAGCTTTCGGCTCTGTGGAGCGCTGCGCAGCAGATCTTAAGCCATCACATCGATCTGAACCCGCTGCAACGCGAACTTTATAACGCAGCGCCAAATATCTTGCCAGGCGACGCGCGGGCTTTGGGCGTTTCGCCGCATCAGCTCCAGGTCGAAATCGCAAGCCGACGTTTCATCTCCGGTCCTGCAGCAGGCAACAGGGATGGTGCACCCCGATCCCACAGGACTGATCGCTTGTCCTCAACCGTGCAACATGCACTATGCGCCAGCGTATTCGCATTATGCGCAGCCAGCCACGCGTTACGCGGCGTCATGGGAATCGTCGGAAAGTAATTTCGACGCTCTTGTGCGATATGAATTTGAAAACCAGATACTGCATTCGCTCGGCTATGACACCACCTGGCGGTGAACTTCGGATTGTAATCGTTAAAAACCCGCGCGGAACAAGGCATCTGCTGGATTTTCACAATTGCAATAAGGAGGGTTTCTAGCACATCGCAGTCCGGATTCAGGCAGAAACACGCAAAAAGCGGCGTTTCCGAAAGTCATTCAAGAAATCGCCGGTCACGAATGCACTCATTCTGCTGCATGCCCCTGTGAATAGGCTGCACTTGATTGAAAACGCACTACTTACAAAATCATTTTTTCGATTGACCAAAAAAATAGAAGGAGTAAAACACAATTGTTCTTTGACAGTTTCTGAAGTTTTTCCGGTTGGTGCGGCGTCCGGGGGTCAAGCGAAGTCACCCTAAGCAACGTGCCAGGAGCGTTCATAAGGAACAGTTGGGCAACCGACAGTTACAAGTGGGCCGACTCCGAGCAAGATGACTCAGGGAGGGCTAGTAAGGCTCTATAGCAAAGTGCTGGTCGAGGAGAACAGGAAATCTCGTTAAAGGCAGGATAGAGTCCCGAGGCGTTGAACTGATTTATCCGGTTGGCGGTAAGCCCGGAGCCCGAGCACAGATCGCGTCACGCAGTCCGCAAGGATCGCGAAAACAGCAGGTCTGCAAGGGTCTAAAGCGAGCTACTGGCCGAGACGAATGAGATCAACATCACTTCGGGACTCTTATATCTTTTGCGCCAGCGTCATCGCGCGGCGCTCTTTTGAGTTCGCAGCGTCAATCGTCTGAATTGGGAACGGCCGGTCTACTTCTGCTCCTCCCCCTTGCAGAGCGGCAATTTTGAGCTTCCCCATACCGAATGACGCTGCGATTTGCATTTGGTCCGGGCTTTCGCAGCTCTAATAGTTTGTGGGGACAGTCGGGGCGGCTGTCCCCACAAGTTCTTTGCAGGGCTATAGTCTGGTTTACGGCCCCGTGCTGATGCCCATCTTTCCTGCCACCAGTCTCGACCGAAAAATCATGTTTGACTGAGGTTCCTCGCCGACCACGTCCACATGCACAACGTAATTGCCGGATGACAGCGTATCTCCGAATGGGAGTTCCAAATCCTTGGTGTTCTGCTTCAGGGGCAAGTGCTGATACCCGATTGCAGTTGCGCGACCGATATCGTTGACGGCCAGCACGACAAAGGTAAGATCGAAGTCGCGTCCGGTGTTGTTGGAAACTTTGATTGAGCCGTCAATCCTCTGGCCGTTGACCTCGGCGTGCTTAGACCACAACGTTGCGAGTGCAGTCTCGGTCGCAAGCACACAATTCTGCTGCTTCTGCTTTCCGCCCCTGTCGATCTCTGCGATCGTGAAGTTAGACTGGCCCTGGTCGACTATCTCTCCACTCAGCTCTCCGTCTTCCCGCAGGTTCACGCCTCGGGGGAGCACTCCGTTGACAACGCGCCAACGATAAGGACCATGGTCGCCAGTGGCCTGAAACTGAAATGAGTAGCGGTTCCACAGAGAAGCCTTCGGAAGCGCGATAGGCACATTGGACGTTGGTTTTGCGGGCTGGGATTGCTGCGCGAATGTGGAAGATGTGAGTACAATTAATCCAATCAGAACCAGACTGGGGATTTGGCACATTCTGGAATTATAGGATTTCACCGAAGAATCGAAATCCCCACCCTGTCGCAGAGAACGCGACAAGGATGGGGCGCCCGTTGTGACGCTTACTTCGCGAATCGTCTTCACGTAAACTGTCTCCCATGCGAATCGGTTACGGATGGGACTCACACGAATTCAAGAGCGGTGTTCCACTCCGCATCGGCGGCGTTGAAATTGACCATCCGAAAGGTCTCGGGGGCCACTCCGATGGAGATGTGCTGCTGCATGCCATTACCGATGCGCTTCTGGGCGCAATTGCCGCGCCTGACATAGGAACGCTGTTTTCGCCGTCTGATGCACGCTGGAAGGGCGCGGACTCGGCCTTATTTTTAGAGGAAGCTTTGCATCGTGTGAACTCGGCCGGCTATGCCATCGCGAATGTGGATTCCACACTGATTCTTGCGCAGCCAAAGATTGGATCACATGCTGCGGCGATTCGCGAAAGGCTCGCCGGATTGTTAAATATTCCCGCGAATTGTATCGGTATTAAAGCCAAGACTCCCGAAGGCATGGGAACTGACAATGCGGCCATCGCCCACGCCACGGTCTTGCTGGAAAAAACAAAGGCGACACCTTCACGGCGATCAACATCGAAAACCAGCCGTTCACAATCCAAATCGCGGCACTGACACCTCTCATCCCTCAGCTGATAACTCTTTGCTAACGGCGGCTAGCTCGGATCGTCCAATCGTTAAACAGATCGGTACGCGGAACCACCAGCCGGTTATCTGCGTATTGAAGAGAAACGGCGCGCGACGCGCGCCCTTGCCACTGGAAATTAAGACAGGGGTAAGGGACTGCCTCACTCAGGGTTTGGCGGCCAGGTGAGAACAATCCCTTTGCGGACTAGTACGCCTTGTGGGCGAACTTGTCTAAAAACCCCGGAGCAAATTGTAGGCTTTGCACGCATAAACGCAAGCGTTTTCGCAAAGCCGGGCGGCCGCCATAGACCTTTCCCGCACAGCCGGGAAGCAGGAGGAACTGGTGAACGCTATCAATTCGCAGAAACATTTCGTGAAGGGGCTTTTCCTCACAGCAGTAATTCTGGTCGCAGGGAGCGCCTTTGCAGGGAGTAAGGGATCCATGGAGTTGCTGCGTCCGGCAACTATCGCCGGCACGCAACTCCCAGCCGGCAATTACACCGTGCAATGGGACGGCACCGGCGACCAGGTGCAGCTGCAAATCTTCCAGGGAAAGAAATCAGTTGCTTCAACGA
>Ga0066684_10000811_pt1 | contig 11581 bp, 13 predicted proteins | sample GraSoiAngelo_133_FD_62301 | JGI IMG/M metagenome (GOLD analysis project Ga0066684, IMG submission 62301) | Grasslands soil microbial communities from the Angelo Coastal Reserve, California, USA - 14_0929_05_20cm | ecosystem: Environmental > Terrestrial > Soil > Grasslands | place: USA... | reverse complement strand
GAGGCGCGATGATGAAATTGAGGTATCTCTTCCTGGCAGCAGTGTTGCTGTCCTGTCTTGGCTTTCTTTCTGGAACAAATTCGGCGCACGCAGAATCGACCATTAGCTGTCCTTCTGGCACGTACGACATGCTGGACTGGATGACGATGGATTTAGACCTTCGTTCGTCCAAACACCTCACTGGTACGGCAAACCCGCTCTTCACGCTAATTCACTCCGGAAAGTTTTATTGGACCAAGGGGGGCACTGGATATCCCTGGGACATCCAACTTTACGATAACAATTACATCTATCTCTGGATCACCGAGTACGCGTGGAAGTATCCGAACACGTACAAGAAATCTTCCAACAACTACAACATGCCGCTGACTCGGCGCTGCGCCAAGGGAGGCTTTCCTGGCTCCGCGATAAAGGTCAGCAACACTTCCTACGACATCCATACCGATTGCAACAGCTACACCACTCACAATCTGCAGAAGGCGATCAACGAAGTTTGGGGGCCGTACTACGTTTCGTTCGGAGGAAGTCTGCCCAACAAGATGCCGACGCTGGTCGTGAGCTATCGCTACAACTGCGACAGCAATTACGGCAACTGCGCCGATAAAGAAGAATATTACTTAAGTAAGCGTTACGGACTGGTGCAATGGGTGCACTATACGCTCAGCAGCGGTTCGTATCACCAGCAACAGAAGAGTGTGTTCAACCAGCTGACCTCTGGAACGACAAGTCCGAAGTTTGCGTGTTTCTAGCTTCAAAACGAAAGGCGAGGCAACTGACAATTCCGTAAAACGCTGCACCCTAATCGCGTTGGGGTGCGCATTCCCAAATCGAAGCAGGAGCAGGAAACTCGCTGGGGAGCGAGTCCTGCGTCCTGTCCGAACCTGAGCAGCAATGCAAGGCGCTGTGGTAGGGCCACGCACGTCAGGCCTGAGCGCTGCAATTAAGGCGCTCTAGGCCTTCCGGTTTTCCGGATCAGGAGGCAGGAGATGCGGCAAGGGATTCTTTTTGTCGCTGTGTGTCTTATGTTCCCGGCGGTCTCGCCGGCAGGCAATCTAACCATCCAACCCACTACTACTCTTCAGGCACAAACCTCCAACAACACCAGCGCCGCGGATACTTTCCAATCCCAGACCAATGGGAATCTGGGCGCGACCAACGTCAGTAAAGTCGATCTGCACACGTTGCTATATGTCGGCGCGACGACGCAAATTTACGCGCACTTCATGCCCTGGTTTGGCGACCCCCGCCACATGGCCGTGGGCTACAACTCACAGGATCCGGCGCAAATCCACCGCCAGATTACCGACATGATCAGCCGCGGAATTGACGGCATGATCATCGATTGGTACGGATCACGAGACACATTCACGAACACAACCACTCTGCGTGTAATGGCTGAGGCGGAGCAGCATCCGGGCTTCAAATTCGCAATCATGATTGATAAAGGCGCAATCAAATTAAGCGCATGTTCAGGATGCACTCCGCAGCAGACTCTCATCGAGCAGATTCATTACATCGAGCAGACGTTCATTCCATCGCCAGCCTACATGCGTATCAATGGCCGTCCGATGATTACCAATTTCGATGTGGAGCTGCACTACCCGAGTGTCGATTGGGCTGCAACGGCAGCAACGACGACCACGAATCCCATCTTTCTTTTTGAGGACGCCAGCGGCTTCCTGGGTGCGGCCTTCAACGACAGATTTCGGCGTGTCGTACTTGACGAATTTCTACGATGCTGGGTTAGTTCATCCGCAGCTTGAGACCATCGGCGCATCTTACAAGGGCTTCAATGACACGCTCGCCTCCTGGGGCCTGAACCGCATCATGACTCAGCGATGTGGACACACCTGGCTCCAGACTTTCGCCGAAATCAACAGCCTCTACAATTCAAGCAACCAGCTTGGTGCGCTACAACTTCCTACTTGGAACGACTATGAGGAGGGCACCGAAGTGGAAAGCGGCATCGACAATTGCATGTCGGTGACCGCTGGGATTTCGGGAAACCTGTTGCAGTGGGGCGTAAGCGGTTATGAAGATACGCTTGACCACTACGTGATTTACATCAGCACCGATGGGCAAAATCTCATGGCGCTGAACGCAATGGGCGTGGGTTCACACTCGCTCGATCTGTGCGGCTATTCTCCACAGCAACGCCACTACGTTATGTACCTACAGGCCGTCGGCAAACCAAGCATAAGAAATCGAATGTCCGGCGGAATATCTTACACTCCACATTGCTCAGTTAGCTCAGCTGCCATTGCGCTCGGGGCGTCGCCAGCCGCTCTCAAACTCAAACCGGGAAGCTCAACCAGCGCGAAGGTCACCGTCACCCCCATCTCTGGTTCCTTCTCAAGCGCCGTCGCGCTCTCCTGCTCCGGGCTGCCCGTTGGTATCAGTTGCTCGTTTAAGCCCAGTTCCGTTACCCCGGGAGCTCAGGCTGTCAGTTCTAAACTCACCGTTTCCGCGACCGTTTCCGCGGTGAACAATCGAAGAAGGGGAAGGCCTTGGCACTACGCTTTTTGGCTGCCCGGCCTCGGCGTGATGGGAGTGGCCGTTGCCGGAGGATGGAGCAAGAAAAGAAGAATGAGATCCATCGGTGGGGTGCTCGCCTTGGCTTTCATAGCTTCCACTTTCATCTCCTGCAGCGGGGCGGGTAATCCCCAACAGCCCATCACCAGCACTGACACTCCAAGCCAAACCTTTACCATTGCCATTAACGGGCTGTCCGAGAGTCAGAATGTCTCCACGTCCGTTACTTTGACCATTGAGTAGTTGCGTTATGGGGGCGGTCGCTAGGCTAGCGATCAGCCTCCGCGACGCCAATCGCGCCAGCCGTGGCCGTAAAGGCAGCCACCTGGGGAGCCGGCGCAGCCTGGAAACAGATGTCAACACGCTGAGATGCCGCTGCAAGTGGAAGGTGCGAAGATACTGGCGAATGATTTCCGGCATGCTGATGCGCAGCGCTGCCGAGAAATTCTGCACAGCCATCTCCGCCTGGTGTTCTGGATTCTGCAGCAGGGCAATCAAACATTTGGCGAGGCTCTGAATGTCTCCAGTCTTGAAGAAATCAATCGCCAGGCCTTCCTCCTCAGCCAGTTCGCGAAAGTCGGAAATATCGGAGGCCACCATCGGCACCCCGTACGCGCAGGCCAGATGCGCCACGCCGCTGGATCCCGCGGATGACGTGTAAGGCATTACCGTTACGGTCGTGCTCTGAAATAGTTCCGGAATCTGCTCTTCGGGAACATAGCCGATGAACTTGATTCGCGGATGGCGCCAGCATTTTTGCTTGACTGACTCCAGATATCCCGGCGTCTTTGGATGATCCGTGCCCCCAATGATCAACTGCGCATTGGGCACCCTGCGCGCGATTATTTCGAACGCATCAAGCATCGGCTCCAGCCGTTTGTACGTGCCCCATTTCCCGAACGCCAAAATCCGATGCTCGGGATTTCCGCGCCGCTCAAACGCAGGATATTCCGGCCTGCCTGAGAGAATTCCGTGATTCCGCACGTAGACAGCCCCACGGCCATATTTCTTCCGAAGAATGCTGCGGTAAGCGGGCATTAGGACGGAAATCGAATTTGCGAACAAGAGCACCTGCGTGGCGGCATAACCTGCGGTGTTGTACACACGACGGAAGCGTACACCCGCATCCTTGAGATCTACTGTCTCCATGAGCTGATGAAGTGTGACATGAGTGTAGAACCCCGCGGCCCGAACCAACGCCGGAAGTGCCACTCCGAAGAATGCCGGCAGGGGTTTGCCGCCGAAGCTGGCAAAACCAAGATTGAACCATACGACGTCAGGCCGGATCTGGAGGACAGCCCGCAGCAGGCGCACTGGATTGCGCAGGCTGTTAAAGGACCAGCATCGAATGACGGAATAGCCAGGCAGTTCTTTCTCATCGGGAGCAATGTCATCGCCGAGAATAGTCAATGACAATTCCTCGGCTTGGCTGAGCTCGCGGGCGATATGGAACCCGTACTCATTCAGGGCCTGACGGCTGGGCGGAAATGCAGTCACCAGACAAATCTTCATTGTGGTCCTGGCCTGAAGATCGCGTGCCGTGACAGCTTCCCCAGGAGAGAAAAATATTGCAGCGCAACTCTGATGTTGGCCTTACTGCTTCCGGCATAGCGCGCCGAGAACCGGAAGGGCACTTCGACAGCTTTGTGGATGCGGCCCTTCACTAAAATTTCCAGAAGGATTTTGAACCCATAGGGCTGTAAATCCAGACCTTCGATACATTCGCGGCGCACGACAAAAAATCCGGACAGGGGATCCTTGATGCGCAGCCCCTTTCTTTGCAGCGGCAAGGTTGCCAACGTGCTACACCGGGAAATGAAATGCCGCAACGCATTCCAGTTCGTAACGGAATTTCTTTGGGCGTAGCGGCTGGCGATAGCGATGTCGTTACCGTTCCGAACAGCCTTGAGCAATTCAGGCAGTGTCTCCGGTGGATGCTGAAGATCGGCATCCATCACGCCGAGAAGCGTAGCATCCGTGTGCTTCCATCCATGGAGGACGGCACCCGCAAGGCCTCGCGCGCCTCTACGGACAATCAAGCGAACGCGCGGATCGCGCCGCGCAAATTCGTTCACGATATCGGCGGTTCCATCCCGGCTGTCATCGTCCACGATCAGAAGTTCGTAATCGAGATCAACGCGAGCCAGAGCAATTTGTACGCGATCGAGAAGGACAGGAATGTTCCCGGCTTCATTTAGGGTAGGAATCACCAAAGCGAATTTTCCATTCCCTCCGCCTGTTTTCATAGGAGACTTATCCCTTATGGCGCGGTTTCTTGGATGAGTTACACGAGCGAGGTGTTGGTTTAGGCAGGCGGTTTAGGCAGAGTACGGGACTCGGGGGAAAACTGTATCAGGCAGCGGCAATCGAGCCAGTGAGACGGGAACTCACGTTACGAATCCGGCCACACTGCTCCAGGCGAGCGGCGATTGCGGCTTGAGCATCGGCTTGCGATTGCGGCTCGATCAGCGTGAGTTGGGCAATATCCCTCAGACGGTAATAAGAGGAACGGTATTTGTGCAGAAAATCCACCGGGTACTCGGGCTTTCTTTCACGTGCTACTTCAGGCTCTACGTCGAGCAGATAAGCCACATCAGGCTTTGGAACAAAGCTCAACACGAACCGCGCATAGGCGCGCGCCACAGAATACTCCAGCGGAAGCGTGGCCAGTTGGTCGTAGATATAGCGGTCAAAGACGATCACACCCGCATTGCTCCTTCGCGTTTTTTCCACTACGCGCCGAAGATTCAGAGCATCTATGAGGTACAAAACCGAGCGCGCCACAAGCAGGTACCAGGCCCGATTATTTTTATCGTTCCGGCGAGCGGGCTTTCCCGGTTCGCCAATGCGGCCGTCACTCTTCAGAAATTTGTGGCTGAACACGGCTCGCCATTTCGGCAACCCGACGACATGGTCCCAAAAGGCCAGACGCAAAACGGGAACGCCCGCTTGTGAAAGCTGGGAGCACAACGCTTCGATCTGCGTGCTCTTGCCTGATCCATCCATTCCAGAAAAGCTGATCAGCACTGGTTGCTCGCAGTCGCCTTGTGCGGAGTTCAAATCGCGATTCATGAGTATTTACTTGCCGAACTTACTTCGCTCCGGGGGGCTTTGATCCGCTGGCTTTCGTGAGCGCGGTTACGGTGCCCAAAGCTACGCCCGCTCCAGCGATGACGCCCATCTTGATCAAGACAGAGCGCACTTGCCGCTGCTTGGCTGGGGCGATGGCGGCTCCCGCCGGTCGAGACGCAGCGTTGCCGCTTATTTTTCCAGCTTGAGCTGCGGCGGTGCCTGATGGTTGAACCACCGGGGGGGCATGTGGCCGGGAAGTCTGAGTGGCGCTCTGCTGTGCCCCAGGCGGTTGGACGGGTATCGCGTTATCGGGCAAATGGTTGCGATTGATCATCTCTTGCGATGCTTTGTCTTCCTGCTCCTGACGATCGGAAGTTGCAGCAGGCTGCTGCGCGTCAGGAGAAGCCTGCTGGTCGGGCAGAGACTGTTGCGCCGGGGCGGCTTCCTGTGCCATTAGAGCTGCAGGTTCAGCCACACCAGATAATGTGAGTGCTAGTATCGCGCTCATCAATCTCATCGACGTCCTTCCATGGTGCTTCCTCTCAAATGACCGCATAGAGCTATGCAGCCGCCGGCTCTGGAGCCTGTTCCGAAACAGGTTCCAGGCGTGCAACGCTGAAGCTGCTTGCTGCCTCGGCCACAGTAGGAAACATTTCAAATACACGATCCATGCGCGTGAGCTCCAGCATAGTTGCGGCTTCCGGAGAAACTCCCCCCAGCTTGACGGCGCCATCGCGGTTAGCGACCGCGACCATGCAATCGAGCAACGTGTCGAGTGCTTCGCTATCGATCTGCTTCACCTGCGATAGATCAACAACGATCCGAGGACGGTCATTCATCAGCTCGCGATTGAGGTCCCCCGCGAATGTGCGAGCCAATTTCCCATCCACCCGTTCTGGTAATGTCAGCAACATCAAATATTCTCCCCATTCTTTCCGCGGGCCGATTACCTAAAATGCCCGAACCTGCGTGCCTTCATTAAAGATGCTGTTCGCGATGCGCGGGTTGACACCGCGCCAAACATTGCGAGCGCACTCCTAGTCAACTGCCGAGAGCTGGGTGTAATTCCGATCAGGCGATCGTCATTCATCTGCAATTCAACTCCACGGCCCAGATGGAAGAGCCTTCCCGCGCCAACGATCGCATTGCTGACGTTTAATCCCATACCTAAGTAAGTGCCCGGCAGAATGCAGCAATTGTCGACGGAAGTGGTGCAATCCACTTCGCATTGTTTTTCCACTGCGCTCGCGCCAGAAATCGTGCAGGACGAGCGCACATAGCTATTCGCCCCGATGTAAGCGGGCGCGAGAACATTGGCGGAACGTTCGATTTGAGCGCCCTGACCTACCCAGATTCCAGGCTCCACTTCCTGACCTATAGGTCGAATGCCACATCGGCCTCGCAAAGCATCCTCCACCAATCGCCGAAAATCAGCCGGCTCGGCGAGCGCATTCAAATACCCGTTGAACTTGTACTCGCGGCGGTTTGCGATCATCGTGCTCAAGCGGGCGCGAAAGGAATGCTCTGCATTTCGCAATTGCTTGGCATCAACGGCCACCAAGTCCAGCGGCCCTGGCGAGTGATGCGCCTGCGTCAGCGGACCACGGCTTTCGCGGTGAAAGCGAAGGAAGTCTGATACGTCTAACTCGACATAAGGACCCAGTCGCACCAGGAGTAAGGTTGCCATTCCGTGGTTCAGATATTGCGAAACGACGCTGTCCCACGCCGGCCAAAAGCCAGCGGCGGTGCTGGATTTATACGTAAAAGGGCCGGGCTGGCTCCAGCGGCAGAGACCGTCTTCAGAGATTACTGAGACGTGATCGATGCCAAAGACGCGCAGGCGGTCCAGCGTGCGGTCCAGCACACTTTGGCCGAGCACATCCCAAGTAGCGAACGGGGAACCCAGCAGCAGTTGCGGGGTGGACTGATGGCTGCCGGGCCGTTTACGGGGAAGGTTTCCAGAATCTCCCTCGCACCGGGCCCTGTTTGCGATAGTTACAATTGCACCGACGTACACTGTGTCTCTGCTCTCCCTAACTTCTGTAGCTTTGACGACCAGCCGTCGTGATGCTGGCCCATAGCGCGGATGAAGCTTTGGAAATCCTCCGTTTCAATCATGCGTTCGAATCAAAGAATTGCTGCGTGCCAGAACTCATTGCAGGAACCATGCTTCCGGCTTTCTGCGGAAGTTCGGGGGGCTCTCTCCAATTTCCGATTAACGGCTCGGAGCTGCGGTGGTCGCGACGCGTGGCGGGATTTTCCGCGACGGCTTCATCGCGCGCATAACCCAACAATTCCCGAATCCGCAACTTCGCTTTGTGAAGCTGCGATTTGGAATTGCCTACCGAGCAATCGAGCAGCTCGGCGATTTCCTGATGCTCATAGCCTTCGACTTCGTGCAGGAGGAAAATGGTGCGATATCCAACCGGCAGTTCTTTGATGGCGCGCGTCAATGCGATCCGATCTACCGAACCAACCAGCCGGCCATCCCGGCTTCCGTATTCGCGGCGCACCAGCCGCGCGTCCTGGTTGTAAGGCTCGTCTAGAGAAATCTGTCGTAGCGCCTTTTTCCGGAAATGCATCAACACCGTGTTGACTGCGATGCGATACAGCCAGGTGGACAAGGCGGAGTCGCCGCGAAAAGTAGCCAGCTTGCGGAACACCTGAAGAAACGCGTCCTGGGTCAGGTCTTCTGCTTCCGCGGTGTTGTTGGTCATGCGCAGGCAAACGGAATAAATCCGCGCCTTGTGCGCGTAAAATAATGAAGCAAACGCGTCGGAATCTCCTTGTTGAGCACGCTTAACTAGGTCTAGGTCGGAATCAAATCGGGTTGCGGTGGAATTAAGAACGCTGCTCACTTGGTTCTCCTTTCAGACTGTCCTCAAGAATCCAGCGATCTAATTTCAAATGTCGGTTGGCGAACCAAATTCGCCGCTGACATTGCTGAGAGTAGGGTTAGTGAGCGCGGCGGTCCATCCGGTCCAGTCTGTATGCATTTTGATAACTTGCTGTACCGCAGTGAAATGCGCGCATGATGAACTGAAATGCAGAAATCGCCACTTTTGTTGCGGCGACAACACGCATATAGAGGAGTTGGCAATCGACTACTTTTTATGCGATGCGCTCCTACAGTGATTTCGCCTGGAAAATACCTCGCATTCTGGATGGGAACAGCGCTTCACTGTGAATAATGTTGCTGATGCGGAACAGCAAACATATAAGGAGAACTGCGTATGAATTGGGATCAGATCGAGGGAAAGTGGAAGCAGATGAAGGGCTCGATTAAAGAACGCTGGGGCAAACTCACCGATGATGATCTGAACATGATCGCGGGCAAGCGCGATCAGCTTGCCGGAAAAATTCAAGAACGTTACGGGCTCACCAAAGAAGATGCGCACCGCCAAGTCGATGACTGGATGCGCACCCACAAAGAAGACGAAGCAAAAGAACCGCGCCGCATCGCTTGACACAAGTCAGTACGAGCACGGAGCGCGACTTCTGCTACAGAAAGTTTTTGGGAAAATTACATAGACCGCAGGATTGTTGATCTTGGCTACCCGGCCTATGCTGCGGACACGAAAGTTGCCCTCTATCACACCACAATTCGAGCAGGCGCCGGCCTCCAGATGAGGCTGGCCCTGCTTCTCGCCTAGCCGTACAGCGCAGGCGCATTCAGATTCCACCAGGATGTGGGGGCAAATCTATCGTTCTAGCCGGGGACCAAATCGTAAGGCATCTCAACATTTAATAATTCAGTGCGGAGGTTTATCATGAAAGCAAATTCACTACGCGACCTATACGTCGAACAGTTGAAAGATCTGTACGACGCCGAACATCAACTCATTAAATCACTGCCCAAGATAGCCGAAGCCTCCTCGTCCGAGGAGTTACGCAGAGCCTTCGAAGAACATTTGGAAAAGACACGACAGCATGCCCAACGAATTGAGCAGATTTTCGAAGGCATGGGCCAGAGCCCAAAAGAGCAAAAATGCAAAGGCATGGAGGGTCTGTTGAAGGAAGGCAACGAAACCGTTAAAGAGGATAATATCGATAAAGACGTGAAGGACGCGGGCCTGATCGCCAATGCCCAGCGCGTAGAGCACTACGAGATCGCAGGGTACGGTACGGTCCGGACTTACGCCAATCTGCTGGGAGAAGAGGAAGCTGCAAGTCTGCTGCAACAAACTTTAGAGGAAGAGAAGGAAGCTGATCAAACCCTGACCGATATTGCCGAGCAGATCAATGTGGAAGCCGCCGAAGGCAAAGCGGAAGAGGGAGCGGCCAGGCGCAGCCGCACAGCAACCCGCCGTAAACCTGCTGCCTAATAGAAGACTATGCCACGATCAAGGGAGAGGAGCCGGTATGCCGTCGTCGGTCTTGGATACGCTGCTCCGGCCGCGGTGCTGCCGGCCTTCGCCCACGCTCGTCGGCGGAATCGGGCGATCCCGTTAAGCACTCGATGAATCTGGCAGCATGAGCTCGTCACGGGCGAGGCCCGATGATCATCAACTGCTTCAGTGACCTCCGTAACCCGGTTGCCATTCTCGACCGCCTTCAATCTTGCATATAATTTTTGTGGGCGAGGAACTCTCGTCCCTCACTATGCCTGCGATAGAAATCCTGGGACTGGAGAAGACCTACACTGTCGGCTTCTGGCGTAAGAGACCGAAGCAAGCGTTGAAGTCTCTGCACCTCACGGTAGAGGAAGGAGAGATCTTTGGGTTTCTCGGACCAAATGGAGCAGGGAAAACCACAACGCTTAAGCTGCTGATGGGGCTTGTATTCCCTAGCGCCGGCAGCGCCCGCATCCTCGGCATGACAATCGACGATCCCCGAATGAAAGCGCAGATTGGCTTTCTGCCGGAGCAGCCGTATTTTTACGATTACTTGACTGCTCGCGAACTGCTTGACTATTACGGGCAGCTCTCCGGAGTTGATGCCAGCATACGATCGCGCCGAGTAGACGCGGTTCTGCATCGCGTGGGACTGCCAGATGTGGGCGACGTTCAGCTGCGCAAGTTCTCCAAAGGCATGCTGCAACGCGTGGGGATTGCCCAGGCTATCCTGCATGACCCGAAATTGGTGTTCTTTGACGAGCCAATGTCAGGACTCGATCCCATGGGGCGTCGCGAAGTGCGGGATTTAATGGAACAATTGAAGCACGAGGGCAAGACGGTTTTCTTCTCGACCCACATTCTCTCCGATGCTGAGGCTCTTTGTGATCGCGTGGCCATCATTCATCAAGGAGAGCTGCGCGGGGTCGGCGCAGTCGCGGATCTCACCTCCAGTGTTCACGGTCAGGTGGAACTGGTTTGGCAGGGCACCGCCGTCCCTGCGTCGATGCGGGGGCTCGGCGCCGAGTGTCACGTGACTGGAGACACAGTTCGCGCGGTGCTTCCGGAAGACAAGCAGGATGCCGCGATCGAAATATTGCGACGCGAGCGGTTAAGGCTGATATCAGTCACGCCGGTGCGCGCGTCCCTCGAAGATTATTTTGTGCAGAAGCTGCAGCCGGCCGTTTCGGTGGGAGCGCGCTCATGAGCACTCGCATTGGACACATTGCGGCCAACACTTTCCGCGAGGCGGTGCGCGATCGCGTGCTCTACAACCTGATCGCATTCGCCTTGCTACTGTCCGGAGCGGCGATTCTGGTGGGGCAGATTTCCATCGATATCGAGCGCTTGGTAGTGATTAACCTCGGGCTGACTGCGGTGTCACTGTTCGGCATTGTGATCGCAATTTTTATCGGCATAGGGCTGGTGTCGAAAGAAATCGAGAAGCGCACGCTCTACACCGTGCTCTCACGGCCAGTACGGCGATGGGAGTTCATCGTAGGCAAATTCTTCGGATTGGCGGGCACGCTTTTCGTCAATACGTTCCTCATGGCAATTGGCGTATTCGGAGCGCTGCTGTACGTGTCGCGTCATTTTCAGAGAGCTGACGCATGGGTGCTGGTCGCGCTTTACTTCATCATTCT
>Ga0066684_10000804_pt1 | contig 11612 bp, 7 predicted proteins | sample GraSoiAngelo_133_FD_62301 | JGI IMG/M metagenome (GOLD analysis project Ga0066684, IMG submission 62301) | Grasslands soil microbial communities from the Angelo Coastal Reserve, California, USA - 14_0929_05_20cm | ecosystem: Environmental > Terrestrial > Soil > Grasslands | place: USA... | reverse complement strand
CCAGCGTGAGTTTCGCCGCGGGAGAGGGCGGAATTCAGGCATCGAACATCGACTTTGTCGGCCCCAATCTCGCGCTCAGTTCCGAAGCCGACATCAACCTTCTCGCTTCGCATGTTCCGCGATCCGAACACGGGATACCGCTTCTTTCCGGCAGCATCAATGCAGTCGGCTCGATTGGAGCTTCGGGCGGGATCGAGACCGCTGATCTACAAGCTGGGCAAAACATCAGCGCCGGCAGCATCTATGCGGGAAATATCCAAGCCGGTGGAAGTATCACTGCAGCTAACGGAATCGATGCAGTCGGGGGTTCCATTGCGGCAGGCGGCGACATCACGTCAACTACAGGTCTGCTTCGGCTTCTTAGGAATGATAACGGTTCAATCGGCAACATCACGGCTGGTGGAAATATCTTCGCCGATGGCGGCATTCTCACTTCAGCCGATTCCAGCGTCACGGCAGCGGGCGACATTTTTGCTCCGCAAGTCGTCGCCGGCACCATGACCGCCGGCGGCAATATCACCATCGACAATAGCTCTGGCCAGTTCGGCGCCGGTGTCCTCGTCGACAACATCAACGCAGCGACGATTTCGTTTATCAATACGTCGCGAGTTTCCTCGATTTACGTCGGCAGCGGGAACGATGCCTTTTCTCCGCGCGACTTTACCATGACGGTTGGGTCGCTCAGCAGCACCGGGCCGGCCATTCCAGTTTTGTTCTCCAATGGCCTTAATGCAAACTCGATGGGACCTTCGGCGCCGGGCAGCGGCGGCAATGTGACTCTCAATATTACGCTCGACGGATTGGTGGTCGCGCCCGGTGGTGACTTTACTTCCATCACCGCGAACGGTGGCAGGTTCAACGCCGATGGTCCATTCACTGGCGGTAATGGCGGAGTTATCAACGTCACGGCTGCCGGCCCGATCGAAATAGGTGCTCCGATCGAGGCATCCACCGGATACGTGCAACCGCCTTTCGATCCCCACGGCAACGGCGGAATCGTGAATCTGACCTCAACTAACGATTCCATTGCCGTAAATTCCCGAATTGAAGTCTCCTCCGCCGATCGAGGTTCGGCGAAGTTGCGCCGGCGCAGCGCAACCGGCGGCAACATCGCGTTGAAGAGCGGCAAACCCACCGGCGTGGCCATTAACCTTTCCAACACTTCCGAATTACTATCCCTGCTTGATGCTGCTGCTCCGGGACCGGGCGGGAAAGTCACGATTTTGGCGACCGGCGCGAATAGTACAGCGAGCATAAACGGAAAAATCGTGGCCGACCGCGGCACAATCGATATTCGTCATAGCGGGGATAGCGGACAGATCTTCCTTGGAGGACCGGGCGAAGCGGATCACATCGAGGCGCATGCCGATGTCATCAAAGTCGGTGCGCTGGGAAATAATGGCGTGCTTACTGTCGGCAATGGCTTGTTGTCGGCAAACACCACGTTGAAACTGTATTCCCCTGGGAGCAACGGCACCGTCAATTTCGTGGCCGACGTGACATTGGGAGGAGCGAGCACAAAGATCATCGCCGGTAATACCGTTAACATCTTCAATGGTGTGATAGTTACCATTGGCGGCAGGGCTCCCGCGAGTGTCTTCACCAATAATGCCAACTATACTGGGTTCGGTGGGAACGGATCACGGACTGGTACTTTCGCAGGAGCTGGTGCAAATAATCCGTTGCCGCTGAATCAAGCTCCGGCTTTCGACGGTCCTGGCGGTTAGTCACGATCTTCGCGCATCCGATTAACGTCTGGCAAAACGAGTGCCGCGGGTAGATCGGCCGCTCCGTTGTCCACCAGAGCGGTTTAACTACAACTATGGTCGAGTTGGACGCACAGCTCCGGGGCCAATCGCGATGCCCACAAGACGGATAGTGGCGACGCAATTGGGTCAGGTCCCCCTTCATGCTTGTCATCCCCCGAGCGCGAGCGAGGGAACTCACCTACGGTCGTAGTTCACGCAAGCTGGCTAGGTAGCTCCAGAGCGGTTGAGAGGTCCTTCACCCCGAAGAAATTCGGCGTTCGGGATGACACGCTCAGAACTAAGGACGTTTCAGAAATATTTTAACCATCAAAGGCTGGGGGTGAACTTTCTCAGAAACGGCTGCGCCTTATTCCTCTCCCGCCGGGCAGAGACCGGGAGACCTCGCTATGACTTTTCGTAAAGCCTTAGCACCGATGTCGAAAATAAAAGACGGCACTGTCGTTAACCTTGGCACCATGCGCTGATGCGGTCGGGTGAAAATCTCTTTGTGGTCGTTTTCACACATTCGTCTAAATTCTGAAAGAACCGTGACATGAAATCTGGCCGTTCAGCGCTCCGTGCGATCCTGTTGGTGCTATTCAGTTCCGCCACGGTTTTGTCGCTCACCGCAGCGCAAAGAAAAGAAGCGCGTGTCAGTCAGGTGGCGCGCGATGTAAATTTGCTTGCGCCGCATGCTGCGGCCCGACCGGCGCATCTCAACGACAATGTCCCCGAAGGCAGTGCCGTCCGCACCGGCGTCGATTCCCGCGCTGAACTTACCTTTGCTGATCTGACCATCACCCGGATAGGAGCGAACAGTATTTTTTCTTTCGAAGAGAATGGTCGCAACGTGAACGTTGAAAACGGAGCCATCCTGTTGCGTGTGCCGGCGGATTCCGGCGGCGCACGCATTCGCAGCAGCGCACTCACCGTCGGAATCACAGGGACAACGGTCATGTTTGAGCACCATCGTCGCACCTACACCAAGCTGATTGTTCTCGAAGGAAGTAGCGAGGCCTGGTTGAGCAAACAGCCGGGAAAAAGGGTTCGAGTCCGCGGTGGCCAAATGCTCATTGTGAAGGCAGGAGCGACACATTTGCCCGAACCAGTCGATATTGACGTGGATCGTTTGCTGCGAACCGCGATTTTAATTACCGAGTTCCCGCCGTTGCCCAGCCTCAATCTGATTCGCAACGTTGTTAACGATCAGAAGAAATCGGGCGGCCCGCTGGTCAATCCACTCATCGACCCGACCGGGATGGGTGCCCGCGATGTGAACGCTTCGACCCGTCCGCAATCGACCCCATTTAAACCTCCTGGCGACAGAAATCGCAAGCCGTAGTACAAGAAGATACAAGCGGCTGTGGGAGCTGATGCTTGAACCCGTCGCACGGTGCCAAAGACGGACCGATGCACGCGCTACCGTTTTGGAATCACCAAGGTCTGACCCGCCGCCAATTTTTTCGGGTCGTTGATTACATCCCGATTGGCATCGAGAATTTGTTTCCAGCGCGTTGATGTCTTGTAAAACTTCCGCGAGATCGAGGCAAGCGTATCTCCATGCTGAACAACATAAGTTTGCTTGCCCGTATCAGGACCTTTCGTTTTTGCGGGGGTCGCGGCCTGTTCACTGGTAACGGTATGGGTGCGCCCGTGCGCTTCATCCAACTCTTTTCGCAGAGCTAAATTTTCGTTCCGCAAGCGCGTCGCCTCGGTCCGGGAAATGACAGCGTCACCGGACAGACTAGTCAGAAGGGCTACTTCATCGCGTTTCACGAATCCTTTCACGTCGTTGGCGCGAGCACCGCTTGGCGCGATGGCTAAATACCGTTTGAAATGGTGGAGCGCATCTAGCGGATCATTCATTTTGTCGTCATAAAGCAGGGCCAGCTTGTAATGCACTTCTGCGTCAGTTGGCCGATCTTCCAGCGCGGATTCGTACAAACTAATCGCGCGGGCGAAATCGTCGGAAGCCGCTTTCGTCTCCGCATCTTTAAGTTGTTGCGCATGCTTCGGCGTGATCATTCGATCACAACCCGTGATAATGATTGCGATCAGTATCCACAATGCGTTTCGATGCATTGTGGATCTAATAATTGCTGCGCTCCAACCTGCAACGCGCAAAAAAAAGGAACATAGGCTACAAGCCTGTTGGCGCCCGGACTTGGAAGTCATTTCGGCGCCTGCTTGTCATATTCAGGGCGGCGCTCTGCCATGCTGAGCAGCGATGGACTTGCGAGCCCCGCCTCTCCAAATACCGGAACACTCCTAGTATTTGCACATCGTCGGATCGACTTCTTCCCGCCAGGCATCAAGGCCACCTTCGAGATTCAACAAATTCTCAAAACCCTGCCCGCGAAGAAACTCGATCACGCGCGCGCTGCGGACGCCGCTCTTGCACATCACGACCGTTGTCTTTGTCCGCGGAATCTCCGCCAGGCGCTCCGGAATTGTTCCGAGCGGGATCAGTTGCGAATTCGGAATACGCGCAATCTCAAATTCGAATGGCTCGCGCACGTCAACGAGCGCGACCTTCTTGCCGCCAGATATCATTTCGTGCAGCTCCCTGGCGGAAATCCCGGGGACCTTCGAACCATTCCCGCGATTGCAAAATTGCTCGTAGTCGATCGGCTCCGTTATTGTCGGCGAATCGCCGCAAACCGGACAGTTTGGATCGCGGCGAATCTTGAATTCGCGAAACCGCAGGCTCAGCGCATCCACATGCAAGAGGCGCCCAAGAAGATTGTCACCCTTATTAATGATTAACTTGATTGCTTCCAGCGCCTGAATAAGCCCGATTAACCCGGGAACAACGCCGAGCACACCGGCTTCAGCGCAACTCGGAATAGCTTGCGGCGGCGGTGGTTCTGGAAAAAGACACCGATAACACGGGCCGCTAAGATGAGGCGCAAACAGTGACGCTTGTCCTTCAAATTGATGGACCGACCCGTAAATGTTCGGCTTCTTTTCCCAGACGCATACGTCGCTGGAGAGATAACGGGTTGGGAGATTATCGGAGCCATCGACGACGATGTCATAATCGCAGATCAGCTCGTTAGCGTTGCTCGCGGACAAACGCGTCGTGTAGGTCTCGATTGCAAGCGTCGGATTGATTGCAAGCAAACGTGCGCGCGCCGAATCAGTCTTCTCGCTTCCGACATCGCTCGTTCCATGCAAAATCTGCCGATGCAAATTGCTCAAATCTACCGTGTCTTGATCAACGATGCCGATGGTTCCGACTCCGGCGGCAGCAAGGTAGAGTGCTGAGGGCGAGCCAAGGCCACCTGCTCCAATACACAACACCCGCGCCTGCTTTAATCGGCGCTGACCTTCTTCTCCCACTTGCGCAAGGTTAATTTGCCGCGAGTAACGAAGGAGCTCGTCCTGACTCAGTTGTGTAAACTGTTCTTCGCCGACGACGCCCCTGTTCATCATTTCAACGTATCACGATTTTCCACCACTGCGATGCGGTCGAGCGGCCGTCTGCCCGCCGCGGCAGTAAAGAGGGCCGCATTCTTAACATTGGAGGGATAAGCGCAGTCGTGCCCCAAACATTTGGGCGGCCCGAGCCGGACTGGCATAGCCGTGCGGCGTCCTCCATGCGGGGATTTAAACTATTTCCCACGCAACAAATCCCAATTAATTCCGACGACGCGTCTATTCTCAAACCGTTTAAGCGATTTCGGAAATACAACATAGGTCGCTCCTTTTGCTTGTTTGAACCCAACGATTCCAAATTCAGTACCGCTCTCGCTCCGTTGAATCGTCATCATCCGATTGCCTTTAATTTGCGATTGCAGATTCTTATCTGCTGTCGGTTTTTGCCAAAGGATATAAGTTTCGGGACGGTCGGCTTTCTCGACGACCTCGGCGAAGCGTACCGTTTTTACTTTCAACAATTTCATCGAGAAAATGTCCGCCAGAGAACTACGGCAAAGAAGGTCAAACTACCGTTGCTGCATTCCTGCCCTGGCGGGGTTCGTAAGCCCTCAGTCCATAGCCCCTGACGGAGAGAAAACTTTCGCGCAAGTAGGGTGTCTTGCAACGCTCAATAACGCCACCGAGGGGCGCAAGAGTGAGGAGTCATTAGGCATTCGTCCTTTTTCCCTCTCTTCGCATTGACACCAGGAACCGTGTCTGATTCGATCGAGCGTGTGAAATGGCTCGCCCTCTTTGCGCTACTGGCCCTGGAATGTTCCTGCACCACGCTCGCCAATCGACGTGATCTTTATAGTCCGCAGCCCGACCCCGATTTGGATTGGCATCGTCAAGTGCCGACCACATCGCATGCGGAGGAGCCGGCAGGCTCTCCGGTGAATCGTTAATTAGCCGAAGGGCAGATTGGCTTTGATTCGCGCGATATCGGTTTTGTCCACCCGACCCATTTTCGCCAGCTGACGTTTTTTCTTGGCGTTCTTTGCCGACATAAGATGACGGCGCGAAGCATGGGAACGAAGGACCTTACCGGAAGCGGTGACCTTGAAACGTTTTGCAACTGATTTCCGGGTCTTGCTTCGTGCGATCGGCTTGGGCATAGGGCGCGCAAGATAACGCCGCCCGGAGAACTGACAACTTCTATTTACGGCGGCAATCGAGGCTTACGATCGACGCCTTACGAGACGGCAAGCGCAACGGCTGGCGCGGGTCGCGATTGCAAATGCGATGCTACGGTTTGTGCGAGCCGATCGGGCAAGTAGGGCTTAGCCAGGAAAATGTGATTCTTTTCGCTTTCGAATTCTGCTCCGAAAAGTTCCGAACTATAACCGCTAGTAAAAATAACCTTCAGCTCTGGTTTATCCATAATTAACATATGGGCGAGTTGTCGACCGGAGATCGATTCAGGCATGACCACATCGGTCAGGAGTAGATCAATTTTCTCTTTATGCTTTGCCCATACGCCGAGCGCGTCTTTACCATTTGCGGCTGACAGCACACGATAGCCAACAGTCATCAGCGCGTCACTAACGAATTCGCGCAACATATCTTCATCTTCGACGACCAGGATCGTGATCTTATCGGTTGGAGCCACTTCTGCCAGCGCAATTTCTGACTTTCTCACAGTGGCGACGTGCCCCTCGGGGCATAACGGGAAGTAAGTGCGGATGGTGGTTCCGCGGCCGGGCGCGCTATCGACTTCAACCCAACCTCCGTGTTGCTTGAGCGCGCCATAAACCGTGGCCAAACCCATGCCGGTGCCTTTACCTGGGTCCTTCGTGGTAAAGAAAGGGTCGAAGATTCGCGCAACCGTCGCTGTGTCCATGCCATGACCGGTATCTTTGACGGCCAGACAAATGTGCGGGCCAAGCTGCGCTTCGCTATTGCGTGCTCGGTAGGCTTTATCAATTTCAACTCGCGTGGTCGTGAGAGTAAGCCTGCCACCATCGGGCATGGCGTCACGAGCATTGAGCGCGAGGTTCATGATAACCTGATCGACGTTGCTCGGATCTGCAAAAATCGGCGGAAGATCGGGCGCGAGCTGCATGTCGAGGGCGATATGCTCGCCGATAACGCGTCGCAACATCGCAACCGTTTGTTCCACTACTTCATTCAGGGCGACCGATCGTCGCTGGATCATTTGCTTGCGACTGTAGGCGAGCAACTGCCGAGTTAACGCCGTGGCGCGCTCCGCCGCGGTCTGCACGTGGTTGAGCGACGCCGCCAGTTTTTCGTCGAGCCGGGGATTGCGCAACTGCATCGACGTGTTCCCGAGAATGACGGTGAGAATGTTATTGAAATCATGTGCCACTCCGGCCGCAAGCCGGCCCACTGCTTCCATCTTTTGCGCCTGGCGCAATTCGTTCTCCAGCCGAACACGATCGGTGATGTCCTGCAGAATGAGGAGATGATAGGGAGAATTTCCGAGTTCGAGATTTTCGGCGGCCACCAGCACTTCGCGTTTTTCGTCGGAGGGGGTCACGACCGTCGCTGCCAAATTGCGCACGACGTGGCGAGCGGCCAATTCCTCGCGAATAGTGACGGAGGTCAATTCATTCAACCAAAAAGATGTCTTACCTGCCAGAACGGCCTCGCGTGATGCTCCTAGTAATTCGACAAAGCTCGCATTAGCGTCAAGGCAGCCATGTCCGTTCGGTTGTTGGATTGCCATCGGCACCGGGCTGCCGTGAAATGCCTTTGAGAAACGCTCTTCCGATCGGCGCAATGCTTCTTCGGCCGCGGCGCGCTCCGCAACTTCGCCCTTAAGCTGGGCATTGGCGGCGCGTAATTCGACGGTGCGCTGGCTGACCAGCGCTTCTAATTCCTCCATTTGCTTACGCGCGATCTGAGTGAGCTGCCATTTTTTTGAAAGCGCGTGCGCGATTTGCAATACCTCGACATTGTCGAATGGCTTTTTCAGCACGAGGATTTGATCGCTATTCCCGACTGACTTCGCAATCTCGTCCCAGGAATAGTCGGAGTAGGCGGTGCAGATCACGATTTGTAGATCGGGAAACTCTTTCCAGATGCGTGAGATGGTTTCGATGCCATCCCAGCCCGGTGGCATGCGGACGTCGACAAAAGCAACGGCGTAAGGTTTCCCTTCGCTAAAGGCTACCCGCACTTTCTCCAATCCGTCTTGGCCCTGAAACGCCGAGTCGATTTGGAAATTTCCCGGCCGTTCTCCATCGGTTTCGTCGCCGAAAAGTGATGCTTCGGCCACATCAAGTTCCTTCGACAAGCTCACGTCAGCCGGGCCGAGGATCTTGCGAAAATCCTCATGGATCGAAGGGTTGTCGTCGATGATAAGAATGCGGTGATTGGAGGGCGGTAAAGTTAGAGGTGCGAGGTTCATTTGACGGATGCGGTAGAGGCAATGGGAAGTTCGAGGGTAAAGGTGGCGCCCCGTCCGATTCCGGGACTGGCAACGGTGATGGCGCCGCCCATTGAGCGTGCCGCGTTAGCTCCGCTATGTAGGCCAAAACCGTGACCGCCTTTACGGGTCGTAAACCCGTGCGCGAAAACCCGGGTCAGGTTCTCCGCCGGAATGCCGATGCCATTGTCGGCGACGATAATGTGGACAAAACGCTCGTTCAGGGCGGAGATGGAGACGATGAGTTTCTTGTCGATGCGCTCAACGTCGTCCAAAGCATATTTGGCGTTGCGAATCAAATTGATAAGAATTTGCAACACCTTATGCCGGTCGACGCGGATCGGCGGCACTGCCGAAAAACGCCGCTCGACCTCGACGCCGTGGCGCTCAAACGCGCCGATGTTCATGGCAATGGCGTCCTCTACCAGCCGATAGGCCTGGAGATTTTCAAAAACGCCGCTAACCTTGGCGTAGTTCTGCTGCATCGCAACTACTTCCTTAATGTGCTCGATATTACGACTTAGTTGATCGACTTCATTCAGTAGTTCGGAATTTTCCAAAATGAAGAATTCTCCAAGTTTCGCGAGATAGTCCGGTAATTTTTGCCCATTCACATCATTCGTTAGGTATTCTCCGAGGTCGCCATTGCGGCTGGTGAGAAGTGCCGCGGCCTTGGCCAGCTTGGGCGCCTTGGAGCGGCGAAGTTTCTCCACCACCAAACCGGCGGAAACGTTTACGCTGTTCAGCACGTTACCGACATTGTGCAGGACGCCGGTCGCCACTTCCGCCATCCCAGCGAGACGCGAAGTCTCGACCAACTTTTGCTGTGAAACACGCAACGCTTCCTCTGCTTCGCGGTGTGGCGTCATGTCGCGCAGGACCGTCGAAAAATATTCTACTTCCCCTTCCGGATTTTTGTGCGCGATCAGGACCTGCGAGACTGGAATCTCTTTTCCATCGCGAGCGAAAATGGTTGTCTCACCCGCCCACGAGCCACTCCGGATGGCCTCCGGTAGTCTCTCCTTGGCGATAATCCCGCGAGCCCACTCGGGACGCAGATAGAGCGTCTTCCTTCCGGAAATATCCCGATCTTGAGGTACGCCTAGAATTTCGTGCCCCGCTCGATTGAGATAGAATGGAATGCCATTCGGATTGGCGCTCATCACGATGTCGGGCGTAGCTTCAAGAATAGCAGTGAGCCGGGCCTGTTCCGCCTCCGCTCGTTCACGTTCGCCGATCTCACGCTGAAGCGCGGTCACTTGTTCCTGCAATTCGTGTTGTGCTTTTTGCAAGGCACTATCCTGAGACTGGATTTGCGTCAGCATCTGGTTAAACGCGTCAGTCAACCCTCCCACCTCGTCACTACACACCTTCGTCGCCCGCACGGAATAGTCGTGATATTCGGCAATCGTCCGCGCGGTACCGGCAAGGCGAAGAATCGGATTGGTCACGAACCGTAGAAATTGACGCGAAAGCAAGAACGCGAGAAGAAGCGAAGCGGCCAGAACCAGCGCGAAAATGCCACCGTAGAGTTTTAGAAGTTGCGACGTCATTGCCCGCAAATCCGCGATGAGGTAAAGGGTTCCTTCTGGTTTCCCATCGAGCATGACCGGCTGCGCGAGAAGAATTCGATTGCCGTCGATTCGGAAGCCCGATTTCAATCGCGCTTCTTTAATTTCCAGTTCATCCTGTAATCCACCAAAATAAGCCAGGCGCTGCTGGTCCGTGAGTTCGAGGCGCGCACTGGCGATTTGGGGCATTGTTTTCAATCCAGTAAGGATTTGGGCCGCGGCTCCCTCGTCCTTAAACATTACCGCCGCGGCGCAATTGTGAGCCGTAATCTCGCCGACCACCGCCAGTTCGTGGGCGGACTGCTGCCGCAAGGTATAAGCTTGGAAGCAGAACAAAGCTGCAAAGGCAAGGAGTAGGACCACCCCCGAGATCAACATGATCACGAATGTGATTTTTTGCCCAACAGGCCGATCGCGTATGTTTCGCATGAGATCGTCAGTTCAAAGCTGGAGCCACATTAGTAGGTGATAGCTAATTTCGAGCCGCGCCCGCAGGCAGGATTAAAAACTCCCCTGGAGGCTGCCACTCGGCGCAAATCGCCTCCCGAGGTCGTGGTTGAGGAGGGCAACGATCGCGCTGTGAGGAATCGAAACTGCCTCAAGTACGACATTAGTTGAGGCGGCGGGAACACATTTTGCTCGAATAGCAGGGGAAAATCACTCAACGCAATCGCTGCCTCTATTGCCCCTGACAAGCCGATGAACGTTTACCCTGAAGAAATTGCAGATTCGAAAGAGTCGGCGAAACTCCGCTCGAAAGTGCGGGAACAGAATGCCGGCGTCGCCGATTCTTCCAATAGCAATCGCCGCGGCAAACCCGTATTGACGGTCGCTCTTCTGAGCGCCGTGACACTAGCAATGGCGCTCGGTATTTGGAACTTATCACGCCAGTTAACGCCCGAAACAGCGTCGCCGGAGGCCACTGCCCTCGCCGTCCTCCCAGAGAAAAGTATCGCGGTTCTTCCCTTGGAAGATTTTAGCGAAGATAAACAGCACGCGTTTTTGGCCGATGGTGTCCAAGATGACATTCGTACCGCTCTTGCCAAAGTAGCGGATCTCAAAGTAATCAACCGCACTTCAGTTAACACCTACGCTGCGGGAACGCGACGCAACCTGCGCGAGATAGCCCAGACCTTAGGCGTCGCCTTCGTCCTGGAAGGAAGTGTCCGCCAAAGCGGTGAGAAGGTTCGGATCAGCGTGCAGCTGACGGATGCCCGGACTGGCAATCCTGCCTGGGAAGAAAGCTACGAACGCGATTTGGCCGATGTCTTTGCGATCCAAAGTGACATCGTGCAGCAAATTCTCTCTCAACTTCAAGCCGTCGTTTCGCCGAAAGAGAAAGCCGCTATCGACGAGCGCCCGACTAAAGATCTTATCGCCTATGGTCTTTACGTCCGCGCGAAAGCGCTCGTCGCGACGATTTCTCTCAATGCCCAAATCAACGAAAAATTGCGTGAGGCCGTTGACTTACTCGATCAAGCCATC
>Ga0066684_10000790_pt1 | contig 11663 bp, 6 predicted proteins | sample GraSoiAngelo_133_FD_62301 | JGI IMG/M metagenome (GOLD analysis project Ga0066684, IMG submission 62301) | Grasslands soil microbial communities from the Angelo Coastal Reserve, California, USA - 14_0929_05_20cm | ecosystem: Environmental > Terrestrial > Soil > Grasslands | place: USA... | reverse complement strand
CCCGGGCCGACGCCGTTTCTGAGCTCGCCTCGTTTTCCATTTTCGACAAGGTCGATCTCGCTCAACTCGCGAAGAGCGACGTGAAAACAGCCCATGGACCGCCAATGGGCAATCCGCGGTTTCTCTCCGTGCAAAGCTGTTACGTCTCGCCGGGCTCGCCTCCCCAGCAAATCGAAGCGCTGCGTCGATGGGATCCGACAAAGCATCGTGAGCTGAAAGTTTTTCTGCACTCCGACCTGCTTGCCTCGCCGACTGCGGCGAATTTTTCGAAATTGCAAAACGCGCCCGATAATAGTTCGGTTCGCTCGCTCGTCAGCGTCACTCAAAAGCTAAGTCCGGAATTGCAAATCAGTAAGGACGAAGCGAAGAAATTTTCTCCTGCTGGCAGTGGCGGCGGCGCCATGCCTGCTCCTATTGCAAAACTCTGGAGCGATATTTTGGCGGCGCGCACGCGCAGTTTTTCTTCTGGTGGAACATCAGCGGAGCCGCCCTACGATCATGGCAGCCAAACCATTCGTGCAGGCGACGAATTGAATGGTTTGCTCAAACAACAGGAGAAAATTCGTCATCAGTTTTCCAGTTTGCTTGGTGCAACAGGAATCGGCCGTGGCGCCGGTTCGCTTAACCCGGAGCTTTATTGGGAACTTCTGGATGTGGACGATCAAGGCGTGGTCACTCTTGGTGCCTCCTACAATCGCGCTGGCGCTGGTGGAGCTTACCAGGCAGCTGACGTGCTTTACTATGCGAGCGGCGGTTACTACGCCGCCCTTACGCTTTATCAAATGTGGCCGGTCAATGTGGAAGGAAAGGCTTCCACCCTCGTTTGGCGCGGCGACATGATCTCGGCCGCTTCGCTAGCATCGTTGCATGGCGTGGAGCGACTCGCCTCGGAATCGGCCATGATGAAGGATATCTCGAAGGCGATAACGTTGTTTCGACGTGATACCTCGGGCGGTCGCTAAACGATGAAAAACTTTCCGTCTCGACACCTAACTGGCGCTTACGGCGTGGTTACATCTGCCTTTATTGCGATTTCATCCATCGCCGGCGAGAACGGTACCCAAGCGATCAGTGCCGAAAATACCTCAGCACCTTCAACATTTCCGTTTTCCGGTGAATTCGTTGTCGACGAAACGTATGTGGGCAACGGTGACGTCCAGCGCGGCCAGCATGCGCTCCGCGACTTTGATGAAAATGATATTCTTCTGCATTTTGTTCTCACGCCACGGATCAAGCTTGGTGTATTGCGCCTGGGGGCTGAGTGGGAAAGATTTTCTTTCGGCTTCTCGGATCGTGCTCCTCTTCCAGATACGTTGCAGGCAGTAAGTCTGGTCCTTGGCTTGGACACACAACTTTCCGATTCGATTCTGCTACGGTTCCAAGCGCAACCGGGTTTTTATGGGACAGACAATTTTGAATCCCAGGACGTTAATATTCCATTCGTCGTCGGGGGCACGTACATCTACAGTCCCAATTTGCAACTTATCTTGGGCATCGGAGTCGATATCGAGCGAAAATATCCCGTTTTACCCGGAGGCGGTGTCCGCTGGAAGATCGCGCGACAATGGGTGCTGGATGCCGTCTTGCCCACGCCACGCCTTGAATTTCAGCTAAACAAAGACCTTACGTTGTACGCCGGCGGTACGATTAAGGAGACAAATTTCCGTGTCGATGATCGCTTCGGAAGTGCGCGCGGAATTCCACGATTAAACCAAGCGGTGCTCACCTATAGTGAGATAAGGACGGGCGCAGGTGCTGCCTGGCGAGTTTCATCCATTATAACATTAAGCGCTGAGGCTGGCTATCAACCGTATCGCGACTTCGATTTTTACCGCGCAGACGTGCGCTATCATCAAGACGGAGGCGCACCCTACGGAACGATTTCAGTGCATGGCGAGTTTTGATGTCGGAATCCTCACGCACGTTGCTCGCTTAGAAATCTGGCTATCGCGAAAACATCCGTGCTCGCAACCGCATGATACGTCGCATCCGCCCGATCCGAGTGGCGATCTTGCGACGATCAGTACAACTCTGGTCGGCGATGCCCGAATACGGCCATTCTGCTTCGAACGGACTTGATGACGTCCTCTGAAATCTCAGCCTGGATAAGTTCTTCGCGATCAATCGACGCAGCCGCGACGATCGCACCGTACGGATCGATAATCGCGGATGTGCCGCAGAAAGTAACTCCGTCATCTGTTCCCACCCGATTCGCGAGAATGAGGTAGCTTTGGTTTTCAATCGCCCGAGCCAGCGCGAGAATCCGAAGATGCTCCACGCGCGGAAAAGGCCACGCGGATGAATTGACGAAGACGTTCACTTGTCGTTCCACAGCGAGCCCGCGGCACACCTCGGGGAATCGAAGGTCGTAGCAAATCGTTAGTCCGAGATTAAACTTGCCCATTTCGCAACTTGTAAAAGCGTCGCCCGCCGTGAACCACGGACGCTCGTCGAGCGGAGCGGCTGTGACCAGATGCGTTTTGCGATATTTGCCGATGACTTTGCCATTCAGGTCGATGAACGCTTGTGTGTTGTAAATGCGCGAGCCGTCGCGGTCCGAAACGCCGGCGATGATCGCGAGTGACAATTCTTTCGCCATTGCTTGTAACTTCGGAACTGCACCTTCGTTCCAGGATGTTGCGTATTTCTGAATCGCCGGCATCGAGTAGCCGGTGTCGACCATCTCAGGAAAGACGATCAGTTCAGCGCCTGCTCTTTTGGCCCGCGCAGAAAAATCGCGAACCTTGGCAAGATTCGCTTGGAGATCGCCGGGCGCGCAGGAGATTTGGGCAGCGGCGATTTTCATGACGTACTGTCGGTCTTAGCGCAAACTTTTGTCCAGCGCACCGATTCTGCGTGTCTCCGGCCAGAGCGACGCGACGCCAAGCACCACCAAAATTGTCCCGATCCCTCCCGCGACAACAGAAATCACCGGACCAAATAGCGCTGCGGTTAATCCCGATTCGAGCGCGCCAAATTCATTCGATGTGCCGATAAAGATATTGTTCACCGCAGAGACGCGGCCGCGCATTTCATCCGGCGTGACCAATTGCACGATCGAGCCGCGGATGATCACGCTGACACTGTCGAACGCTCCGACAAGAAACAATAAACCGAGCGACAACCAGAGCGCTTTCGACAAACCGAAAATGACGGTCGCAATTCCAAAGCCGGTGACACACCAAAACAACGCTTTCCCCGCTTGTTTCATCGGTGGCAGATATGCCACCAGCAATGCCATAACGAAGGCGCCAACCGCCGGAGCGGCCCGCATCCAGCCTAGCCCGATCGGTCCACAATGCAGGATTTGATCGGCGAAAATCGGCAACAATGCGGTCGCGCCCCCGAGTAGCACTGCGAACAGATCGAGTGTAATCGTTGCTAGAATCACCTTCTTGTTAAGCACGAATCGCATTCCAGCGATCAAGCTTTTCCAGGTACTTTTTTCAATCTGATTTCGGGATTGAGTACTGCGACGGATCGGCAGGACCAGAACGAAAAACAAAGATGCACACAAAGCGTCCAGTAGGTAGACAAGAGGGAACCCGATGTGCGCAACCAGCAAGCCGCTAATAGCCGGGCCGACAACCGATCCAACTTGAAAAACGCTGTTATTCCAAGTGACGGCGTTCGCAAACGCATCGCGCGAAACCAGCGTCGGAAAAAACGAGCTCCGCGCCGCCCAACTGAATGTGCGCGCCGTCCCTCCGATAAAAAGAAGCAGATAAATCAGCGGAATTGAAGCATCATCGAAATGGAACGCTGGGTGATGTCGCTCGAAAATCGTCGCGATCGCCGCCAGCCCGCGATTACCTTCCCGCAACGCGGCGACTGGAGGAATGGAAAGATGTTTCCAAGAAACCAGCGCCAAGGCCGCGGATGCGAGCGCGCTAAAGATCTGCGAGACGAGGATAATGCGCTTTCGACTGAATCGATCTGCCAAATGCCCGGCCGGTAGCGACAGAGTCACGACTGGCACTGCGATGACCAACCCGACCAGGCCCAGGGCCGTCGCGGAATGCGTGCGCGCGTAAAGCTCCCATTCTACCGCGACGGCGAGCATTTGGCGACCGGTGATCGAGAGTAAGTTCCCTGCTGTGAACAGGCTGAAGCCGCCGAATCGGAATGCCGAATACGGATCATGCTCCCGCAGCTCCGCTCTTATCGGTCGGGTAAGCGCGGGACGTTGACCTCGCGGCGATTCGTATGGCCTCGGGTCGGTTGATGGCGGCATGCTCGAGTGCGCGTCCGTTCGGACACGCGCAGAAGACTTTAGATTGAGCAAACGCTACCGCAACGCGTTCAGCTCAAATTATTCGGGATAGATCGAGAAGCCTCCGCCCAGCCGTCGAATGACAAAAAACCGGTAGCGCTTCCGCCGGCAAAATTGTGCAAAAAAGCGCGGATTTTTCTTTCCTTCAGTAAATCGGCTGCCGTAAAGTCGGCGGCTCCAGGAATAATGGATAACATTATCGAGGCGAAAGAGCTGCAGATTGAGCGTAAGCATTTTTACGTGGAGTTCCGCGAGAACGATCGCGGGAAATTCTTGCGCATCACCGAGGAAGCTCACGGCCGGCGCAATAGCATCATCGTGCCAAGTACCGGCGTGGATGACTTTACAGCGGCCATTTCCGAAGTTCTGGCGAATAACGGAAGCGCGTCGCGCTAGTCTCGAGGCCATCGGAGCTACAACCTTCCTGGTTTGCTGGCGACACGCCCGCCTCTATAGCGGCTCCAATTTCTAATATCTGCCTACGGCGTTGACACTACGATGCCCGAAACTACTTTTGCGCGTTCGTCCACTGACACTCCCCTACTCTTCTCAATCATGGCTACAAAACGAAAAACCGACGGTCGAAAAGGAATTCGGCGCATAAGGACAAGATCGACATCGAAGAAGGGCGCGAGGGTCTCCCGAAGAAAAACGAAAATACCGCGTTACGTTTACTACTTCGGCGACGGGCACGCCGACGGATCGGGCAGCATGAAGCCGCTCCTTGGCGGCAAGGGAGCAAACCTCCACGAGATGACGCGCATTGGTTTGCCTGTGCCGCCAGGGTTCACACTGACAACCGAGGTTTGCAGTTACTTTTACGGTCACAAACGCAGCTATCCGCCCCAGTTGGAAGCTCAGATTGCAGATGCGCTTGAGCGGGTTGAAAAATCGGTGGGGAAGAAACTTGGCGATAAAGAGCGGCCTTTGCTCGTTTCTGTGCGGTCGGGCGCGCGCGATTCCATGCCCGGAATGATGGACACAATCCTGAACCTCGGGATGAACGACGAGGTGGTAGAAATTGTTGCGAAAAAGACAAACAACGCGCGCTTCGCCTGGGATTCGTATCGGCGCTTTTTGCAGATGTACGGCGACGTCGTGATGGGAGTGCAGAAACGGGCGGGCGAAGACCACGAACCTTTCGAAAGCGTAATCGAACATTTAAAAGATGAACGCTACGGCAAGCATGATTTTCCCGATGTAAGGTTGACACCCGCCGACCTGAAGGAGCTGGTGCAGCGATTCAAGGCGTTGATCAAGGAGCGGACTGGGAAATCCTTCCCGCAGGACTCACAGGCCCAGCTTTGGGGTGCCCTCGGCGCAGTTTTCGGTTCGTGGATGAACGATCGCGCAATTGTCTATCGCCGGAAGTATGGCATCCCGCACGACTGGGGAACGGCTGTCAACGTCCAGACGATGGTGTTTGGCAACATGGGAAAAACGAGCGCGACCGGTGTCGCGTTCACGCGCGATCCTGCGACCGGCGAAAAAGTCTTCTATGGCGAGTATTTGATCGACGCGCAGGGTGAAGACGTTGTCGCGGGCGTGCGGACGCCGCATCCGATCGCCGATCTGGCGAAGGAAATGCCGGCAGCACACAAAGATTTGATGAAGTTCCGCGCCATCCTTGAACGTCATTTTAAGGACATGCAGGACCTCGAGTTCACAGTGGAAGAAAGTCGTCTCTACATTTTGCAGACGCGGAATGGTAAACGCACCGGCCATGCCGCAGTCCGGATCGCCGTCGATATGGTCGGTGAAAAATTGATTGCAAAAAAAGAGGCGGTGCGACGTATCCCGGCCGATTCGCTCGCCCATCTTTTGGCGCCGATTTTCGATCGGCAATCGGCGCGCGAAGCAAAAAAGATCGGCAGCGGTTTGGCCGCTGGGCCAGGCGCGGCGTCAGGACACGTTGTTTTCAGCGCCGAAGAAGCCGTGGCGCGTTCGGAAAAAGGAGACAAAGTCGTGCTCGCCCGAATTGAAACTTCGCCGGAAGACTTGCGCGGGATGATCGCGGCAGAGGGAATTCTCACTTCGCGCGGTGGAGTTTCTTCGCACGCCGCCCTGGTCGCCCGACAAATGGGCAAAGTGTGTGTATGCGGTGCGACCGCGATTCAAATCGATTACCAAAAGCGCACGCTCAGTGCCAATGGAACAACGTTAAAACAGGGAGATTACATCTCGGTTGACGGAACCGCGGGCGAGGTTTTTGCCGGCGAAGTCACAACTGCACCGTCCGAGATTGTGCAAGTGCTCGTCGATCGCTCTCTGGATCCAAAAAAGAGCGTCACCTATCAGGAGTACGCAAAATTAATGAAATGGGCGGATGAATTTCGAACCTTGGGGGTCCGCACAAATGCCGACACACCCGAGCAGGCGACAAACGCAGTCGCATTCGGCGCGGAGGGAGTTGGGCTTTGCCGCACGGAACATATGTTTTTCGAAGGCGATCGCATTGACGCCATGCGTGAGATGATTCTTGCCGGCACAAAAGAGGCGCGGGCGCGAGCGGTTGCCAAGTTGCTCCCCTACCAGCGTGGCGATTTCATCGGGATCTTTACAGCCTTGAAAGGGTTGCCCACCACAATCCGCTTTCTCGATCCTCCGTTGCATGAATTCCTGCCAAGCGATCACGCACAACAAAACGAATTGGCGAACAAACTCAGTGTAGCCGTTGAACAAATCGCGCGGCGGGTGCACGAGCTGCATGAATTCAATCCGATGCTCGGCCATCGTGGTTGTCGTCTCGGCATCGTTTATCCTGAAATTTCCGAAATGCAGGCGCGCGCGATTTTTGAAGCCGCTGCGGATGTGCAAGCGAAAGGGATCAAGGTTCTTCCGGAAATCATGATTCCGCTGGTGGGATTTCCGCGCGAGTTAAAGCTTCAGATCGACATCGTCCGGCGCGTTGCCGACGAAGTGGCAAAGGAAAAGGAAACGAAATTCAATTATCTCGTCGGGACAATGATTGAAATCCCGCGCGCCGCACTCGTCGCCGATCTGATCGCGCGCGACGCGGAATTCTTCAGCTTTGGCACAAACGATCTCACACAGACGACGCTTGGAATGAGCCGGGACGATTCTGGCAGTTTTCTCCCTGTCTACGCGGAACTTGATATTGTCGACACGAATCCGTTTGCGTCGATCGATCAAAAAGGCGTCGGACGCTTGATGGAAATTACGCGCGACTTGGGACGCAAGACTCGGCCGCACATCAAGCTGGGGATTTGCGGCGAACACGGCGGCGAACCCATGAGCGTCAAATTTTGTCACCGGCTCGGTCTGGATTACGTGAGTTGCAGCCCATTTCGGATTCCCATTGCGCGATTGGCAGCGGCTCAAGCAGCCCTCGAGAGCTAAACTCGTGGTCACATTTAGGGAGATCGAAGCGGCGCGCGAACGCATTGCTGACGCGGTTTACTATTCGCCATGCCGGCCCTCCATCCCGCTCAGCGAAGTCGCGGGTATGGAAATTTTCTGCAAGCTCGACAACTTGCAGCGCACAGGAAGTTTTAAGGAACGCGGTGCGCGCAATGCACTCGCGCAACTGTCGCCCGACCAGCAAACGCGCGGGGTCATCGCAGCGTCCGCCGGCAATCACGCTCAAGCGCTCGCTTATCAGGGTAAATTGCTCGGTATTCCCGCGACAGTGGTGATGCCGAAATTTGCCCCTCTCGTTAAAGTAAACAATTGCCAGAAACTGGCTGCGACGGTTGTTCTTTACGGGAAAGATTTCGGCGAAGCTAAAGCACACGCAGACTTGATTGCGAAAGAAAAGGGTCTCGCTTACATCGACGGCTACGATGATCCGGCCATCATTGCCGGCCAGGGAACAATGGGGCTAGAAATTGTCGAGCAGACTCCGAATCTCGATGCGGTAATTGTTCCAGTGGGCGGCGCCGGTTTGCTCGCGGGCGTTTCTTTGGCCGTCAAAACCTTGCGACCGAACGCGAAAATTGTCGCTGTCGAGGCAAAGAACGTCGCGAGCTTTTCGGCTGCGCTTGAAGCGGGGAAACCGAGAAAGGTTGCAATGCACCCAACGCTGGCGGACGGACTCGCCATTCCCCAGGTTGGAACAAATGCATTTCAGATCGCGCGACCACTTGTCGATCTTTCCGTCACTGTGACAGAGGAACAGATTGCGCTCGCGATCCTGCGATTGGTCGAGTTGGAGAAGAGCGTCGTTGAAGGCGCAGCCGCGACTCCGCTCGCCGCGTGTATGTCCGGAAAATTAAAGGAGCTCAACGGCAAGCGAGTGGTCCTTTTACTCTGCGGCGGCAACATCGATCCGAACGTGCTCAGTCGCGTGATCGAACGCGGTCTGGTCGCTGATGGCAGGCTTTGCCGATTTACCGCCATCATTAGTGACCGGCCTGGTGGCCTTGCCGATCTCGCGGCCCAAATCGCGTCGACTGGCGCGAGCATCAAACAGGTTGTGCACGATCGCGCGTTCGCCAGTTCCGACGTTTCCGCCGTTAACGTCCTTTGCACGGTCGAGACGCGAAATCATGAGCATCTCGCTCAGCTTCGCGCGCAGTTGAAAAGTCACGGTGTCGAAACCCACGACTCAAAATGAATGCCAGGGCGCGACCTCCGGGCGCGCCGACAAACTTGAAGCGCGATTGGCCTTCCGTAGTCTCATCAGATGCAAATGCGTGAAACCGACGCTGATTTCAATTCGTTCGCCCGGCGTCACATCGGTCCGAATCGAGAAGAAATCGACGCCATGTTGGGCAGGGTCGGGTTTGAAAATCTGGACGCGCTGATCGATGCGGCGATTCCGAAAAATATCCGGCTGGATCGGCAATTGGATTTACCAGAAGCAAAATCGGAGAGCGGAGCGTTGAACGAACTGCGCGCGATCGCGAAAAAGAACAAAGTCGCACGCTCGTTCATCGGCGCCGGTTATTCCGACTGCATCACGCCGCCAGTCATACAGCGAAATATTCTGGAAAATCCCGGTTGGTACACCGCTTACACGCCCTACCAGGCGGAAATCGCTCAAGGCCGGCTCGAAGCCTTGCTCAATTTCCAAACGATGGTGACCGATTTGACGGCTCTCGATATCGCCAATGCATCGCTCCTTGATGAAGCAACCGCCGCCGCCGAGGCGATGACGCTCTGTCACGCTGTCGTTAGTGCGCGAAAGAGCTTTTTCGTCGCAGACAATTGCCACCCGCAAACCATTGAAGTCGTGCGGACCCGCGCGAAGCCGCTCGGCATCGAGATCAAGATCGACAACTTCTCGCGCTTCAAATTCGACAACACCGTTTTTGGCGCACTTGTGCAATATCCAGCGACGGACGGCGCAATTTACGATTACACTGAATTTGTCAGACAAGCGCACACGACCGGCGCGCTCGTTGTGGCCGCGGCGGATATTCTCGCGCTGACCTTATTAAAACCGCCGGGAGAATTCGGCGCCGACGTGGCGGTGGGGAATACGCAGCGCTTCGGTGTACCACTTGGATTTGGCGGACCACACGCAGCATACTTTGCCACGCGCGACGAATATAAGCGTCACATGCCTGGACGCCTGGTCGGCGTCTCGCATGATGCCGAAGGTCGCCCGGCTTATCGGCTGGCAATGCAAACCCGGGAGCAACACATCCGGCGCGATAAAGCAACGAGCAATATTTGCACGGCGCAAGTCCTCCTCGCTGTCATCACGTCGATGTACGCTGTTTATCACGGACCGCATGGTCTTGGTGCAATCGCAAAACGTGTCCACTCTTTCGCGTCCAAGCTTGCGTCAGGCCTGCGTCAACTCGGGTTTGAAGTCGCGCACAACTCATTTTTCGACACTATCCGGATCGAACTCGGCGCAATGTCAAACCGGGACATCCTGGATCGCGCTGAGAAAGCCGGTTGCAATTTGCGAGCGATTGGGCTGCACTCGTTAGGCATTTCGATGGATGAGACCACCACGGACGCAGATCTCGAAATTCTCATGGCGGTGTTACGCGGCACGAACGTGCGCGATTTTGAAGATGACAAGCTTGCCGGTTCGGAATTTCAGCTTCCGCAAACTGTCATCCGATCCTCCGATTTTCTAACTCATCCGGTCTTCAACACGCATGATACCGAGACGGAAATGTTGCGTTATCTCAAAAAGCTCGAATTACGCGATCTTTCGCTGACCACCTCGATGATTCCGCTCGGCTCCTGCACGATGAAGTTAAACGCTGCCGCAGAAATGTTCCCGATTTCATGGCCGGAAATTTCCAAACTGCATCCTTTCGCACCGAATGATCAGACCGCCGGCTACATCGAGATGTGCACGCAACTGGAAGAATGGTTCGCTGAGATGACCGGGTTCGCCGCGGTCTCATTGCAACCCAACGCGGGATCGCAAGGCGAATACGCCGGACTTCTCGCTATTCGTGAATATCATGCATCGCGCGGCGAAGCACGTCGCAATATCTGTCTCATCCCGACCTCCGCACACGGAACCAATCCGGCCAGCGCAGTCATGGCCGGCTTTAAGGTTGTGTCGGTTGCGTGTTTGAAAGACGGCGATATCGACCTTGCCGACTTGCGTTCCAAAGCGGATGAGCATGCGCGCGATCTCGCGGCGTTAATGGTGACGTATCCCTCAACGCACGGCGTTTTCGAAACAACTATTCGCGAGATCTGCAAGATCGTCCATTCGCACGGCGGTCAGGTTTACATGGACGGCGCAAACATGAACGCGCAGGTCGGTCTCTGCCGCCCCGGAGACTACGGTGCGGACGTTTGCCATTTGAATTTGCACAAGACGTTTTGCATTCCGCACGGAGGCGGCGGACCAGGCGTGGGTCCGATCGCCGTTGCCAAACATCTTGCCCTGTTTCTGCCGCGCCAGTTCATCGTTGATCCAGAAACAGGTCGGATCATTTTTGGCGGAGGCGAAGGAGGAAAACGGCCGCTGACCGGCGACAACAGCTCGGAGTATCAACATGGCGGAGGCCAAGGCGGAAACGTGTCCGCTGCGCCGTACGGCAGCGCGAGCATTCTGACCATTTCGTGGATGTACATCCGGATGATGGGCCCAGCCGGATTAACGGAAGCAACAAAAGTCGCGATCTTAAATGCAAACTACATCGCAAAGCGGCTCGATCCGTATTTCCCCATTCTCTTCAAGGGCAAGCACGGCCTCGTTGCACATGAATGCATTCTCGATCTTCGCCAGTGGAAGAGTGTGGGAATCGAAGTGGAAGATGTCGCAAAACGTTTAATGGATTATGGATTTCACGCACCGACGATTTCGTGGCCAGTGACTGGGACGATGATGGTCGAGCCGACCGAGAGCGAACCAAAACACGAGCTCGACCGTTTTTGCGACGCGATGATCTCGATCCACGCAGAGATCGAAGGGGTCGCGCACGGAAAGATGGATCGGGAAAACAAT
>Ga0066684_10000789_pt1 | contig 11666 bp, 10 predicted proteins | sample GraSoiAngelo_133_FD_62301 | JGI IMG/M metagenome (GOLD analysis project Ga0066684, IMG submission 62301) | Grasslands soil microbial communities from the Angelo Coastal Reserve, California, USA - 14_0929_05_20cm | ecosystem: Environmental > Terrestrial > Soil > Grasslands | place: USA... | reverse complement strand
CGGCAGACGACGATTCGCTGGTTTTTTGTAGAGCAACCGGCATGAAAATGGAAACTGGAGTTTAGAAGCTACACAGGAATTTGAATTTGTGTCCACGAAACGCACGAATCGACACGAAAAAGAGCGTGTTCCACATGGTCCGTGGGTATTGCCAATCCGGTCGCAGACTCGCTGTGGCGAGCTCGGACTTCCCAAACAGCAAAACGCGATCTAAGAAGTAATCGTCGCGATTCTTTCGGCGCTTCTCCATAACATGATCAAGACAACATTCCTCGATTATTTCGGCGCTCCGTTCCTGATCGTGAGCTTCCTTCTCTTATTGTTCCTGCAATGGAAATTTCCCTTGCGCCGCCAAAACTTTTCCAAGTTACGTCGATTCATCCGTAACGCTCTCTTCTCAAGCCCCGGTTTCGCGCTGGCGCGGATCTCACTTATCCCGCTTCCGCTCCTGACGGCGCTATGGGCAGCGCAAAATCATTTCGGCTTGTTGCGTCTCCTGCCGATACCACACTGGCTCGGCATTGTTCTCGGCGTGCTGCTAATGGATTATCTCTACTGGTGGTGGCACGTCGCGCTCCATCTCGTCCCGATCCTCTGGCGCTTTCATAATGTTCATCATTCCGACCTCGACATGGATGTGACCACGGCACTGCGGTTTCATCTTGGCGAAATTATTTTCTCAGTGCCCTTTCGTATCGCTATTGTGGTCGCGTTCGGTATCGATTTTTGGGCGCTTGTCATTTTCGAGCTCCTCTTCGAGGCAGCAAATCTATTTGAGCATTCCAACTGGCGGCTGCCCATCCGACTCGAACGCTTTCTCAACCATCTCCTCGTCACCCCGCGCATGCATGGGATCCATCATTCCATCGTGCAGCGGGAAACAAACTCAAATTGGGGAACGGTGTTTTGCTGGTGGGATTATCTTCACCGCACTTTGCGTCGCGACGTGCCTCAGGATGCCATTACCATCGGCGTGGCCTCTTATCGCGACGAAACCGAGCTGACCCTCGGCAAACTTTTCGTTTTGCCTTTCCGCTCTCAGCGACCATGGCAGTTGCCCGATGGTCAAATACCGGACCGGCCAGTCAGACCGGCCGACGAATTGATGCCGTAGTGTGAACCGGATCGATACGCATGCGGTCGAAGCAATCGTCTTATCGATTTGCCAGAATAAAGGGAGGCGTCACAAGACGGCCACAAAAGGGTTTGGCGAAAAAAGGTTTGAGCCGTATAGGGTAAAGTCCGACAACGCGATCGCATGAGCAGTGGCGGCGGGCGAGTGAGTGGGGATAAGGCGAACGCCGGCGTTGCCTCGCGGGCGCAAACATTAAATAACCGCCGCTCAATTCACCCGCTAAAATGAAATTGCCGATTACTTGTCAGCTAGACATCGTCAGAATTTCTGTCATCGCCAGCGCGCTTGCGCTTACTCTCGCGTTTAGTCCGCGTATTACGCGCGCTGACGAAACGTGCTCGTCACCATACCTCGCCCGTATCGACGGACAGGAAGAGTTTGTCTATGTGTGGACACTTGGAGTCGAAGGTCTCGGTGATGGCCAGGATAAACTCGTCACCGTCGATGTCAGACCAGGCTCATCTACCTACGGCAAGGTCATCAGTACTGCCTCCGTCGATGGACGCAACGAAGCGCACCACGGCGGCTTCACTGACGACCGGCGTCAACTCTGGTGCGCGGGTCTCGAAACCAGCCGCGTGTTTATTTTCGACGTCCACACTGATCCGGCAAAGCCGAAGTTGACGAAGACGATCGACAATTTCGCTGAGACCACTGGCGGAGCCATTGGTCCGCATGGCGCTTATGCCTTGCCAGGACGCGTGATCATTCCGTGTCTTTCAAATGCAACGGATAAGGGCGGTCGCACTGCGCTTGTCGAATACAGCAACGACGGTAACTACATTGCGACACATTGGCTCCCGACCAAAGATGTCGCGCGCGGCGCCGCTAACGCGCAGTTCGCCGACGGCTACGGCTATGATGCGCGCGTTTTGCCGCGTAAGAACGCGCTCCTCACTTCATCCTTCACCGGCTGGAATAATTACACGACGGACTTCGGCAAAATGACTGCCGATGCCGAGGCGATGAAACACTTCGGAAACACCATGGTGATGTGGGATTTCCATACTCGTCAGCCGAAAAAAGTGTTCGAGGTGCCGGGTGCGCCGCTCGAAATCCGCTGGGCCTGGGGCGACAAGCACAACTACGCATTCACCGCGACCGCGCTGGGTTCAAAGCTTTGGCTTGTTTATGCGGACGACAAAGGTGAGTGGCAGGCAAAGGAGGTCGCGCCGATCAGTGACGTCAAAGGTGGCGTGCTACCCGTCGATATCAGCTTGAGCGCTGATGACAAAACATTGTTTGTCGATTCATTTGGAGACGGCAAGTGCCGCGTCTTCGACGTTTCCGATCCGCAACATCCGAAACAGATTTACGAGAAAGAAATCGGCAAGCAGGTTAACATGGTCTCGCAAAGCTGGGATGGGAAGCGACTCTACTTCACCAGTTCGCTGCTTGCGCACTGGGACAAGCAGGGCGCGGACAATGAGCAGTTTCTCCGCGCTTATGCCTGGGACGGCAAGGAACTGAAGCCGCGCTTCGATCTCGATTTTACCGCGCTCAAGCTCGGCCGTCCACATCACATGCTCTTTGGCTCAACTAAGATCGGTTCGCCGCGCACCGTTGCGAGTATTCGTTAGGCGAGAATGATTGCAGCTGGAGCCGCGCGCGCCGTCGCGTCTCAAAAATTTCACAGGGCTGTCTCGCCCAAAGCATTTAGTCTGATAACAGCATTCGCGTTTATCCTTCTAATCTTCGCTGCGATCACGCGCTCAATGATTGCCGCTGATCTTCCACGCGAAAGCGAATTCGACTACGATCCGCCTCCGCCCGGCAGTTACACTTTGCCGGTGGTGAAGCTTGCCGCCGATGGCGTATTACTCGATACCAATAATAAGGCAGTAAATCTTCGCGATCTCACGCATGGACGCGTCACGGTCTTGAGTTTCGTTTACACGCGCTGCGCCGCACCGAAGGCATGTCCCTATGCTACCGGAGTCCTCGGCCAGCTTCACGACATGACGGCAAAGGATGAGACGCTAGCCAGAAATATGCGTCTAGTTAGCATTAGCTTTGATCCCGATTACGACACTCCGCAGCACCTGGCCGCCTACTCGGAAAATGTTCGCGAAGAAAAGTCGGGCTGCGAATGGCGTTTCGTTACCGCGAAATCGCGCGCGGAGCTAGAACCGATTCTTCTCGCTTACGATCAGGCGGTCGATAAACGTTCTAATCCAGCCGATCCACAAGGTCCGCTTTACCACACCTTGCGCGTCTTTTTAATCGATCGCGAAGGTCGAATCCGGAACATTTACAGTTCCAGCACACTCGACCCTCGCCTTGTCCTCGCCGATGTGAAGACTCTGTTGTTAGAAGAACCGAAACTTTCGAAACAATAACTCATCATCATTTGTACGAAGTCTTTGGCTCGGGGCCGGCGATAATTTTTTGAAATCGCGGATCGTTCCGTAAGGGGTCCCACTCCCAGCGTTGCCGAAGATCGGAAAGAGTGATGCTTTCGTCGGCATAATCCACCGCGAACGGGACGGTAAGAAGACGCTCAATCCGGCTGATCGCCCTGTCTGTCTCACCTGCATGAGCACAGATTAAAGTGTAAAAATTCTCCACAACAGCCCCCTCGATCACATCGCGTGAGATGGGCTTGATCTCCATTGCTCGTTGTCCTTCCCGTAGCGCATCCTCTTTGCGTCCTAAAAATGCATAAAGTAGTCCAAGCTGGGCGCGCCGTGTGCCATCTTGCGGGCTGTCCGTCACCGTCTTCTCCATCGCCGGCCGGGAAGCCTCGAACTCCGATCGCGCCTTGGCCGCGTCGCCACGAACAAGATCGACACACGCTTGCAGATAACTTTTCGGCAGCGGGACTCCTGTCTGCGATGCGATCGTGTTCAGCTGGCAGGCGGTCAATGCTTTATCTGCCGCAGTCACATCACGGTTCATCAAGCTCACATCCCAACGGGCGAAAGTGACGACACCGTCAGGATCAAGATTTGGCGGAAGTGCTTTAAGTGCGGTTTGGATCGGGGCAGTGCTGCCTTTCCAGAGAAACTCGATGTAGGCGCGCTGAATCTTGACATTGAATGAATCGGGAAAAAGGGCGAGCACACGGTCCATCCGCTCTGCCGCGGTGTGCCAATCCCGCAAACCGAAGTAAGTCTGTGCAGCATCGTAGAGCATGACGGAGTTGCGGGGGTCGATCGCTTCGGCGTGTTGATAGCTGGTAATGGCTTGCGCGAAGTGTCCCTGCCGGCGTTGCACTGCGGCGGTGTAAAGGCCGACGTCGCCATCATTGGGAAGAGCCTGGGCCGCCAAATCGAGTTCACGCAGCGCCGCATCGTAATCGCCTTCCATGTAGTAGTGATAAAGCCCGAGCGCGAGATGCCCCTCGCCAAGATTCGGTTGCAGCCTGAGCGATTCGAGCGCTGCCGCATGCGCCTTCTGTTTCCATGATTCGGTTGGCTGATAGAAGTGGTAGATGGTGCTGGCGGCGACCGAGAGACGGGCGTGAGCGAGCGCGAACTTTGGATCCAACGCGATCGCCTGCTCGTAAAGATTCAACGCGGCCTGGAAATCCTGCAGCAGATTATCGGGTCGCGTCTGATAATCTCGAGCTCGCAGATAAATAACGTATGCGTCGGCATTGTCCGTCGGCTTCGCTTCCAGCCGCGCTTTTTCTTGCGGAGAAAGGGTAGTCCTGAGTGAGTCCGCGATACTCTTGGCTACTTCCGCTTCTACGCTAAAGATGTCGATCAACTGCCGGTCGTAACTCTGGGCCCACAGATGCGCGTCGGTTTCCGCTTGAATCAACTGCACATTGATGTGCACCCGATCACCGGCCTTCTGCACACTCCCTTCCAGCACATGACTCACGCGCAACTGGCGCGCGATCTCGGCCAGATTCTCCGGGGCACTGTTATAATGCGCGGTCGAAGTGCGCGAGATGACACGTAGCCCGCCGATCCTGGACAAGGTAGTGATGATTTCATCCTGAATACCCTGCGCGAAAAACGCGTTCTCCTTATCCGAGCTAAGATTCTCGAACGGCAGCACTGCAACCGATTTGTCCAGCGCGGTCGTTGAAGCTGTTTGTTTCGGCGGTTCAGGAGCTGGCGAATTTCGTGTCCGGAAAAACTGAAACGCGATTAACGCGGCGGCTAGGAACGCCGCGACCGCCAACCCCAATGCAATCAACACGCCCCAGCGGCTTGGCTTCGCTTTCGCATTGCCGATCGCGACTGGTGCTGTCGCTATGGGCTGCTGTTCGACCTTCCTGAACTTTTCCGGCACCGCCGAATTCCCCACTTCCTCAGTGTAGAGATTGACGACGTGTACCCGGACTCCATGTTTCACTTCGCATTCGCCCAGGTCGTGCAGGTTCTCGCGCCACTGGCGATATTGCTCCAGATCGTCAGCAACACGTTTAGAGAGCAGAATGTGCCCGGCATCGCCGCAGTCCATCACCCGCTGCGCAATGTTGATTCCCGCGCCTGCGATGTTCGATCTCTGGCTTACGTCCACAAGGCCGCTTACGGGTCCGCTGTGGATTCCCATGCGCACCTGCAAATTCGGATGACTCTTGAGGGCCTTGGCGATTTGCAGCGCACAGACCACCGGCGCATCCGGCGTTGTCGCAAAGACGAGTGCCATGCCATCGCCAGTCGGCAGCGTGGTTAGTTTGCCAGCGGCATCGGCGGTGCGGAATGAGTCGGTTGCGCGGACAAGGTTGTTGAGCGTGTGCAAGTAATCGCGTTGCTCATCGATCAGCAGCTTGGAGTAAGCAACGATGTCGATGAACAAGACATGCGCGATCTCCAAACGCAGCTCGGGTTCGGTGACATCGCTCATCAGTGCTTCTCTTTACTCGAAGCGTGCTCTTTTTCGAGGCAAATTGACGCGGCCGTCATCGCGCTGCGCGATCGTGGCCGGCCCATGCCTGCGGGGATCGTCGCGATCTCGTCCTGGGCCGATCTCACCTGTAGCGGAGGTTTGTTGGATTGTAGGGCGTCTCTATGAGACGTCACCATTCTAAGTTGGCGGCTCTCACAGTCGGCCTAGAACTCGTTGGACGTTGTGGGTTCGGCGTTGGATGTTTTTGTTCCTTATCAATTCACGTATCACCGATCGCCATTCGCATTGAATCATGCCAAGGTTGCCGTCGCCCGTCATTTTCGTCCCGGGGATCATGGGAAGCGTCTTGCGGGATCAATACCCGGTTGATCCCGAAACGGTCTGGTCGCCCTTAAAGCTCCTCATCAAATCGTACCAGCGGATCACGCAGCACCCGTCGGACGTGCGTTATGAGCTGATCGAGCCGGCCCGGGTGAATGCGGATCAAGTATTCGCTCTGGTTTATGGCGAAATCATCGCGGAAATGCGCCATAACCTTACTCCCCAAGCAAATCTGCCCGTTCCGGTCTATCCGTTTGCTTATGACTGGCGACAACCTTTGCAATTAGTCGAAGCGGATCTTGCTACTTTTGTCGACGAAGTTATCGACCGAACTAAACTTCTTCGTCACTACCGTAAGGCTGGTTACGGCAGCAAGGATTTCCCGGCAAAGGTGAATCTTGTCGGACACTCGATGGGTGGTCTCATTATTGCAGGATATCTGGAGACCGCGGGTAGCAGGAAAGTCGAAAAAGTAGCTACCATTGCTTCGCCGTTTCGCGGGTCACTGGAAGCTGTAGCAAAAGTAGTTACTGGCGTAGGCATGTTGGGCGAATCGCCGAGTAGTTCACGCGACAGAGAAGCAGCCCGAGTTACACCTGCCCTCTATTATTTGCTGCCTTCGTTTAAGGATGCGGTCACAGCCAAGGACGGATTGTCGGATGATCTTTTTGTTCCGGATACCTGGCAGCCTGGCGTGATTCAAACGCTCGCTTCGTTTATTCGTATGTATGGAATAGGGGAGGGAGCACCGCAGGAGCGGGCCAGGGAGTTGTTGAAATCGATGCTGGACGCAGCGTGGAAACATCGGACCCGGATTGAGAAATTGAAGCTGTCCGATTCCAAGATGTGGCTTTCGATCGTAGGGTTAGACGAAGACACGCGGGTTGCGATGCGAATTGTCAAGCGCGAGGGCAAACCCTGGTTTGAACTGGGCGACGCGCGCAATGATTGGCGCGAGGGAACTATTTTCACCGGCGACAACACCGTTCCGTATCTTGGAGCGCGTGCCAGCTTTATCCCAACCGAAGAAGTGGTTTGTGTAATCCCAAAGGACTTCGGCTTCTCTGAGATCAAGGACAAACTGCTGGAGAGAACCGGATTCCATTCCGCGCTGCCGAACATGAACCTGGTGCAAAGACTGGTGGTCAGCCACCTCAAGGGCGAGAAGTATGGCGAAATCTGGGGACGACCTACGCCCGATCTCGGATCGAAAAAGTGGGATCCACCGATCGCGGACCTTCGCCCCGGGTGAGATTGAACCGATGCACATCGACGAACTGCGCCGCTTTGTTTCTCAATCCTTAGACGCGACGTTACTCGCGCTCGCAGCCATACTGTTCTCAGCGTTACCCGTCTTCGCAGAGACGGTGCCAGGTTCACTCCCAGCGCAATGGAACATTGGTGCCGAGGATTGTGCAGCATCGCCGCAGCCTCCATTGCAGGTGCACAGTTATGAGCCGACAACTTTCATCCTTCGCCAAAGTCCCTGCGCAGACTTCGAAGCAAATTTTATCTATCTCCTTATCGGTGCCGACAAGGCTCTTTTAATCGACACGGGCGCTGTCGCGGACTCGAAAGCGATGCCGTTGGCGAAAACGATCATGGAGCTGTTGCCGGATAAGGACAGCAGAAAGCTTCCACTCTTGGTGGCGCACACACACAGGCATCTGGATCATCGCGCCGGCGATCCTCAATTTGCGTCTCTTCCATCGGTCGAGGTCGTGCCTTTCGATCTCAAGGGGGTCCGCGCGTTTTTCGGGTTCACTAACTGGCCCAATGGAATTGCGCACATCGATTTAGGCGGCCGAACTGTGGACGTAATTCCGACGCCCGGACACAACGAGACTCACTTGGCATTTTACGACGATAGAACGGGCATTCTTTTTTCGGGAGACTTCCTGATGCCAGCCCGATTGCTGATTGACGATGCTGCGGCTTATCGCGAAAGCGCCCTGCGGATTATCGACTTTCTGAGGACGCGTCCGCTCAGCCACATCCTGGGCGGCCATATTGAGCTAAACCAGGCAGGACGCCCTTACCGATTCGGATCTCATTATCATCCCAATGAGCACCGGCTTGAATTGGCGAGAGCAGATTTAACCGCGTTGCCAGCAGCGTTCGAACGTTTCAACGGCTTTTACGCGCGGTACCCAAATTACATTCTTACTAACCCCATCCACAACATCGCGGCGCTGGCGTTCACAGTCATCCTGGTGCTGAGCATTGCCGCGTTTGGGTTGTACCGATTGTGGCGACGCCGGCGTGCCCGCAGCGTTTGAGGCTTGTGAGTCTTAACAACAGTTCATTTCCGAAGATGTCGATCTTGCGCGCGATTAGCATTCTATCGCCTGCCATTTGATCAAGGCCTACTAGTAACAACCATCCTGAAAGGCGAGTGGATGTCATAGGTCAGAGCTTGCTTTGAAGGATTTTTTTGAGCGATGAGCCGTCGTCGTAGCGGATATCGCTGATCCTCCACCCATCGGCCGTTCGGCTGAGCACGTATATGATACCTACCGGTTTACCGAGGTTCTTGAAATAAACCGTGACGCGCGTTTCTCTCCCAGCCGTTTCTGGCGCTGAAACGGAGAAGTCTCTAATTTCAATATCCTGCGCGTTGTAAAGCGGGTCACCGTCAAGACGGCCGACTTCTCCTTTCGCCTCGCGTTTGTCTTTCAGATAGAGCTGCAGCAGCGCAGCATCGAAATAGCGGCCAAGCAACTGCGTGTCATTCAGCGGGTCGTGCTTTGAACGGTGTGCTTGATAGAGCTGCGCGACAAGATCTTTGGCTGATAGGTCTGCCGCGGCCGAGATCGCGGCGGTGAGAAGCGAAGCGAGCAGCACGAGCAGAGATCGCATGTCTGTTTTTATGTGAGAAGTGGCGCAAGGCAAGGATGGAAATAGTTGAGGGTTGTGGTTGAGAGTTAATGGTTCAAAGCATAAAGCTCCGTGGAAGCCGCGCTCCCTTTACAGAGTTGAGGGGAAGAAAAGCAGAAACGCCCAACGCCGAACATCGAACGCTCAACGCCCAATGTCAGAGATCAGAGGCAAGTGAGCGAGGAAGTCGTCGACGATTTTCCAAGTTTGTTCTGGCTGCTCCAGCCACGGCATATGTCCACATTTGTCGACAAACGCGACGGTCGAATTTTTGATTAGCGAATGCGTTTCCAATATGTTCGCTTCGCCGGCGAGATCCTGGCGGCCTTGAAGAAGAAGAACTGGAGCCGTGATCGTTTTTAGCTTCGGCCGAAAGTCATACTTTCCTTCCGCTTGCAGAAAAGCTGGTGGCACGCGGAAGTTGTAATCCTTTGGATCAAGCTCCATCTGCATCTGCAACGCCTTATTGCGATCGTAAAAGTAGGCCATGGTTGCTGCGCGCAGACGTTCGAATGAGGCCCGGTCAGAATCAGCGCGTGAAGGGTCTTTCCAAAAGTCGCGCACTTCCAATTCACACGGTCCGAGTCGGACGATTTGATTGTCGGAAAACACTCCGAGGTATTCAAAGGTGATTGGACCAGAACCAACCGTAACTACTGCACGCACTGCATCCGGGTGCGTGCCCGCATAAGCAAGACCCAGGATCATTCCCCAGGAGTTTCCGATGACGATGAATTTGTCGGCGTGCAGTTGTTTGCGAAGGGCTTCGATGTCTTCCATGTATGCATTCAGGTTGATCGTCGATGGGTCATATATTGGCAGCCTCGATCTGCCGGTTCCGCGTTGTTCCCACATAATGCATCGATATTTCTTGCCCAGTTCGTCTGCGATACCTTGCATCGAGTGAATGTCTTCCCCAGGACCACCACTTAAGACGAGGACGTAATCGCCACTGGTCGGCCCGACGATTTTGTAGAATAGATCGATATCATTCCGCGCTACCTTGCCGTCAACAACATCCGCCGAGATTACGCCGGACAAGCTTAGCAAGGAGGCAATCGTCAGTGTGGCGATGCGCCTTCTCATGGGGTCGACTCTTCGGCTACGCGCGTGAAGTGAAAGATATTTTTACCGGTCTTGCCCTTTGATTCATACAACCATTCTTGAGTCAGGTGATTATTACCTTCCTGCATCACGGTCAGACCGGTGTTATGAAAAGCGTCGGGTGATTTCAGGCCGGTAACTCGCATAAGCGAAAATGCCAATGGCTTGTGCGCATCGATGATCGCCGGCGTCGCCATCTGTGGCTGGTTCTTGGCCGAGCAGTAGTGGGTGGCAATGAGATGATCACCATCGATGGTGAAGATGGTAATCATTTCCAACCCTTTCTCGGATCGACATTGTTCCATCAGCGCACTGCCATTTGCCGTCAGCGTATAAATCAAAGTAGTATTGACGCCGTCAATTTGTCCCTTCCACTCGCCTTGCAGTGAAGTCAGACGCTCGAATGCTTCCTCGCTCTTAGTTTTGTCCGCTGCCAAGGCAGCCGATGCCACAAGAGTCAACGACATACCAATTGATCCAAGGACAACGTTCCATTTCATAATCATCTCCGCTTTGGTTTGGATTTCGCAGCTTTGCTGGGCCAACCACTCTTGGCAGCTGCAGAAGCTCGCGGTGGCTTGAACACGGTTTCGAAGACAATGGTTTTGAATCGCTCAAGCGCGGCGGGACTGCGTTCTACCTTCATTCGCAGAATGGCGCCTTCCCACGACGCCAAGAGAAACTCGGCCAATTCTGTGGCATCAAATCGTGAATCGACTTCGTCAGCAGCCTGGGCTGCAGCAATGCAAGCTGCAAACATCGTGCGCCACTCGCGAAAAATTGCGTCGAGCCGTTTGCGTAAAAGCCTGCTATGAGAACTGGCTTGAAGACTGAAATCCCCGATCAGGCAACCGAGCATCCAGCGATCGGTTCCCAGCTTTGCCGTGATGATGTCGAGATACCGCTTCAACCGCTGGCGTGGCGTGCAAGTCTCGTCGTTTAGCGCCTTGCTGACCAAGCCTTTCAAATAGTCAAAGTAGCGGTTGAGGACTTCCACAGCGAAAGCCTCCTTGGAGCGGAAGTGGTTAGTGAAGGAGCCTTGGGGAGCGCGGGCAGCCGTGCAGATGTCGCGGACGCTGGCGGCTTGATAACCGGATCGAAACATGACCGGCAACCCCGCCTGTAAAATTTGTTCTCGCAAAGACGGCCTGGCCACTCTCTTACAATACGTACGTCCGTATTGAATGGTCAAGGCGATTTTCCGGAACGGGGATGCACGATGCCAAGAGAAAGCTGGCCAATTCGGCCCCCTCCCACAACGCCCAACGCCCAATGTCAGAGGCCAGAAGATAGAAGACACAAGTCAGAAGATTTCGGAAACACCGAACGCCGAACACCGAACTCAGAAGGGAACAAAGAAAAGAAAAGTCAGCTCCGAGACTTCCTTATCTTCATCATAATTCTTTGGCTCCGTCTAAGGCTC
>Ga0066684_10000788_pt1 | contig 11670 bp, 10 predicted proteins | sample GraSoiAngelo_133_FD_62301 | JGI IMG/M metagenome (GOLD analysis project Ga0066684, IMG submission 62301) | Grasslands soil microbial communities from the Angelo Coastal Reserve, California, USA - 14_0929_05_20cm | ecosystem: Environmental > Terrestrial > Soil > Grasslands | place: USA... | reverse complement strand
GCGTTGCCTGCGAATTGATCAGTGAAAACAACACTCCGTACTGCTTGGCCTGCGGAAGCAAGGCCGTAATCAGCCTGTCACGAGTGTTGGGCGGATCGTTACGCGGCCAGCCAACTGCCCATTTGATTGCCGATGCTGAACTGAACCGATTGGTCAGCGAACTGCTCCGTACCGTGCCTGTTCCTTCCGCGCCCGTCTCTGAAAATCATGTGCCGGTAACATTCGCTTCGCTTGCCCCCGGACGGCACCACGTGCGCTGTGTAACCCATTCTCAGCCGGAGACCGGTTTCGGTTGGCAGACATTTTCTCCGGAAATCAATCTGGAACCTGCCATTAACGTAATCGCCGAACGAGCACAAACTCTGACTGGCGCTACCGGCGCCGCCATTGCCCTGCGCAAAGGTGACGACATGGTCTGCCGTGCGCGCTCTGGTCGCACCGCGCCGGATCTAGGAGTTCGTCTGCAATCTGATTCCGGCATATCCGCCGATTGCGTCCGTACCGGCGAAGTCATGCTTTGCCATGATGCGGAGAAGAATCCCAGCGTTGACCTTGCGGCGTGCCAGCGGCTGGGAGTGCGGTCCATTCTGGCGGCTCCGCTGCGTCATTTTCGTCGGACGCTCGGAATTTTCGAGGTCTTTTCCTCCGCTCCTTATGCCTTCGCTGCTCGAGACGTAGCGACCATGCAGCTACTCTCCAGCCTTATGGTAGCTGCGATGTCGAGGCTCTCGACGCGACAAGCATCCCCGCGTGAAATTGGCTAGCCTGCAGTGAACAACTGATTTACCAGGAGACCAGAACGCGCCCAAACTGCTTTTCGTGCGTCGTGCTCGTCTGGGTTAATATGTTAAGAACCTTTGTATGGAATTCACCGGGCCTAAGCCGGCCGACGTATCCCGGCAATCCAAGCCTATTATCGAGCGCCGTCGTGGTGTGCGCCATCGCGTACATAGTCCAGCCTACGCGACCTTGAATGGAACTTCCCCAGCCAAGACGCTAGACCTCAGCGAAATTCTCGACATTAGCGAACATGGTATGTCCATCCAAACCTCATCTCCTCTGGAGACGGATCACGATCTGGACATGGTGCTTGACCTCTCGGAAACCAGGGCGCGTATCGGTACGGCCGGGCGGGTCGTCTGGTCCGATAGTTCGGGACGGGCCGGAATTCGTTTTCCAAAATTATCAGGTGAATCTCTACGTCAACTTAAGGAATGGTTCTTTGTCAATATATTGACGGCGTATGATCATGCCCGTGCCTGGACGAGGTCGGCGGAAACTGACGAATCGAACGCCACTGGCAGTGGCTCTCTACTGTCTCTTGATCTGCGGCAGAATGAAGTTGCGTCTCGAACTCCAGAATTCCCCCGCAACGGCGGAAGCTTGGCTGAGTCAGACACTATCCAGGCCCAGATGAAATCTGGCAACAACCGTGAGGCGGCTCTACAAGCAATTGCGGACCAGGCTCTGTCGCTGACTCACGCCGCCGGAGCCGCAATTGCTTTGTCCGAAGGCATCGAGATGATTTGCCAGGCCACCGCTGGTTCCGATGCTCCTCCTGTCGGTACCAGGCTGCAGGTAGGTTCAGGATTTTCTGGTGAATGTGTTCGCACCGGTCGCTCATTGCGCTGCGATGATTCCGAGACCGATGACCGCGTAGATCGCGAAGGCTGCCGCGCCCTTGGCATTCGCTCGATTGTGGCGGTGCCTATTCGGACTAGAAAGGGGGTTGCAGGATTACTGGAAGTATTTTCATCGCATCCTTATGCCTTTAGTGCGAAAGATATCAGTGCGCTTCAGAATTTGACTGGCAGCATTCTGTCTATCATCGGTTTAGATACTCAAGCTCCAGCCCCGTCGCGCGAGATACCCAAAACGTCTTCAATGAGAACACATCAGCCTGGACTCGAGCGTCCATTCTCTGATGAAGTCTTGGCCAGCACGATGGCCGCAGTGAAGCCTTCTCCGCATCAACGCTTGCAAAAGACGCTTCTCGTGGCAGCAGTTGCGACTTTTATATTCGCCTTGCTGTGGTTGATTGCGCCATGGGTGTCAAGCCGTCTTCACTCGTCTAATCCAATCGGCCGACGGGCCAAGCAGCCACAAACTTCGATTTCGCAGGTTGAAGCTCTGCCTGCTGATACTAGTGATCTGGCCGGTATGCAGAAGTTAGCCGAGCACGGAGATCCGGCGGCACAATTCGCTCTTGGCGCACGGTACGCGACCGGAGAAGAAGTCAAACAGGATTACACTGAGGCGGTTCGCTGGTTCAGCAAGGCTGCTGACCAGGGGCACATCATGTCCCAAGCAACTCTAGGTGCCTACTACTGGGCAGGCCGGGGCGTGCCTCAGGATCTGACGAAAGCCTACTTTTGGTCCATCCTGGCGCAGGCAGGTGGAGATCAGGCCAGCAAATATCGGGTTGCCGTTCTCGCCTCCCGCATGAGCCGGAGCCAGGTTCTGGCGGCACAGCAGCAAGCTAACGATTGGCTGCGTAACCATCAAACTGCAGGTAATATCCCACCTTCGGACTGAGCCCTCAACACACGCGCTGGAGATCGTGGCTTCGCCATTTAAAATTGGTCTAAAATAGTAATTACAGAGGTGCTTCGTGCCAACCCTGCGCGACATTGTCTACGAAAACGTTCGCGAAGGTGATCTCTACGAGAAGCTTGATCGTGGTCGGGTTCGCTGTTACGCGTGCGGCCACTGTTGTCCTATTCCGGATGGTCAGCCCGGAGTATGCAAGGTACGTTACAACCGAGGCGGCACACTGTATGTCCCTTGGGGCTATGTAGGCGGAGTACAGTGTGACCCTATCGAGAAGAAGCCGTTCTTTCACGCTTATCCTGGCGGCCTGGCTTACAGCTTCGGAATGCTCGGCTGCGATCTACATTGTGCATATTGTCAAAATTGGGTTACGTCGCAGGCTCTGCGTGACCCAGAAGCTGTTTCCCCGCCACTGCAAGCCTCACCAGAAGCCCTGGTGCAGGATGCCGTGCGCCAGGGAGCAAAGGTCCTGGTCAGTACTTACAATGAGCCCCTGATTACGAGCGAGTGGGCGGTCGCGGTCTTCAAAGAGGCGCGTGCCGCCGGCCTTCGCACCGGTTTTGTTTCCAACGGGAACGGCACGCCACAAGTTCTCGAATACATTCGGCCGTGGGTGGATCTCTACAAAGTTGACCTCAAGAGCTTCGATGATCGTCACTACCATCAGTTAGGTGGGCGGATTGGACCGATTCTGGAAACCATCCGCAGCTTGTATGACATGGGAGTCTGGCTCGAGATCGTGACCCTGCTGATCCCAGGATTTAATGACTCGGACGATGAACTTAATGGTCTAGCTGATTTTTTGGTTAGCGTCTCGCCTTATATTCCTTGGCACGTGACCGCGTTTCACAAAGATTACAAGATGGACGATCCCGAAAATACGCGTCCTGAGGATCTGCATCGGGCAGCCGAGATCGGCAAGAGGGCTGGTCTCCACTATGTCTACGCGGGGAACTTGCCTGGTTGCGTGGGCGATCTCGAAGACACGCGTTGTCACCAGTGCGGTGAAATGCTGATCAAGCGTTATGGTTATTTTGTACAAGATTACCGATTGAGATCAGATGGGCGCTGCCCCTCCTGCAAGACTGCGATTCCCGGTCGATGGGCTGCTAAGTTTGAGGGACAGATCACGGATCATCCTTTCTTGCCGCGCCGAGGGTCACATTTAGTTACAATTCCTAGCTAGAATGCCACGACAGCAAATAGGCTTCATTTTCGCATTGCTGTGCTTTACGATAGCCTGCTCGCCACGCGATTTTCTTACACGCCGGCTTGCAACGGATCTCATCGCAGGCTCCGATACCTTCAAGACAACGCAAGTATTCTGGTTGCGGACCGGCGTGCTTTCTGGCAAGGATTATTCCTCGCAGGAGTATGCTACGCTGCGCCGGCACGGCTGGATTACCGGTACTGGTGTTTCCTGCCCTGCGGATCTTGCGCCTCCGTGCTGGGATGTAGTCATTACGCCTCTCGGCGTCGATACCCTGCGCGACTGGGTTAACGCTACCGCCGCCAGTTCACAATACATCAGCGTGCCGGTGGCACAGAGGGAATTACTTGCAGTGACCGGCATCCGCAGGGACGGTAACGTGGCTGATGTTGATTTCCAATGGAGATGGAGTGCGGTGAATGAAGTGGGCGCGGCGCTGTATCCCAAAGGACCCGAGTACAATTCCACGGTCGGCTTCGTTCGTTATGACGATGGCTGGCGCATGATCGAGGGCGGCGCCCTGCGAAGTAATCTGAATCTGGGAGAAGCGTTGAAGAATGCAGAGCCGGCGCAATAACCTCCTCTGGATTGCGCGGTTTGCGCCCTATGCAAGGTCCGTGTAACCTCAATTCTCGCCTAGCTCACTTATGATCATTCAAAACCCCCGGTATCTTCTTTTGCTTTTGATTTTGCCCTTCACTTTTGCCCGGGCGGCCGAAAATCCCAAGATTACACTGGACGAATTCTTCAACTACGTCGAATTTACCGGGCTGAAGTTGTCCCCTGACGGTCAATCCCTGGTGATCGCGACTAACCGCGCCGACTGGGACCAGAATACATTTCGTGATGATCTCTGGCTTTACCGTGACGACGGGCACAGTGGAGGTAATCCAATTCAGCTTACGCAGTCCGGCCACGATACAAAGCCGCGATGGTCTCCAGACGGCCGCTGGATCGCTTTTCTGTCTGAACGCACCGGTGGTAAAGGAGGAAAGTCCTGTGAAGAGCCGTCCGCGGATGACAAGATTGGTCAGCTTTATTTGATCTCACTCGCTGGCGGAGAAGCGTTTCCCGTGACTCAAGGTGATGAGAAAGTTCATGCATTCGCCTGGTCCGCTGATTCCAGCATCCTCTACTTTGCCACTCGTACGCCTTGGACTAAAGCTCAGAAGGACGCGTACGAGAAAGACTGGAAAGACGTCTGCCAGTACCGTGCTGCTGAACGGGGAGACCAGGTATTCAGTATTTCTATCGCCGACGCGATCGCCCATCGGGGTGCTCCGGGCACGCCCGGAGATGGTCCAGATAAAGTTTCTGACGCCACCCCGGGGGCCCGAACTCTGGCCAGCACTCCTTGGCGGATCCAGCAAATGGATGTTTCACCAGATGGACGACGACTTGCATTTGTGACAGAGTCGGTGTCCGAGCGCTACGAGAGAGTAGAAGAAATTTGAAATCTACACGCTTGACCTCGCGTCCCCGGCGGAGCCCCTTCGGCAAATCACTCATAACGAAGCGATTGAGCAAGACATCCTCTGGGCTCGCGACAGTCGTCACGTCTTTTTCCAGGTCGACTCCGGTTCGGTCGAGGGAAAATACAAGGACACCCAGACTCGCCTGTATTGGGTAGATAGCGATACTAATGACGTTCAGCGATGGGCCGCCGATTTCGTTGGACAAGTAGTTCACTACGACGTGGCGTCAAATGACATTGTCCTTGCCAGCGGTCGCCTAGGCACCGAAGTCCAGCTATATTCGCAATCCAAGCCCGCGACGGCATTCTCAGAGCAGCGAGGATGGCAGGGCACCTACGAACGAATCACTTCTTCTGTCCGGTCCCCGCGTGTCGCCTTCGTATATTCATCTTTAGAGCGGCCTTCGGAGGTCTACTTGGCTGAAAGTGCGGACAACCTGCAAGCAGCCCGGCCTATCACCTCATTCAATAAACTGTTCACCGAGCGCGATCTTCCGCGTGGCAAGCCGTATCACTGGAAAGCGGATGACGGTACCACCATCGAAGGCATGCTCGTCTACCCGCCGGGAAAATTCGAAGCGAGAAATCTTCCCACGTTTGTATTCATACACGGGGGTCCGAATGACGCGGATGGAAACCATTTCCAAGCCGATTGGTATGTCTGGGACCGTCTGGCTGCCACGCAAGGCTGGCTTGTTTTTGAGCCGAACTATCGCGGCTCGACTGGGTACGGAGACAAATTCCTGATGAGGATCGTGCCTGAAATCGTCTCACGTCCCGGTAAAGATATTCTCGAAGGGGTAGACGCATTGGTAAAAGATGGCATTGCGGATCCTGATCGGCTGTCGGTCGGCGGCTACAGCTACGGCGGCTATATGACGAACTGGCTGATCACGCAGACTACGCGGTTCAAAGCTGCCGTGACCGGTGCAGGCGCCGTCGAGAATGTCGCCAACTGGGGCAATGACGACCTCAGCCTGGATGATGCTTACTTTCTCGGCGGGAGGCCGTGGGAAGTTCCTCAGCGCTACAGCAGTGAAGCCGCAATTTTTCAAATCGAAAGAGTACGCACACCGACCCACATGGTGGCAGGTGGAGATGACATCCGAGTCCCTGTGCTCGAAAGCTATTTGCTCGATCATGCCCTACACTCTCTCAAAATTCCGAGTACGCTACTCATTTTCCCCGGCGAGGGCCACCCGCTCGATCGGAACCCGTGGCATGGCAAGATCAAAGTTCGCGAAGAATTAGAGTGGTTGCAGAAGTACGGCGGGATTTCGGGAGCCAGCTCTCCGCAGTGAGTTTCGTTTGATTACCTGGCAACCAGGCGGAAGTAAACAATAGAGATTTGCGTCGGCTATAGTCCGGTAGGCTTGCTCAGAGCACTGGCGATGTTTACGTGATGCGTGCTGGCTACATAGTTCGCTATTCCTTTATAGAGCGCCTCCGCGATTTTTTGCCGGTAAACTGAGCTCTGCAGTCTGCCTTCATCCGCAGGGCTGCTCACGAATGATACCTCGGCAAGAACGGCGGGCATCGATGTTCCTGTCAATACCACGTACGTAGCTTCTTTCACACCCCTATTCCGGATGCCTGGAATCTGAGCCGCCAGCGTGCGATGCAACGCTTGCTGGACAGCAATAGCAAACCGCTTCGATTGCTGTACCTTGGCCCGAATGTCGACGTTAGTCCAATTTACGTTTTCGGGTAAGACGGCGCCAGCACCAGCATCGGCTGTGCGTGCCTTCACGGACGAATAAGTGTTCGTGTAATAGGTCTCTGCGCCTCGAGCTGAGGAATCATTACTGTAATTTGCGTGGACCGATACGAACATGTCGGCTTGGGCCAGATTCGCAATTTCAGTCCGCTTTTCGAGAGGAAGATAGTTATCGTCCTGACGAGTGTAGATCACCTCTGCGCCCAGGCGATTCTCAACCAGCTTGCCGACACGGCCAACAATATCAAGCACCAGATCCTTCTCCATCAGACCCTTGCGTCCCACGGTTCCCAGATCCCACCCACCGTGTCCCGCATCGAGCACCAGACGGAATTTCGCCGCGTGTGTCTGTGATCGCGTGCGCAGGCCGGTCCCGACTCGATCAGGAGATGACAGAATCGACGCAGGTTGAGATTTGGCTCCCGCTGCGAGACCTTGCTTTTCCGCATCCGCAGCGGCACTGGGCTCGGACTTGCTGGCTTTCCGGATCTCAACTACGAGCCGGTAAGGATTCGATTGCAGGCTGACTGAGAATTCGGAGGATCCGGTAGTCTCCAGCACGATCCGGCTCACGCCTAGTCTGGGTTGAGCGATGCGAACTCGAGCCAGCCGCGCGTCTCCCACTTCGATGGTTTTCCCAAATAACCCCGGCGCCAGTGTCGTATCGTGGAGATCAAAGTAGATGCGTTCCGGGTCGCTTAGGCGGTGGGCTTCGTATTGAACTTCCCCCTGCATATCAATAACGACGGTACTGGTGTCGGCTGACGAGACGTGCCAAATGCCGGTTACCAACTGTCGCACCAGTGGCTTCGTGGCGGTGCCTGAAGCGCTGTCGTTCGCGGCTGTAATTAACGGCGGTTCTGCTTTTGACTGATCCTGGGACGACGCCGGCATCTGCGGTCTCGCGGGTATCGACTTATGCGTCTTCCACCAGAATCCTGCACTCAACGCCGCAGCTGCCAAGATGAGAAGAGCAATCGCCAGCTTCCATCGGGACTTGTGGGACTTCTCGTACTCCTGGAGAATCGTCGGGACGGCGTTCGTTTCCGCTAGCTTAGGTTCCTTGTCTGCAAGATCAGCTACTTCGCTGGACGCTGTTGCAGGCGTGGGCGCTTCCGAATCACTTATTGCTGGAATCGGAACTTCAACCTGCTCTGTCGCAACCACCCGCCGCGAAATTTCTGCGAGTCGATTTTCTTCCTCCGGCTTCATCGCGGCCAGAATTAATTCTGCGAGCAGGTTGAGACTACGAACATCACTGTCATTAAAACCGTAAGCCTCGGCCGAGAAGCCCTCCAGCAAGCCCACGATGCCATGCGCCGACGCGATTGGTACGGCCACAATGGAGCGCGCACCCAGCCGACGACACACCTGCACGTTTACTCTCGGATCGTTCTCCGAATCGTCACATCGCACAATTCCGCCGGTACGGAGGCATGCCCCAGAGAACCCTGAAGTTGGGTCCAGTCGCGCCCCGAATTCGGGTGCGATAGTTCCGGCTGAGGCTCGGCAGACGATTGCATTCTCTTCTGCCATAGCGATGGCGATACCATCCGCACCTGTGAGCGTCAGAGCGCGCTCCGCTACTAACTGCAGCACTTCATCGAGGACAAACTGCTCAAGTTGCCAAACATCCGCCGCGCCCGATTGTTCACCCCGTTTTTCTCTAGCTCGCCGCTCGCGTATTTGTTCATGCAGGCTGGAGAATGCGAGCAGCGCTTGTAGAGCTTCGTGACCCTGAGCGTTACTTAGAGATGGAGGACGCGAGGGGGCAACTGAAGAAAACCTGGTTGGTTCGTTGGACGGCTCGCTATTATTTAACCCTGGATTCGGGTTTTGCGGATTGGCGCTCATCTTGACACTGGAATCTGGGTGAATACTCCGGACAGCACGAGGGAAATCCCTGCCTGGACCTTTCGTGTCCACACGTCCGGTACGGCCATTGGGGAATCGCCGAACCAGCCATCCTTAAGTTACAGTGGAATTGACTTGATCGCAATATTGACTCAGCACGAAGGTGGGGCTGCTGGGCTTGGTCGTTGGTTCGGCATATTCACCACATGGCGCCCGCAACAGCCCTGAGTGATTGCGTTCGGTCTCAATTGTGGCGTATCCTTTTGAAAGAGAAGGAGTTTACAGGCTGTGGTATCTGAGTTGAAGAAGAGGAAATTGCGTTGGCTGTGGCCTTTAGGTGTTACCGCTACTGGCCTGACCGGCGCGGCTGTTCTGCTTTTTCGTGGTTGCTGGCACAGCAAAATGAGCTGGCCTGTCCGCGCACAGGGGTATACCTACCAGGTCTGCACCGGTTGCGGAATCAAGCGGCTTTTCGATGAGAAGGCCTTCCGCGCCTATGGGCCTTACAGGTACGACCTGAATGGGTTGATTGCCTGGGATCGCGCCCAGCGTAGTGAGGAGTATCCGGAGGAACGGCGTCCAGCTTCATAAGAATTTGAAACAGAGCACTTGAGCCAGGACTTTCGTGTAGAACTCTGAGTCAGGCAGTCCGAACCAGCCTCGGCACTGAAATGCTCTATCGGGCTTGGCTAAGATTTAGCCATGGATTCCCAGGCTCTTTACCAGCCTTCCAACAACGCTGCACTTAGCATCGCGCCCCGCCAGCAACGCCGCTCCTACCGTTATCAGATGCAAAGCCTGGCGTACTTCAATCTGGACACGGATAACGGGGGCATCATCCACAATTTGGGAGAAGGGGGTATTGCTCTCCAAGCCGTGGCTCCGTTGCGCATTAATCAGGATGTTTTTCTGCGCTTTAATCTGGCTAGCCCACGGCTCCGCATGGAGGCCAGAGCCCGCGTCGCTTGGGTCGGCTCAATGGGACGGGCTGGTGTACAGTTTCTATCAGTCCCGCAGCGCTCGCGATGTGCTTTGAAAGAGTGGATATTCATCCAGCTTCTGACGTTGGCTCATCGAGCCACAACCGATTCAATCTTTGTTGACGGCATCAATGGCCACAATCCTGCTGAGTTGTTGTTTTCCTCGAGCGCGCGGCCGACTATCCGCTTCGAACCTCCAGTAACGAATGTGTTCTCAGCCGAAGACAGCTGTTCGCGTCGCAGCATGAACCTGCCATGGCTTCCATTCGGCATCTCACCCGCTGTTCTCTGCCGACTAGTGGATGGCCTAATCCTGCTCTCGGCAGTACTGCTTTTTGCAATCGTCTCTATGGCTCTGATCGGACGCATTCCGGCCTGGCCGATCGCGGTAGTCTTCGGAATCGGAGTAACCGGTATTATCGTATTGCTTTATTGGCTTCTGTTTTCGTGGTGGATCGGCGGGACGCCCGGCAGCTGTCTTGCGCGACTTACGGCCGATCGCGGAGTTAATCAGGAGTTGAACGAGAGGCCCAGATTTCGCTAACCACTCGCCCATGATTTGCCTGTTGCTAGATTATTTCTAACGACGGACGAATGGCCTAGTGCGTAAAATATTGGCGTTCCAGCCAGAGTTGCAGCTCTCGCTTGGTGCGCACGCTTGCTTGCACAAAGCGGATTCCCGCATTGCCCCGTTTGTCCTTCCAGGCCACTTCGCCCAGGAATTTCATCGCCAGCTTGGTGCCCGGAAGCATGAAGTTGATTTTGACTGGGCCAATTGTTCGGTGAGGCCTTTGCAATCGCACTCCAATGCCCCCCTGACTGAGATTCATCAGATGGGCTCGTTCCCGGTTCTTGTTGCGATACGCAAGTGATACCGGAACGTCCAGGGTCTCGCGATGGTACCGAAGTCGTTCATCCAGAATCATATTCCGAGCAGCCGAAAGAGTGTGGACCGCCTCTTCGACCGATATCGGTTTTTTAAAGACGAATGAAGCACCTTTAGATTCCAGGTCCTTCCGGCCATTGGAACCGCTGAGGATAATCAGCGGTATCGCGTTACTCATGGAGCCGTTCTGCAGGCCTCTCAAAAAGCCAGCCGCACCGCTAAGATCAAAATCGATGATGAGAGCGTCAATTTTCGACTTGGCCAGCTTTGCCCGCGCCCGCTCGGGTTCGCACTCCACATCGACTCCGATGTGCAGACCGCCGAGAATACATTCGAGTACGCTTACTTCTTGCAAATCACGCGAGATCACCATGGACGAGAGTGTCATGCCGCAACTGTAGTCTGGTGTGTAATTCGTCCCTAGATAACTAAGGTAATGGGCGCAAGCCAGCATCGGATTCGGCGGTTCGAGTTCAGACCTGTTCACGATTTCAGATCGAATTTGAGATCGGACGTCCGCCTCAAATAATCACGATGGTGACGATGTTGGCACAGGATTGTCCTGGTGTAAATTCCGCACGCACCATTTGTTGCACGGGAAATTGGGATCGCCGATCGCCGCAAAATCCAATCGTGGACGATGTTCCGTCCTGCAAGAAGGTCACAAAAGTGACCTGCACTGTCGTCCCATTTTGCCCGACGATGGCACTAAGTTGTATGACGCTAACGGACCCGCTGACGCTCGAGAAGGTTGGGGAAATAGCTCCACGGACAAAAATGTTGCCGCACCCGGTGAGGGTTGTAATCAGATAGAGGGGCAGCAAACACGATAGGAGGAGGCGCTTCATGGATCACCTCCAGGCGAAGCTTAGCAAGAGTCTACACCCAAGAGTAAGCGCTGTTAATCCGTTTAGGGAAGAAGGTCAGGTTCCGTGCCTTACTAGGCGGACGCTACCATGACTTTCCACTGCCTGCCGAATTTCCTGCCAGAGTTCCTCG
>Ga0066684_10000784_pt1 | contig 11680 bp, 10 predicted proteins | sample GraSoiAngelo_133_FD_62301 | JGI IMG/M metagenome (GOLD analysis project Ga0066684, IMG submission 62301) | Grasslands soil microbial communities from the Angelo Coastal Reserve, California, USA - 14_0929_05_20cm | ecosystem: Environmental > Terrestrial > Soil > Grasslands | place: USA... | reverse complement strand
AAGAACCACACCATGACGATGCCGTGCATCGTGAACATGCGGTTGTAGATGTCCGGCTGCAGCAGGCCTTCCGGCGTCGCCAGATGCATCCGAATTAATGTCGCCGCAATACCGCCAATGAAAAAGAAGAATGTGATAGACGCGAAGAACAACAATGCGATCCGCTTGTGGTCCTTGGTCAGCAGCCACGAGCTGATCGTATTTTCGGAGGTTACGTAGCTGGTCGGGAGATCCGCCGTAATCGTCGCCATTTTCCCGCTCCTATCTGGCAAGGGATTTGATGTAGGCGATCAGCTTGACGAGATCGTCCTCGCCGAGCTGGCCCGAGAAATCGGGCATCACCGGCGGGTAGCCGGCGACGGTGAATGTCCGCGGCAGCAGGATGCAGTCTCGTAGATAGCGCTCATCGGCCCGCACCGCGGAACCGTCCTGCAAATGCACGATACCGCCGTAGACGCCCACCAAGCTGGGAGCATGCACGGTGCTGTTCTCCCCATGGCAGCCGCTGCAGCCGTGTTCGCGGAACAGTGCCTCACCCTCCTGAGCAAGCGATTCGCGGAGACCCTGGTCCCTGAGCCAAAGCGCAAACGCGGCGGGCTCCATGACGACGACTTCGCCTTTCATATGCGCGTGCTCGGTGCCGCAGAACTCCGAACACTCGATCAGATATGTGCCGGGCTTGGTGGCCTTGAACCACACCGTCTCGTACTGGCCGGGCACGGCGTCGTGCTTGATACGGAACGCCGGAATGAAGAAGCTGTGGATGACGTCCTGCGATGCCAGGAGCAACCGTACCGTCTTGTCGACCGGCACGTGCAGCGCATCGATCTCGCGCTGACCGCCCGGGTGCTCCATTTTCCACATCCACTGCTTGCCGACGACGTAGACTTCGAGATCGCCAAGCGGTGATTTATAAAGCCAGATATAGACAGCTGCTCCCCAGACAAACCCAATCAGAAGGAGCACAAGCGTGGCGGTGGTCCAGCCGATCTCCCAGTGCCAGGTTTTTTCCGTCAGATTGGCGCGGGATGCGGTGCTGCCGGCGCGGTAACGCACACAAAAGCTGAACATCAGGCCGACGACGGTCATCAAGATCAGGCCGCATACGGCGAGCTCTGCGATGTAGAGCGCGTTGACGACCTCGCCGTTGACGGCAGCGGTTCTCGGCCAGAACTGGATCCAATGGTCCATCGCCTCAGCCGTGCCGCCGCCGTCGGATCGCGACGAAGGCGGCAATGCCGCCGATCATCGCTACAAGGTTGGCCACCACGAATGCTCCCTCGACGGCCAGGCTGTACCGGCCGAGCTGCGGAGTATCGCCGTGGCACAGCAGCAGCAGCCGCGTCACTAACCCAACAGTCTTCCCGTGCGCCGCATCATTGAGAGCGCTCTCCAGCTCAGTGGGCTGCGGGTTGACGCCGAGCAGATACCGGCTGAGGCTGCCGTCGGGAGCGGCGACGATAAAACCGGCAGGGTGGATGTATTGGTCGAGCGCCGGTTCGTACCGATAAGGGAAACCGACGGTATCGGTGACGCGCTGTACCATCGGCCGCGGTCCAGTAAGGAAATGCCAGCCGTCATCCGCCGCTGCGTGATGATAGATGCCGAGATATTTAGTCTTGGCGGCCGCGAGATCAGCCGGGTTGTCGCGTGGATCGATGCTGATCACCACGACATTAAAGTCGCGCCCGGCATCGAGCGGCAACGCACCGAGCCCCGCCGCGAGGTTCTCCAGGGTCAGGCCGCACAGAGTCTTGCACCGCAGGTAATCGAGAACCAGCACCACCGGCTTGCCGACAAAAAATCTCCCGAGCGGCACGACGCTGCCCTGATTATCGACGAATTCCGAAGCCAACGGCAAACGCGCGCCGGGGTGCGGCCGAAACGCGAGTTCGGAGAAGTCCTCACCGGCGAGCGCATTCCTTGTCCAGCCCGACAATGCCAGAAGCGCCAACGCCAGCACGGCCGAGGCGGCGCTCACGGCTTGCCCCGCGGGAAGCCGACGATCCCTTCCTCGGCGAGCTCTTGCATCGCCTGCTCGATCGGGATGTGGACGATGCCTTTCTTTTTGTCGATCCAGTAATAGGTGCTGAGGCGCTTGTCCTCATCGACGAGAAACCGCGCGAGATCCTCCGAAGGATCGGTCTGCAGGCGCGGTTGCGGTGGTTCGACTGTCAATGCGCGGCTGACGTCCGAGACGGCTCTGGGAAACGCGCCCATAAGCACGAACGGCGCGATCGCCAGAAAGATCAGGATCCCTAGCAATGCCAGGCCGATGGTGCCGAGCGGCCAATCGGACTTCTCGAAGGCGGTCTTCGGATTGTCTTCGACGCGCTCGGCGATCTCAGCCATGGTGAATTTTCCAGGAGGGGATCGCTCCGAGCCTCACCGCGCCTGGGTCGCGCAGCCCCCAAAAGAACAGCAGCAGCATGAGCCCGCCGAGGGCGAGGATCGCGGCAGCGTCGAGCCAGAACGGGCCGGCGTGACGAAACTCGGGCAGCACCAGCCACCACTTGTCGGCAATGCGGCTGATGAGGATCAGCGAGCATACCGTCGCGACGACCGCACAGCTCCGCTTGCCCGGGTACGTCAGCAACGCGAAGAACGGTACGAAAAATCCGAACCCGACGGAGACGAAGAGCGCTCCCGCCCAAGGACCGCCGATGCGGAGCAAATACCAAGGGATCTCGGATTTGAGATTCTCTTCCCAGATGATCAAAAATTGCATGAAATCGACATAGGCCCAAAGGATTGTCGTCGCGAGAAGGATGGCGGCAATATCGGCCATCTGTCCGCGATGTCGGTCTCCAAGGGCAGGGATTACGGCTACCACAAACAGCATCAATGCAAGCCCGGTATTGAACCAGGCTGATCCGGCTATCATCGGAAAAATCGACGACCAGAATGCTGGCTCCAGCGAGAGGATCCAGTCGATCGAGGCGAAAGCGGCGGAGAAAGCCAGCAGGATGAGTCCCAAGCCGCTCAACCAGGACAGCGCGGGCGCAATCGGTTCACCGTCCTGTCGCGGTCCCCACAGCGCAAAAGCCGCGAGCAGGTTCCACAGCACAATGTAGGCAGCATAGCGCAGTAGGAAAGCGTGGGTATTGAGGTAAGAGGTATTGCCGAGGCTCGGCGCGGGATGCGTCCAGCTGTAGAGCTGATGCAGTCCGATAAAGGCCGGGATTCCGGCCAAGCTGGCCAGCGGCATCGTCGCGATCGCCGCGTTGAGCACGGGTCTGGCAGTGGCCATCCATTCCCCGCCGCTCAGGTCATGGACCAGCACCAAGGTAATTCCGGCCAATGGCACACCGAGCCAGAACAGAAAGGTGCAGAGCCAGGCGCCGAAGAACCCCGTCACATCAATGGCGGCGCCGACCGCGCACCCGACTACCCCGAGAACGAGCGCGCAGAGCGCGGTCAGGTTTAGCCGGGCCCAGGCCCGGTCCGCGTTCATTGGAGAGTCTGCCGCTTATCAGGCGGTACGTCGGCGATCTGAGCGCTGGCGCTCGCCTGCAATGCCCGGATATAGGCGACGATCGCCCAACGATCCTCCACCCCAACGCGATCAGCGTAAGAATACATCGCACCGTAGCCGTGGGTGATGACATCGTAGAAGTGCTGGTTCGGCGCGTCGCGCAGCCGCGCGATGTAATAGGAGGGCGGCTGCGGAAACCCGCGCTGTACGATCATGCCGCGGCCATCGCCGATCTTGCTGTGGCACGGCGCGCAGTAGATGTCGAAACGCTGCTGTCCGCGCTTCAGAAGCGCCATCGTGACCGGCGGAACCGTTACCGACTTTTCGTCGCGGGCGATGATATGCTGCGGGGGCAGCGCCGGCCAATTCGCCTGCGCGCCGTAGGGCAGCTCGTAAGGCAGCCGCTTCGGCTGATTGGCCATGTTGTCGCAAGCAGCCAACGCGACGGCCAAGCTTGCGACAGTAATCGCGTGTCTCAGCTTCACGCGGACACCTCGGTGACGCTCTCGGCGCCGTGCCGCTCGAAGATGCGGCGGATGCTCTGCAGCTCGAAGCTCGGGTCATGCGCCTCGACGCACAGAACGAAGCGGTCCACCGAGGCCCGCTCGAACTCCACGGCAGAAAAGATCGGATGATAAAGACGCGGCAGGCGGCAGAACGCCAGCAACCCAAAAAAACCAGCTGCTATGGCGAACAGCACCATCAACTCGAAGCTACCGACCATAAAGGCCGGCCAGCTATTGTGCGGCCGCCCGCCGACATTGAGCGGGTAGTCGAGAGCCTCGTCCCAATACTGGATGAAGTAACCCATGGCCGCGCCGAAGACCGCGCCGAGAAAGATCGGCAGTGGCAGCCGGTTGGGGCGGCAAGGCCGCAGCGCCTCATCCAGTCCTTCGACGGGGTAAGGAGTGTAGGCCTCGACTTCGCGAAAGCCCAATGACCGGAGGTGCAGCGCCGCCTCGGTCAAGGCGTCGGAGGAAGCAAAGCTGCCGGTCAGCCCGAACAGCCCGCGCTCGCTCATTTCGTCTCCCCCTTTGCGATGATCTCGCGCACTTCCGAGATCGAGACCATCGGCAAGAAGCGCATCATCAGGAAGAACAGGCTCAGGAAGAGGCCGATCGAGCCTGCCAGTGTCGCCCAATCCCACAATGTCGGGTAGTATACCCCCCAATAGGACGGCATCCAGTCGCGGGCAAGGTTCGGTATGACGATGTCAAAGCGCTCCAGCCACATGCCCACGATGATGCCGGCCGAAATCAGAAACAGCAGGATTTCGCTGCGACGCACAATCGGCAACCACAATAGCTGCGGGATGATGATGTTGAGGGTGACCCTCGCCCAATAGGTCGGGGCGTAAGTGCCGAAGATGGTGTCGAGAAACGCAGTGCGGTCGGCAATGCTGTTGGCGTAAATCGGCCCCCATGCCTCCCAGACATAGGAATAGCCCAACATTAGGCTGCCGGTGAGCATGATCTTGCCCATGGCGTTGAGATGATACGCAGTGATGATGCCCTGGAAACCGTAACCGTGGCGCACCACGATCGTCAGCATGATGACCAGCGCGAGCCCGGAAATAACCGCGCCAAAAAAGAAATAGGGTGGAAATTGAGTGGAGTGCCAGCCGGTAGTGAGCCCGCCGGCAAAATCGAGGCCGACGACGCTGTGCACCGAAATGACCATCGGCGCCATGATCGCGCACATGATGAAGTAGACGCTCTGGTAGTTGCGCCAGTGGCGCGCCGAGCCTCGCCAGCCGAGCGCCAAAATGCCGTAGAACATCTGCTTTCGGCGATGTTGCGCCTGGTCTCGCACGGTGGCGAGGTCGGGCAACAGCCCAGTGTAATAGAACATTATCGACATCAGAATGTAACAGAGCAAACAGATGAAGTCCCACCACAGCGGGCTGCGAACCTGCGGCCACACGTCCATCACGTTCGGATACGGGAACAACCAGTAGAAGAACCCCTGACGGCCGAGATGCATGATCGGCATGATGCCGGCAGAGGCCGCCGCGCTGAGCATCATCGTCTCGGCAATGCGGTTGGTCGCCGAGCGCCACGGCGAGCGGGTCAAGTAAAAGAGCGCCGAGACAATCGTGCCGCCGCTCGCCAGCGCGATCCACCAGACATATTCGGCGATCGCAAAGCCCCAGGCGACCGGGATATCGACCCCCCAGACCCCAATCCCGTTGACGAACAGCCACGCCGTCGCGACGACGAGCGTCAGAAACAGCGCAAGCGAGATGCCGAAGCCGATCCACCACCAGCGCGGCGCCTGCGGGCGCAGCACGCGATCGCTGACCTCCTCGCTCAACGAGCGCAGAGTTACGCCCGGTTCGATGACCGGCGCGTCGCCCGGCAGATCGATAAGGTTCATGCCTTCTCGCTCTCGATCGCCGGGTTGGGATTGCGGATCAGCGCGGAATAGCTGGTGCGCGGCCGCGTGTTGAGCTCTTCGAGCAGCACGTAATCGAGCGGGCTCGCCTTGCGACGGGCGACGGCGCTCGACGGGTCATTGCGATTGCCAAAGATGATCGCCTGCGTCGGACAGCTCTGTTGGCAGGCAGTCTGGATCTGGCCGTCGCGGACCGGGCGATCTTCACGGTGGGCATCGACTTGCGTCGTGCGGATGCGCTGGATGCAATAGGTGCATTTCTCCATGACGCCACGGCCACGCACACTCACTTCCGGGTTCCACGACTCCGCCTGCCGGCCATTTTTGAGGGTATAGTCGAAGAAATTGAACCTTCGTACCTTGTAGGGGCAGTTGTTGGAGCAGAACCGCGTGCCGACGCAGCGGTTATAGACCATCAGGTTGAGTCCTTCGTGGTCGTGCACGGTGGCGTGCACCGGGCAGACCACCTCGCACGGCGCGTTCTCGCAATGCATGCACGGCATCGGCTCGAATGCGATGCCCGGATTATCCGGCGACCCGGAATAATACCGGTCGATGCGCAGCCAATGCATGACACGGCCCGCCAGCACCTGATCCTTGCCGACGACCGGAACGTTGTTCTCGGCCTGACAAGCAACGACGCAGGCCTGGCAGCCGATGCAGGAATTCAGATCAATCGCCATCGCCCAGGCGTAACGCAGGTAGCTGTAGCTGGGATAAAGCGATTCCTCGTTTCTCTGCTGCTCGAGAAAATGCGGGTTCTTCTGGTATTCGGCGAGTGTGCCCTCATGGATGAGATCACGCCCGGCAACGCGATCATGGCCTTGCGTCGTGGCGAGGCGCAAAGTGTCGCCGGTCTTGCCGAGAGTGGCCTGCGTTTGCCAGGGCGATCCGACGCTGCGCAACGGGTAGGCATCGAAGCCGACATCGGCGCCGAGCCCGCCGGCTCGCCGGCCGAAACCGAGCGGCAAGGTGATGCAATCGGGCGCCTGGCCCGGCAGAACGAAGAACGGCGCACGGACACTGTGCCCGTTGGCCCCGATGGTCAGCACATCATCGGTCTTGATGCCGAGCCGAGCCGCCGTCGCCGGCGCGATCAGCGCGGCATTGTCCCAAGTCAGCCGGGTGAACGGGCGCGGCATCTCCAAAAGCCAGGCATTGTCGGCAAACCGGCCGTCCCAAACAAGCGGGTCGGGACGGAAAAGCACGGTGATTGCGGTTTCGGCCGGCACTGTCGGTGGCAAGCCGGCCGCAATATCGGATTTCGGAGCGGCCGTTACCGGCGCGGCGGCGCTGCCGTTTACAATGCCGCTGCGGAGGGATTCGTTCCAGAACGCCTCGAAATTGCCGCGCCCCTTTTGTTGCGCCTCCTGCTGCCAATAGCCGCGCACTAGCGCGTAATCGTCGGGTGACGTGTCGGCCAGCAGCACTGCCAACAGCTCCTGCGCCGAATGGCCGCCATACAGCCTGCGTACCTGCGGCTGCTGAATTGTCACGGTGCCGTCGAAGGCGCGCGCATCGCTCCAGACTTCGTATTCATGGGTTGACGGGACCAGCCAGGTGCTTGCCTCAGCCGTCTCATCGGCATAGAGCGCGAGACTGACCGACAGCGGTACGCGCTTCAGGGCACCCGAGAAGTCGAGATCGACGGGTGTGCTGTAGAGCGGGTTCGTCTCCAGCATCAGCAAGGTGTCGACCCGGCCGGCTGTTATATCGGCGACGAGTTCCTGCAGCGATTGCTGGTGCGGGATCGGCGCAACCGCAACCGGCTCGATCGGCCGGATCGTCTTTCCGAACGCTCCCAGCGCCCCGTTGATGGCATCGGCGAGGAGATGCACCTCGACCGGCTGCTCGCGGCCGGCATGGACCAGGGCGCGACCTTTGTGTTGCATGAGGTCCTGCGCCGCCGCCGCGAGCCAGGATGCGTCCTTTGTCTGCGACTGGGCCCATTCCTGCGGCCCAGCGCCAACCGCGGCGGCGAGATGGCGCATCCCGTCCAGGATCTCTTGCGGCCGCATCGGCAGCCGATGATCGGCCTTGGCGCCGATCAGGGTCGGCGTGCTCTCGATCGCGTAGACCCGGCTCATCTGGCCGCCGGTTTCGTCCGGGCGGCGCCGCGCGGCAAATTGCCGGGCATAGGCGAGCCACCCCGGCACGGCGGAAATCAGATCGCTCTCGACCGCAAAGATCACGTCGGCGGCGCCGACATCCAAGACGCGCTCGACTGGCCGGCCGAAGGCATGCTGCGACGCGGCAAACTCGTTGTCGCGATGCAGCGGCTCCCATTGATGCCGGCGCATTGCCGGAAATTGCTGCTGCAGTGCAGCGATTTGCGCGGCGAGGGAGGGCGAAGTGATATTGCCGGTCAGCAGCCGCAACCCGTCGCCGCCGCGCGCCAGGAGCCGGTCGCGGCGCTCGTAGAGAGCCGTGATGAAACTCTCCCAGGTATCGATCTGACCATTACCGACGATCGACTGCGCGCGGCGCGGATCATAGAGCGTCAGGATCGTCGCCTGCATGATCGCGCTGGCACCGCCGAGGCTGGCCGGATGGTCGGGGTTACCCTCGACCTTGACCGGCCGCGCCATTTGATGGGCGACCAGGACGCCGGTCGCATAGCCGTCTTGGGTCGTCGCCGTCGCGTAATAGCGCGAGCGACCGGGCACGATCCCGGGCGGCTGTTCGACATAAGGGAGCAGCTGGCGCGGATTGGGCTCGGGACCGCAGGCCGACAGCCCGCCCAATGCCATCGAGGCCGCCATCAGCTGCAGAAACCGCCGCCTATCAAGAGCGCCGAGCACGTCTCGGAAACGCGGCACCTCGCGTTCGACGGCTGCCGCGAATTCCGGCGTCTCCGCCAATTCCTCGAGACTGCGCCAATAATTTCGGCCAGGCGCGCTCATCGGTGGCACACGCCGCAATCCGACAATGTCTCCGGATGGATGTGATACTCCGCCATCAATTCTTTGCCCGACGGGGTATCGGCTGTGCGCTGCCAATGCGGGTTGAAGACCTGATCCTTTGGCCGCAGATGCGGCGCCGGATCGCGGTGACAGGACAGACACCAACTCATGTAGAGCGTTGTGGCCTTTCGGGTCAGCGGCATGTCGCCTATTGGCCCGTGGCATTCGGTGCAGCCGACACCCTTTGCTATGTGGATGCTGTGGTCGAAGTAGACGTAGTCCGGCAGGGTGTAGACGCGGGTCCAGCGCAGCGGCTTGCCCTCGGCGAGGCTCTGCCGCACCGGCGCAAGCATCTCCGCGTTGGTCCAGATCTGTGAATGGCAGGTCATGCAGGTATGGATCGGCGGGATACCGGCGTTCTGCGAAATCTCGACGGTCGTATGGCAGTAACGACAATCGAGGCCCAGCCCACTGACGTGGTGCTTATGGCTGAAGGGTACCGGCTGCCGCGGGGTGTACCGTTCTTGACTGTTATAGCCCATCACCGGCACGACCCAGATGAGGATCAAGAGAAACGTGACGCCACCTGCCGCCGCGAGCAGGGCGACGTTCATGAACAGGTTGGCTCTCGGGCCAAATATCGCCACCAGATGTTCCGCAAACCAACGCTCCGCTCAACGCGGGTACACGTCCTTGGTTCCCGAGCATTCCGCCGATTTGCCCTGGCACGCCCTGGTGTAATGCCAGGGTTATCGATCCGGATTAATGACCAGGCTCATCAAGCCGAGCTGGTTCGGCCGGCGTTCGATAAACCCTCGCCAGCGGCTTTCCTCTGGCAATCAATGTGATGACGAACGCCGCAACGGAAAGTGTGCCCGCAATCAGCGCACCCCGGTGCTCGGTAGCCCACAGCTGCAGACTATAATTGGCGGCGCGGCTGTCAAAGCGCCCATGCGTATCGGGGTCGCCGGACACCGGGTCGAACAGGTTGTCGGATTGTTCGGGATCGGCCGGTTCATCGGTCAGCTGACCAGTGTAACCTTTTTTGGCGAGATACCGGTCGAGCAATCCGGGGAGGATTTTGTTGGCGAGGATCGCCTGCACGCTAGAACCCCCGACCCAAACCTCGCGGCGCCGTGAATGGGCGGCATAGACGATCGCGTCGGCTGCAATCTCGGGCTGGAAGATCGGCGGCACCGGCTGCGGCCGCCGGCTCATCTTGTTGCGCGCCCAGTTGAACTGCGGGGTATTGAGCGCCGGCATTTGAACCATTACCACGTGCACATCGACCCCGTCATGCATCAATTCCGTCCGCAGGCTGTCGGTAAACCCACGGATCGCGAATTTGGCGCCGCAATACGCCGATTGCAGCGGTATTGCCCGATAGCTCAGGGCAGAGCCGACCTGTACGATCGTGCCGCGGTTGCGCGGCCGCATCCGCTTCAAAGCGGCCATCGTGCCATAGACAAAGCCGAGATAGGTCACCTCGGTCGCGCGGCGGTACTCTTCAGGCGAAATGCGATGAAACGGGGCGAAGATAGTCGCCATCGCGCAATTCACCCAAATGTCGATGGGGCCGAACCGGTTCTCGACGCTCTCGGCCGCAGCTTCGACGGCATCTGGATCGGCAACGTCGAGAGGCAGCGCCAGCGCCTTTCCGCCGAGGTTCTCGACCTCCGCTGCTGCGGCCTGCAGCCCCTGGGTCCCGCGCGCGACCAGCACAATCTGCGCCCCTCGCGCCGCAAAGGCATGTGCCGTTGCGCGCCCGACCCCTGCCGATGCCCCGGTGATTACGACCGTTTCCGGCATATGATCTCTCATTCGCAGTGGGGCGGCCGCCCGCGGCAACGCACCGACAACACTCGCTCGTGTTGATCGTTCCGCTGCGGCAATGCGAGTAGGAAGCGCGGCTGCTGACGACCTGTCAGCCCTTGACCAGCGGGCATTGGTTGGGGCCGGGAAGTTTGAAGGCTTCCTCGCCGGGAATCACTGCAATCTGCTTATAGTAATCCCACGGACCCTTTGATTCCGAAGGTTTCTTCACCTCGAACAGATACATGTCGCGGACGAGGGTGCCGTCCTCGCGGATTTTGCCGTTCTTGGTCATGAAGTCGTTGACCGGGGTCGCCTTCATCTGTTTGACGACAGTCGGGCCGTCGTCGCTGCCGGTCGCCTTGATTGCGGCCAGATAGTGCATGATCGCGCCATACACCCCGGCTTGGACCATTGTCGGCTCGCGCTTCATCTTATCCATGAAGCGCTTGGACCACGCGCGGGTTTGGTCGTTCTGGTCCCAATAAAAGGCCGAGGTCAGCTGCAGCCCGTGCGCCGCCTGCAAGCCGAGGCTGTGAATATCGGAAATAAACACGAGGAGCCCGGCAAGCTTTTGTCCGCCCTCCACAATGCCGAACTCGCCGGCCTGTTTGATGGAGTTGATCGTGTCGCCGCCGGCATTGGCGAGGCCGATGATCTTTGCCTTCGAGTTTTGCGCCTGCAGCAGAAATGAGGAGAAATCCGCGGTATTGAGCGGCGCCCGGACCGAGCCCAGCACCCTGCCGCCGTTTTCTTCGACGACTCTTGACGTATCGCGCTCGAGGGCATGGCCAAAGGCGTAGTCCGCGGTGATGAAGAACCAGGTGTCGCCGCCGGCCTTGACCACCGCAGCGCCTGTGCCGTTCGCCAACGACACGGTGTCATAGGTCCAGTGCACCGAGGTCGGTGAACAGGCCTTGCCGGTCAGGTCGGAGGCCGCGGCGCCCGATATCAGGAAAACCTTTTTCTTGTTGCGGGCGACCTCCTGGACGGCGAGCGCCACGCTAGAAGTCGGCACGTCGACGATCGCGTCGACGCCGTCATTGCCGAACCATTGAGTGGCGATTGCCGAACCGACATCCGGCTTGTTCTGATG
>Ga0066684_10000783_pt1 | contig 11681 bp, 8 predicted proteins | sample GraSoiAngelo_133_FD_62301 | JGI IMG/M metagenome (GOLD analysis project Ga0066684, IMG submission 62301) | Grasslands soil microbial communities from the Angelo Coastal Reserve, California, USA - 14_0929_05_20cm | ecosystem: Environmental > Terrestrial > Soil > Grasslands | place: USA... | reverse complement strand
CACAAGTCCGCGTCGAGTCGATCGCCCAGCTCCTCGACGGATCGCGCCACCACGGCAGGGCGGTCGGAGACCAACGCGCCGGCGGTGGCCGCCGCATCGCGCAACGTCTGGCTGATGAGGAGGTCGCCCGCGCGGCGAGCCTCGTCGCCCAAGCGGGCGAAGCTCCACACCGCGAACAGCAGCACCGGGAGTACGACGAAGGCGCTGAGGGCAGCGGCGAGGCGTACGCGATAGCTGGTGCGCAGCGCAGTGATGATGGGCGGCAGCCGCGGTCGCCACGCGCCGGCCAGGAGCAGACTCACGATCCAGCAAGCGGCGAGGACGCCCGCATCCACGACGACCACCAGGACGCCGCGCACCAGCAAGGCCCACGGATCCCGCAGGTCGACCGACAGATGGACGTGGTGCACGCCGTCCGGCAGCTCGAGGCGGCGTTCCCCCCGGGTCGACCAGCCCGTCCGCGTCCAGATCACTCGGGCGCTGGCGGCGGCCGGCGGCGGCGCGGGCGGCGAGAGGGTGATGTAGTAAGGGGGTTGGACGCGCGGCGCCCCCTGGAGGAAGCGCGCGACCCGCGCCGCGGGAATGAGCCTGGTGCGTGGTCCCACGCCCACGGTGAGCACGTCGGTGCCCGCCCCTCCGAGCGGCAGCACTAGGACGTAGTGAACGCCCGGGCTCCGATCCAGCCGCTCGACGCGCGGGCCGCGCGCCGTCTCAGGGGAGCGGACGAGGGCCGCCACCAGCGACGACCGTAGGTCCACGCTCGCCAGGCGGATCTCTGCCTGGGGCTCGCCGGCGCGCGCCCACACCGCAAGACTCGCCGGGTAGTCGTCAATGGCAAGCGGCGAGGCGAGCCACCAGGCGTACAGCTCGCCGGGGGTACGAGGCGGCGGCGCGGGCGGCGCGGTTCCCAGGCGCTCGAGCAGCGACACGGCGCGGGGGTCGGGTGCGCGGCCCAGTCCCTGAGCGTCCCGCTCGGCGAGGCCGAGGCGACCTTCCACCGCCGCGCCCCAGGTGACGAGTGCAGCCGCGGTCCCGGCCACCGTCGCGATGCCGAGGACGGCCCAGCGGCGCGGCGCCGGCACGAGCACACCTACCAAGGCGGGGAGCCACACGAAGGTGTACCACTCGGGCCAGGCCCCGTAGGGACTCCACAGCCACAGCCCCGCCAGCGCGGCGCCGGCCGCCCAGACGCACGCCGCCGGGAGGGTCCAGGGCACGCGTTGCGGCTCGCTCGTGCCTCGCACCAGCGCCGCGGCGGCGAGGATCAGTGCCATCGCGGCGGTCGCGACCGCCGTCTCCCACGACATCCACAACGCGAACCCCACGCCGCCCGCCGGCGGCGCGATGCCGCGGCCGAGGTAGCGGACGAGGTACGGCGCCCCGAGCACCAGCACGGCCGCGCCGGCGACGGTCCACCAGCGCCGCGCGAGCCCTCGCCGCCACAGCGCGCTTGCGGCGCACAGCGCCACCACCCCAGCCGCGATGAGCGAGCCGGCCGACGCGCTGAACACGCCCAGCGCGGGGCGGTAGAAGGCGGCGGGCGAGAACAGCTCCGCCGTGCGCAACGACGAGCCCAGCGGCGCGCGCGCCGCGCACCAGGCCGCTGCGAGCACGACGAGCCAGCGCCAGCGCCCCGCCGGTGCGACCAGGGCGAGCAGGACGAGCGCCACCGCGAGCGCCGCGCCCCCGCGCTGCGTCGCGCCGCGCAGCGCGGCGAGCTTCGCGTCGCCCTGCGACGGCGGCACCGGCTGGACGCTGAACAGGGTGTCGCCGCGCTCGCAGGAGATCGGGCAGTAGTCGAACACGTCCGGTTCTCGCGGCGCCAGACCGGGCGTATAGAACCGCAGCGCCACCCCGTAGCCGGCCTCGAACTGCGCGCTCACCGCGCGACCTCGATCGGGCGCCGCCGGGACCGCATCGAGCAGCACGCTCCCCACCGCGCTCCCGCCGTCCAGCGTCTGGCGCCGGGCCTCGAGCGACACGTAGAATGGTGTGATGACGGCGCGCAGCTCCGCAGTGTCCCGCGCGGGAACGAATCGGTGGCGGCCCGCCCAGGCGACGGCCTCGCCGTTGGGGGCGAGGATCACGACGCCACGCTCCACGCCCGGCGTCCGCGAGCCGGACCGCACGGCGTCCCGCACGCGCTCGAACGCGGCCTGGCGGGGCAAGAGCGCGGCCGTCATGCCGCGCTCTGCCAGCCGCCGCACCTCGGCGACGGCGGCGGCCAGCGTCCCCTTCAGGGCGGAGGAATCCCGCGGCAGCCTGCCCGCGCGCACCTCGGGCCAGCAGCATTCGATCCGCTGCACCTGCAGCACGCCGCGCACCAGCGTGGCACCGACGATGAGGCAGGCGAGGGCCACCGCGGCGGGAGCCACGAGCCGGAGGGACGGGCGCCGGCGGGGGAAGGGCATCCGCACCAGGGCGAGCAGCGTGGCAGCGACCCCCGCCGCGCCCGCCGCCCACGCCCAGGCCGCCGCGCTCCCGTGCAGCCACTCGGCGGCGGCGATGGCCGCGGCGCAGCCCGCGAGCGCCACGTGAGCGCGCCGCTGCACCTCAAGACCCTCGTCCCCGACGAGGTGCGCTTCATTCTTGAGCGCGATGCCCGCCTCCTCGTACCGGTGGGAACATGCGAGCAGCACGGCCCCCACCTCCCGCTTGGTTGTGACACCATCATCGTCGAGCGCCTGGCCGACGACCTGTCCGCGGCGCTCGAGATCCTCCGCGCCCCGACAATCGAATATGGGGTCAACACCGCCACCAAGCGGCCCTTCCCCGGCAACGCCTCCGTGCGCCGCAAGACGCTGCACCGCTGGATGAACGATCTGCTCGGATCCTGGGAGGAAGCCGGTGTCGAAAGCTTCATCATCCTCACCGCCCACGGCCACGACCCGCACCAGGAGGCGCTCTCCACCCTGCGCACGCGCCAGGCCCGCGTGTTCACCGTCGACGTGTTCGCCCTCGACTTCTCGGACGACCTCGAAGACGCCGACGGACCCATGCACGGCAGCGAGCTCGACACGTCCCTGCTCCTCTACCTCGCCCCGCCGCTCGTGCGCATGGAGCGCGCCCAGGACTTCGTGCTCCCGGAGAAGCAGCGCACCCGCTACCTGCGCGCGAGCGCCGGCTCCCTCCCCAAGCGCTCCCCGGGATCGCTCGGCCGGCCCTCGATCGCGACTCGGGAGAAGGGCGAGCGGCTATATAAGATGATTTACGACCGCGTCGCGACGCGAGTGCTCGGCGTACCCGTCCCGTGACCGCCGTCCTGCTGGCGCTGCTCGCGCTCCAGACCCCGGTGGACGAGGGCACGCTGGTCGTGCGGGAGGACACGGTCGAGGTCGCGCGTGAGGCGTTCCGCGTCACGGCGGTGCGCACCGGCGCCGGCGGGACCCGCTGGACGATCGCGACCACCATCCGCTACGACCGCACCCGCCCGGTGGTAGTGCTCGACCCCATCGTCGAACTCGGCGCCGATTCGAACCCGGTGAGCCTGGAATACACCGTCGCCGATCCCCGCGAGCCACTGCGGATCCTCGGCCAGCTCACGCGCGGGCGATTCGTGGTCCGGCTCCTGGGTCGCCGCACCGAGCGGGCCCGCGAGTTCCCCGCTCCACCTCCCGCGGCGGTGGTCGACGATTCGGTGTTCGCGCTCTACCTTCCCGTCGCCTGGCAGGGACGCCCCCGCCCGGTGACGGTGACGGCCGTGTTCCCTCGCGCCGGCCGGCGGGAGCTCCTCACGGTGCAGGACCTCGGCGTCCAGTCCACCACGCTGAACCGCGACCCTGCGGCGCTGCAGCACATCACGGTGACGGGGGGGGAGAACCGCCTGGTGCATCTCTGGCTCGGCGCCGACGGCCGCCTCGCGAAGATCGAAGTGCCCTCCCGACGGCTCATCGCCGAGCGGGCGCCTGCATCCTGAGGTTAGATTCGTCGCGTCTCGAAACTTGCCGCGGGCGCGTCGCGTATGAGGAAGCTCATGAAGCCTCTGCTCTTGTCCGTCGGGCTCTTCGTCTGCCCAGCCATCGCCATCTGCCAACAACCCGTCCCCGCGACCCTCTCTCTCTCCGACGCGATCGCGCTCGCCCGAGAGCACAACCCCGCCTACCGGCAGACGATCCACGACCGGTCGCCGGCGGCGTGGAGTGTCCGGAACGCCTGGTCGAGCCTGTGGCTCCCCAGCGTCACCGCCTCGGGCGGCGTGGGCTATGCGGGTCCCGGCGAGCAGAACTTCCTCACCTCGAGCTTCTCGCAGAGCGTCTCGACCTGGTCCTCGAGCTACAGCTTTCTGCTCGACTGGACCCTGAATGGGCAAACGATCAGCCAACCGGGGCTCAAGAAGGCGCAGCTCAACGCGGCTGACGCGGACGTGCGCGGCGCCGAATCGAACCTCGTGACCGCGGTGACCCAGCAGTACCTGACGGTGCTGCAGGCGCGGGACAACGCCGAAGTGGCCCGGCAACAACTGGACCACGACGAGCAGTTCCTGAAGCTGGCGCAGGCGCGCTACGAGGTCGGTCGCGCGTCCCTCATCGACGTGCGACAGGCGCAGGTGGCGCGCGGCGCGGCCGAGGTGTCGCTCTTGCGCGCGCGTACCGCCGTCCAGGTCGAGAAGCTGCGGCTGTTCCAACAGATCGGCGTGTCGGCGCCGGTAGACCTCGGAACGGTACAGCTCACCGACACGTTCACCGTCCAGACCCCGACCTGGCGGCTGAGCGACCTGCTCGGCATGGCGGAGCAGCAGAACCCCTCGCTCAAGGCGCTGCGGGAGCGCGAGCGCGCCGCCGGGTGGGGCGTGAAGGCAGCCACCTCCAGCTGGGGTCCGTCGGTATCGCTGTCGGCCGGCTGGTCCGGGTTCACGCAGAAGCTGTCGGACATCAATCCCACGATCGCGGCCGCGCACGCCAGCGCGTCGGCCGACTCGACCAAGTGTGAATACGCGAACAGTGCGTGGTACAATAGCTCGTCCAGTCAGCCGCAAATGAATTGTACGCAGTATTACTTTAATCCCGCGACGGAGCAGGCGTTCCGCGACCAGAACAACCGCTATCCGTTCCACTTCACGCCGCAGCCGTTCCAGGCGCGGCTCACCTTATCGATCCCGTTGTGGGGTAACTTCCAACAACCGCTGCAGGTGTCGCAGGCCAAGGCCCAGCAGCAGGATCTGCAGGAATCGGTGCGGGCACGTGGACTGCAAGTGCAAACCGACGTCAGTCAGGCGTACCTGACGCTCCAGACGGCGTTTCAGACGATCGCCATTCAGGACACGAACCGCACCGCGGCGCGCGAGCAGCTGCAGCTGGCCACGGAGCGCTACCGCGTCGGCTCGGGGACGTTCTTCGAGCTGCTGGACGCCCAGGTGGCGGCGCTGCGCGCCGAGACCGACTATATCAACGCCGGGTACGACTACCACAAGGCGCTGGCCGCACTCGAAGCGGCGGTCGGCCGACCGCTGCGGTAACCGGAGGATCCGACTGTCATGTCCAAGCGCAGCAAACTGCTGGTGGGTGCGGGCGCCGCGGTGGTCATCCTCGGCATCGTGGTGATCAGCGCCGCCGCGCGGCGGGACCGCGGCCAGGAGGTGCGGTTCGAGACCACGGGCCGACGCGATCTCGTCGCCGCCGTGACCGCGAGCGGCAAGATCCAGCCCAAAAAGAAGGTCGACGTGTCGGCGGACATCACGGGACGCATCACGAAGATCGCAGTGCGCGAAGGCGACTTCGTGAAGCAGGGCCAGTTCCTGATCCAGATCGACCCGACGATCTACGAGGCGAACCTGCAGCAGGCCGCGGCCACGATGGCCTCGGCGCAGGCGGCGGCGGTGCAGGCCAAGGCCAACCAGGACCAGTCCGAGCGCGCCCTGCGGCGCACCAAAGAGCTCCACACGCAGAGTCCCAACTTGATCTCCACGGAGCAGCTCGAGCAGGCGCAGACGGCATTCGACATCGCCGAAGCCAACCTGAATGCGGCGCAGCACCAGGTGGATCAGGCGCGCGCCGCGGTACAGTCGGCGCGCGACAATCTCCGCAAAACCACGCTCGTCGCCCCGATGACGGGCCGGGTGACGCGGCTGGCGGTGGAGGAGGGTGAGGTAGCGGTGCCAAGCACCTTCTCGAAGGACATCGGCCTGCTGCTGACCGTCTCCGACCTGTCCGTCATCCAGGCGAAGGTGAAGGTGGACGAGACGGACGTGGTACGCGTCCACCTCGGCGACTCCGTCGAGGTCTCGATCGACGCGTTCCCCGACACCGCCTTCATCGGCCGCGTGACCAAGGTGTCCGATTCGAGTGTGCGCGACGCCACCTCGGCCGCGACCGGGCAGAACGACCGGGCCGTGGACTACGAAGTCGAAATCACGCTCGACAAGCCGCCCACCGACATCCGCCCCGATCTGTCCGCCACGGCGCGGATCGTCACCGATACGCGCAAGCACGCACTGTCGATCCCGATCATCGCGCTGACGGTGCGCGAGAACAAGACGGGGGCGACCGAGAGCCGTCCGGCGGACACGGCCGCCGCCCGAAAGAAGAAGGAGACGGAGGGCGTGTTCGTGGTGAAGGACGGCGTGGCGAACTTCCGACCGGTCAAGGTCGGCGTCGCCGGGGACGAGTACTTCGAAGTGACGGAAGGCCTGAAGCCCGGCGAGACCATCGTCGCCGGACCGTATCAGGCGATCCGCGATCTCAAGGAAGGCGCGCGGGTGCGCCCGATGAAGGCGTCGGCCGACTCCGCGAAACAGAAGACCCCGTCATGACCGCGCCCCCACTCCAGGCGTTCCGCACCGGCGATACGCCGCTGCCCGACATCGTCATCCTGACGCACAAGCTCACGCGCGCGTACGACATGGGGGGCGAGGTGGTACGCGCGCTGCAGGGCGTGAGCCTGCAGATCAAGAAGAACGAGTACGTGGCCGTGATGGGGCCGTCGGGGTCCGGCAAGTCGACGCTCATGAACCTGATCGGCTGCCTCGACACGCCCACGTCGGGTGAGTACTGGCTCAACGCCCAGAAGGTCTCCGACCTGGACGACGACGCGCTGGCCCGCATCCGCAACAAAGAGATCGGGTTCGTGTTCCAGACCTTCAACCTGCTGCCCCGCGCGACGGCGCTGCACAACGTGGAGCTGCCCCTCATTTACGCCGGGCACGGCGCGCGCGAGCGGCGCGCCCAGGCGGTGCATGCGCTCGAGCGCGTGGGGCTCGCCGACCGGATGCAGCACCGGCCCAACGAGCTGTCGGGCGGGCAGCGCCAGCGCGTGGCCATCGCGCGGGCGCTCGTCAACGAGCCCTCGATCCTGCTCGCGGACGAGCCCACCGGAAACCTCGATTCCACGACGAGCGGCGAGATCATGCAGGTGTTCGCGGCGCTGCACGGGCAGGGCCAGACGATCGTGATGGTGACGCACGAGCACGACATCGCCGCGCACGCAGCCCGCGTCGTGACCTTACGGGACGGATTGATCGCCACGGATCAGCGCCAGGCCGCCTAGATGCCGGTCTTCGAAGCGTTCCGGCTCGCCCTCCAAACCATCCGCGCACAAAAACTGAAGAGCGGCTTCTCGCTGCTCGGGGTGTTCATCGGCGTCGCCTCGCTCATCGCCGCCTGGTCGATCGTGAACGGCGTGAACCGCTACATGACCGAGAAGTTCGCCCAGACGCTGTACGGCGTGAACACATTTCAGCTGCGGCGCCGGCCGATGTTCGCGGCGAACGTGCCGGACTCGGTGTGGCGCGCGTGGCGGCGCCGCCCACGCATCAAGTTCAGCGACGCGGAGGCGGTGACGGCGGCGCTGACGATGCCCGTCGTCACGGCCTGGCAGTCGGACGATAACGGCTCCGTCTTCTACGGCGGCAAAGAAGCGCGGGACATCCAGCTCGTCGCCGCGAGCGAGCGATACTTCGAAATCAAGAACCTACGGATCGCCATCGGACGGCCCTTCACGGCCCAGGAGAATCGCTCGGGCGTCCCGGTGGCTGTCTTGGGCGACGCGGTGGCCAAGCGGCTGTTCGTCGATCGGACACCGCTGGAGCGCAGCGTGCGGATCGGCGGCATCGGGTATCGGGTGATCGGCGTGGTCGAGAAGCAGGGCAGCGTCCTGGGATTCCCGCTCGACCGCTTCGTGGTCGTGCCCGCCTTCGCACCTGCCCAGAGCCTCGTGAACCCGCCCGGCGTGGTGGACGCCCTTCTGGTGAAGGCGCGGTCCGAGGTCGAGATGCGCGAGGCCATGGAGGTGGCGGAGGGAGTCATGCGCAGCCGCCGCCACCTGCGCCCCAACCAGGACAATAATTTCGTGCTCGACACGTCCGAAGGAGTGCAGCGATTTTGGGCCGGGATCAGCCGCATTCTCGTCGTGGTCCTCCCGGGCGTGGTGATCGTGTCGCTCGTGATCGGCGGCATCGTGATCATGAACATCATGCTGATGTCCGTGGCGGAGCGCACCCGCGAGATCGGCCTGCGGAAGTCGCTCGGCGCGCGGCGCCGGGACGTGCTGCGCCAGTTCCTCGCGGAGTCGGCTGCCCTCGCCACCGTCGGCGCGGCGTTCGGCATCGTCGCCGGGATCGGACTCACCCTGCTGATCAACGCCGTAAGCCCGCTCCCCGCCTCGGTGTCACCGGCGTCGGTGGTGCTGGGCGTCATCATGGGCGCGGGCGTCGGCGTGATCGCCGGCGTTTACCCCGCCAGCCGGGCCGCGCGCCTCGACCCCATTGCGGCCCTGCGCCAGGAGTAACGCGTGACCGCCCTGTTCGAAGGCGTCGGCATCGCCCTGGCTTCGCTGCGGGCCCATAAGATGCGGGCGGCCCTCACGATCCTGGGCGTTGCCATCGGCGTCACCGTCGTGATGGTCATCGGGGCGTTGATCAGCGGATTCAACAAGGGCATCTCAGACATGCTCGGGTCGCTCGGGCCCAAGACGTTCTGGGTCGGGCGCTATTGGGGCGGCCAGGACGAGGACCCAGAAGATCCCGATCCATGGCGGCGCCGACCGCCGGTGACCATAGAGGAAGCGAGGCGCTTGGAGGAGCTGCCGACCATCGCGTTCGTGGTCGTGGACGAGAACACCCTGGCAGACATCAACTTCGAAGGCCACACCCTGTCGGCGATCAACGTTCGGGGCCGGGATGCCGACTGGCCGATGATCGAAGGCGGACACATTCACCCCGGTCGCTCGTTCTCCCACCTCGAGGACGCCGCCAACAGCCACGTCGCGGTCGTCAACACCAAGCTCGCCGAGAACTTGTTCGGCCAACGCGACGCCATCGCGCGGCGCATCAAGATCGGCGGCGTGCCCTATGACGTGGTCGGGGTCTATGACCCCCCGCCGCGCTTGTTCGGCGACGGCGACCGACCCGAAGTGATGATTCCGCACGGCACCTTCACCAAGGATCTGCCGTACTTCCCCGGCTGGATGGACATGTTCGTGGTGCCTCAGGACTCCGTGTCCGTGGGGCGCGCTATCGACGACGTGACGATGGCGATGCGCGAGAAGCGGGGGCTTCGGCCCGGCCAGAAAAACAACTTCGACGCGATCACGCAGGACGTGTACGTCCAGGCGATCAACAGCTTCACGCTGGTAGCCCGCGTCCTGATGATCGTCCTCTCCATGGTCGGCCTGCTCGTGGGGGGCATCGGCGTGGTCGCGATCATGATGATCTCCGTCACGGAGCGCACCCGCGAGATCGGGGTGCGCAAGGCGCTGGGCGCCACGCGACGCGAGATCCTGTGGCAGTTCCTGGTCGAAGCGGCGACGCTGACGCTGGTGGGTGGCATTATCGGCATGGCGGTCGGCTGGCTCGTGTCGCTGGTCCTCGCCAAGGCTACGCCTGTGCCGTCGTATGTACCCATCGGCTCCGTGGTCCTCGCCCTCGGCTTGGCAGCCTTCACCGGCCTCTTGTTCGGGATCCTTCCCGCGAGAAAGGCCGCGCGGCTCGATCCGGTCGAGGCGCTCCGGTACGAATAGATGCCCTTCTTCGAGGCCATCCGCCTCGCCCTGCAGACCATCCGGGCGCAGAAGCTCAAGAGCGCCTTCTCGATCATCGGCGTGTTCATCGGCGTGATGTTCCTCATCGCCGTCGTGTCGGTCGTGCAGGGGATGAACCGCTACATGACCGACAAGTTCGCCGGCACGATCCTCGGCGTGAACACGTTCCGTCTGCGGCAGTTCCCCGACGTGCAGCTCGGCAACGTCACCGATTCGACGTGGCGGGTGTGGCGCCGCCGGCCCCGCGTGAGCTACGAGGACGCCCAGGCCGTGATGCGCGGCGTGACGGTCCCGGTGCTCGCCGCGTGGGAGTCGAGCACCCGCACCACGCTCGTGGCTGGGCGCAAGCAGGCAAAGGATGTAGCGGTCACCGCGGCGACCGAGCTCTACTTCGACATCCGCGCTCTCCCCGTCGAGCAAGGCCGCCCCTTCACGGGACAGGAAGTTCAAGCCGGAGTGCCCGTGCTCGTGCTGGGGCACGAGTTAGCCGACAAGCTGTTCGAGGGTCAGGATCCGATCGGCCGCGAGGTGCGGATTTTCGGCCTTCCTTACCGGGTGATCGGCGTGGTCGAGAAACAGGGCAACCTGTTCGGCTTGTCGCTCGACAAGTTCGCGGTGGCGCCGGCGAGCGCCCCGCTCAAGAGCTACGTCAGCGAACCGCGAGTGGTGGACGCCGTGGCGATGAAGGCACGCTCGCAGCCGGAGATGCGCGCGGCGCTGGCGCAAGCCGAGGCGATCATGCGCAGCCGGCGCCACCTGCGACCGCGCGAGCCGAACGATTTCGCGCTGGAAACCGCGGACGAGGTGCTCGATTTCTGGGGCAAGATCAGCCGCGTGTTGTTCGTCGCCCTCCCGGGCCTCGTGGCCATCTCGCTCGTCGTGGGCGGGATCGTCATCATGAACATCATGCTGATGGCGGTGGCCGAGCGGACCCGCGAGATCGGGATTCGCAAGTCGCTGGGCGCCCGGCGGCGCGACATTCTGCGACAGTTCCTGGTGGAGGCCACGACGCTCGCCACGGCGGGGGCCGCAGCGGGCGTCGTCCTGGGCATCGGACTGGCGAGCGCGGTGGCTGCGCTGACCCCGGTCCCCGCCGCGGTCGCGCCCTGGTCGATCTTGGTCGGCGTCGTGCTCGGCGCCGGCGTGGGGGTCGTCGCCGGCGTGTACCCCGCGAGCCGCGCCGCGCGACTCGACCCCATCGCCGCCCTGCGACACGAGACATGACCGGGGGGGGCCTGTTCGAAGGCGTCGGCATCGCGCTCGATTCGTTGCGCGGCAACAAGCGGCGGGCGGCCTTGACGATTCTGGGCGTCGCCATTGGGGTGATGGTCGTCATGCTGATCGCCGCGATGATCAGCGGGATCAACCAGAGCGTCTCGAACGTGATCGAGTCCATTGCCCCGCGGACGTTTCTGGTGTGGCGCTTCTTCCAGGCGGGGGTGAACGTCTCGGACGGTTCCGACGAATCCAGCCCGTGGCGGCGGAACCCTGAGATCGTGGAGGTCGAGGCGGACCGGATCGCCCTGCTGCCTTCCGTGCGCTACGTCACCCGGCGCGACGAAAGCTCCGTGACCGTGGAGTACGGCGACCGACGCCTCGAATCAGTCGAGGTGTCGGGGTTGTCCGCACAATGGGTGGAGGTGAACGGCGGCGACGTCCATCCCGGGCGCACGTTCACGCGACTGGAAGATCTGGCCAACGATGCCGTG
>Ga0066684_10000780_pt1 | contig 11693 bp, 8 predicted proteins | sample GraSoiAngelo_133_FD_62301 | JGI IMG/M metagenome (GOLD analysis project Ga0066684, IMG submission 62301) | Grasslands soil microbial communities from the Angelo Coastal Reserve, California, USA - 14_0929_05_20cm | ecosystem: Environmental > Terrestrial > Soil > Grasslands | place: USA... | reverse complement strand
CGCCACGATTCACTCGGGGCGCGACGAGCGTTGGGGGGTGTGGGGGGCCATATCGGGGCCCCCGCCCAGTGGCCGAGTGAATTCGAGGAGCGCCACGATTCACTCGCGGCGCGACGAGCGTTGGGGGGTGTGGGGGGCCATATCGGGGCCCCCCACGTTCAAATGACCGACGCCGAGCTCGGCGAACGCGTCGGCGAACGCCTGCACCACGCGCGCCATGTCGCGCGGCGTGAGCGTGCCCATGTTGGCGACGCGGAACGCGTAGGTGCGCAAGTCGCCTTGCCCCGCGTAGATGACGTAGCCGCGCCGCTTGAGCGCGTCGTGGAGCGCGTCGTAGGCGACACCGGGCGGCAGGCGAAACGTCGTCAGAATGTTCGAGCGGGCCTCCGGCGCGACAAGAATCGCCAGCCCGAGCTGCTCCAGGCCCTCGCGCAGCACGCGAGCATTCTCCGCGTAGCGCGCGACGCGCTGCCTGACACCTTCTTGCGCCAGCTCGGCCAGCGCCTGCTCCATCGCGTGCAGCACCTGCACGGCCGGCGTGAACGGCGTGTTGTCCTGCTCCTGCGTGGCGAAGTGCGAGTGCAGATCGAGGTAGACCGAGCGAGGTGGGCGTCCGCGCAGCGCCTCGAGCGCCGGGCGTCGTGCGAGCACGAACGACACGCCGGGCACGCCCTGCAGACATTTGTTGGCGCTGGCCGTCACGAAGTCGAGCGGTGCCTGCGCGACGTCCAGCGGCTCGCCGAAGAGGCTCGACATCGCGTCCACGATCATGCGCCGCCCGAGGCGCTGCGCAACGCGCGCGACCTCGGCCACGGGGTTGAGCAGGCCCGTGGTGGTCTCGTGATGCACGAGCGCGACGTGGCTGATCTCCGGCCGCGCGGCCAGCGCCGCCTCGACGTCGGCGGTGCGCACCGGCGTGAAGATGTCGCTCCGCACCGCGTGCGCGGCGATGCCGTGGGCGCGCGCGATCTTCAGCATGCGGTCGCCGTACACGCCGTTGTCGACCACGAGCAGCGCGCGGTCGGCGGGCACCGCCGAGCAGATGGCCGCCTCCACCGCGGCCGTGCCGGAGCCGGTGAAGAGCACCGTCGTCCAGTCCTCGCCGCATCCCGCCAGCCGTGTGATCTCGGCGCGGCAGCGGCGCATCATCTCGAAGTACTCCGGCTCGCGATGACAGAGGTCCGGCATCACGAGCGCCGCGCGGACCGTCGCCGAGGTGTTTGCCGGGCCCGGGTTCAGCAGGACCCACTCACGGTCGGCCATTCAACGCCTCACGAGGTCGTAATAATGAGCGTACGTCTCCAGGCAGGCTACACGAAGCCACGCCGGGTCCCAAGTTCGGTCGCCGAATCGTCCGGGCGCCATCCGCGCCGGGTCGAGCGTCGGCGCCACGCCCGTCACTGCCTCGGCCAGCGCGCGGCCGACGCCGCCCGAGCCGGCGATGCCGTGCGCGCAGCAGCCCGTCGCCACGAACAACCCGGCGATGCCGGGCAGCGGGCCGACGACGAAATGACCGTCCGGCGTGTAGGTCGGCACACCGGCGGTGCCGCCGATCACGGGGGCCTCGCCGAGCCCGGGCACGACCTCCATGAGCCCGGGCGCATGCGCAGTCAGCACCTCGCCGGCGCGCGGTGTCGCCGTCACCGTGAAGTCGGCGCACGCGCCCACGTCGACGCCGAGCGGCGTTGTCTCGAAGAAGCCGAGCATCAGCCCGCCGACCTCGGGGCGCACGTACGCAAGCCGATCGGGCACGCGGACGACAGGAAAGGTCGACGTGACCCAGGCCATCGGCGCCGTCACCCACGCCTGGTGCCGCACGGCAAACGCCGGGACCGCGGCGCCCGCGTGCGCTGCGATCGCGCCGGTCCACGCGCCGGCGGCGATCACGACGACTTCGGCGTCGACGTCGCCCTCACGCACCGTCACGCCGCGCGCCCGGCCGCCCGCGATGCGGATGCCGAGCACCTCGCAGCCGGTGACCAGCGTCACGCCCAGCCGGCGCGCGGCCGTGGCATACGCGCTGGCGAGCGTGTAGGGCTCGGCGTAGCCGTCGTTGGGCATCCATGCGGCGACATGATCCTTCGATGGCTCGATGCCCGACGCCAGGCGCCGGACGTCGTCGGCACCGATGAGCGCGGCGTCCACGCCGAAACCCCGCGCGGCCCTCACCTGCTCGCGGATCTCGGCGTCGCGTGCCGGGGTCAGCGCCAGTCGCAGCGAGCCCGTGCGCCGAAAGCCGCTGGCGAGGCCCTCGACCTCGAGCGTGGCGATGTCGGCCAGCGTCTGCCCGACGATCGCGGACTTCACGGCGGACGTCCGCAGCTGGCCGATGAGTCCCGCGGCCTGGCTCGTGGTCGCCGCGTTGAGCTCGTCGCGCTCGAGCACGAGCACGTCGCGCACACCGGCGCGCGCGAGATGCCAGGCCGCCGCGCATCCGAGGATGCCGCCACCGACGATCGCGACGCGGGCGCGCCGCGGGAGGCTCACGTCGGCAGCGCGCTTGTGCTACCGCGGGTAGGGCTCACACGACCCGGTTCAGCGCGAGGTCGAAGGCGTCGAAGTTCCGGACCCGCGCGCCGGGCGTCACGCGGGTGCGGCGGTTCAGCACGACCGGCACACGCTGCTCGGACAGGCCGCCGTGCGAGCGCAGCGGCGCGTCGAGACCCGAGAGATCGTGCCGCGCGACCGAGGTGCCGACGACGGTGGCGCGCTCGCTGACGACGATCACGTCGCCGACGCGATCTTCGGGCAGCTCGAAACGCCGGCAGCCTTCCTTGCGATCGAGCACTGCCTCCATGCCCGGCAGCCGCGCAAGGCGCTCGATCACGTCGTCCACGCGCGTGTCGGCGGGTAGATAGATGGTGGCGAAGGAGCCGAGGGCGCCGTGATGCACGACGTAGGGGTCGGTGATCGGCAAGATCACCCGTGCGCGACCTTCACCCAGCCACGCGTCGAGAAAATCTTGAAGATAGACCACGCGAGGACGGCCGGAGGCGTCGGTCTTCGCGTTCATCCCGTGATCGGCGGTGAGCACGATGATCGCGCCCAGCGCGTCCAGGCGCGCGAGATATCCGTCCATCATTCGGTAGAAGGCGTCGGCGGCCGGTGTGCCGGGCGCGTGCTTGTGCTGCACGTAGTCGGTGGTGGACAGGTACATGACGTCGGGTCGCCGGGTTTCCATGAGGCGCACGCCCGCGGCGAACACGAACTCGCTGAGGTCCGCGCTGTACACGGAGGGCAGCGGCCGGCCCACGAAGCGCAGCGCGTCGGCGATGCCATGCTCCGTCTCGGTCGTCTCGTCGGCCTTCTCCGACGAGAAGCAGATGCCCTTCAGCCCGTGGCCGAGTAGTCGCCGCAGCTTGTCCTTGGCGGTGACCACGGCCACCGTCGCGCCGGCGGCCGCAAGCCGCGCCAGCAGCGTCTCCGCGCGCAGATACTTGGGATCGTTCATCATGACCTCGACGCCCGCCTGCGGATCCCAGAAGTAATTGCCGGAGATGCCGTGCACCGAGGGCGGCGCGCCGGTCACGATCGACAGATTGTTGGGATTCGTGAACGAGGGCATCACGCAGTCGCCGACCAGCGACGTGCCGGCGGCGCGCGCCGCCCCCAGCCAGGGCATCGCGCCATGCTCGACGGCGCGATCCAGGTAGTCCGGCTCGCAGCCGTCCACACAGACGACGACCACGGGCGCGCGCGGCGGCGCGTACCGGCGGCCATTGACCTCGATCGCCGATCCCTCGCTCATGGGGCCTTCATCGTATACTTTTCCCGTTTTTGAGGTAGCCATGCGCCAGCTGCTCGTCCTGGACCTCGTCAGCGACCTCTCGATCGGCCTCGCCTGCGCGGCGATCGCGGCCGCGCTGCTGCACTTTGCGCGGCGGCCGACTGGCGTGCCCTACGCGCGCGTCTTCGTCGCCTTCGCCGGCTTCGTCGTCGCCGACGGCGCCACGCACCTCGCCGCCGTGTGGAGCCTGTGGCAGCCGAGCCTCTGGCTGGCCACCGCCCTCAAGCTGACGACGGCGGTGGCGGCGGTGGCGGTGGCGCTGCTGCTGCCGCCGCTCGCTCCCAAGGCGCTCGGCCTCGGCGCCGCCGGCGCCCTGCTCGACGCCGCGCCCGACGCGATGCTTCTCGTCGACACCAACGGCGCGATCCGGCTGGTGAACGCGCGCGCCGAGGCGCTGTTCGGCTATTCGCGTCGCGAACTCCTCGGGCGGTCCGCGACGATGCTGTTGCCCGACGACGTGCGCGCCGCACGCGACGTCCAGCGCGACGTCTACGGCGTCCGTCGTGACGGCAGCCGCTTTCCCGCCGAGATCAGCGTGAGCGCGGTCGACACCGACGTGGGGAAACTGGTGACGGCCGTCGTGCGCGACGTCACGGATCGCCGTCGGCTCGACGACGACGAGCATACCGAGCGGGGCCGCGCGGAGATCGCGCGGGCTCACGCCGAGGAGGCGGGGCGCCGCGCGTCGTTTCTGGCCGAGGCCAGCCGCGTGCTCGCCGCCTCGCTCGACTACGAGGCGACGTTGCGCAGTGTCGCGCGCGTCGCCATCCCCTACCTCGCCGACTATGTGCTGGTGGACGTGCTCGAGACCCACGGTCGTGTGCTTCGCCGCCTCGCCGCGGCCCACACCGATCCGCTCATCGAGGAGCGGCTGGCGAGCCAGCGCCCGTTGGCCCGCACCTCGGGTTCCACTGCGGACGGCGTGCTCGAGGCGGTGATCGAGCGCGGTGAGCCGACGCTCGTGCGCGACGTGAGTGACGAGTGGCTCGCCACGCGTGTGCGCGATGCGGAGTACCTGGGCGCAGACAGCGGCACGCCGCCCACCTCGCTCATGCTGGTGCCGCTGCGCGCGCGCGGCCGCGCGCTGGGCGTCGTGTCCTTCGCCGTCGCCAACAGCAAGCGACGCTACACGCTCGCCGACCTCGCGCTGGCCGAGGACCTCGCGCAGCGCGCCGCGCTCGCCGCCGACAACGCGCGACTCTACCGCGAGGCGCAGGACGCGAGCCGCGCCAAGGACGAGTTCCTCGCCGTGCTCTCGCACGAGCTGCGCACACCGCTGACGCCGGTGCTCGGGTGGGTGCGGATGCTGCGCTCCGGGACGCTGGCACCGGAGGCGACCGAACGCGCGCTCGACACGGTGGAGCGCAACACGCGTCTGCAGGCGCAGCTGGTGGAGGACCTGCTCGACGTCTCGCGGATCATCGCGGGCAAGCTGAGCCTTGACCTGCGTCCGGTGGCGCTCGGGCCCCTCGTGGACGCGGTGATCGAGAGCACCGCGGCGTCGGCCGTCGGCAAATCCATCACCGTCACCCGCCACGTGGAGCCGGACCTGCCGCGGATCGAGGCCGACGCCAACCGGCTGCAGCAGGTCCTGGCCAACCTCCTGTCGAATGCCGTCAAGTTCACGCCCGTGGGCGGCCGCGTGGACGTCGCCGTTCGCTGCGCGGGCGATTCGATGTGCCTCACCGTCGCCGATACCGGCGACGGGTTGGCGCCCGAGATCGCGCCGCACATCTTCGATCGCTTCCGCCAGGCCGACAGCACCATCACGCGCCAGCACGGCGGTCTCGGCCTCGGGCTCTCGATCGTCCGTCACATCGTCGAGGGGCACGGCGGCAGCGTGCAGGCCACCAGCGAGGGCGTCGGCCGCGGCACGACGTTCACCGTGATGCTGCCGATCGGCGGGCCGTTGTCGGATGCGCCATCGACAGCGCGCACGCCGGCGTCGACGGCGAAGGACTTGCTGGCGGGCCTGCGCGTGCTCGTCGTGGACGACGATCCCGACACTCGCGAGATGGTCACCGTCATCCTGCAACGCGCCGGCGCGGACGCGGCGGGCGCCGGCTCGACCGATGAAGCGCTGCGCCGTGCCGACGACGGCGCCCCGGACGTCGTCGTGAGCGATCTCGCGATGCCCGCGCGCGACGGCTACGCGCTGCTGCGCGCGCTGCACGCCCGTGGCCTGGCGCGCAGCCTGGTGACGATCGCGCTGACGGCGCATGCGCGACGCGAGGATCGCGAGCGCGCGCTCGGCGCCGGCTACGATGCGTACGTGACCAAGCCCGTGGAGCCGGCGGCGCTCGCCGCGCTCGTCAAGGAGCTCGTCGAGAAGCGCCGACGGTCGGCCTGATCGCCGCGCGCTCGGCGTCCGTGGCGATCGGGATCAGGGCGCGAGCCCCCCGTTGCCCGCGACGCCGCGGAGGTCCGGCACGTTGGCGCGCAGCGGCGGCACGGTCTTGCGCGCGCGCAGATAGCGCGCCACCACGTCCCAGATCGGCTCGCCGCCCGCGGCGCGCGCCTCGTCGGACACCGGCGCCCAGCCCGCGACACGGTAGCGTCGGCTCGCGTCGAGCGGCCGGCCGCCGATCCGCAGATCCGAGATCCGTCGGCCCGCGCGCGCGGCGGGCTCGCACGCGTACGTCAGGCCGCCCACGCGCAGCATGTCGCCGCCCTGCTGGTAATAGGGATCCGGATTGAAAAGGTTGTCACAGACGTCCTCGAGCACGCGCTTGAGCGCCTCGCCGGTCATGTCCGTCAGCGTCGTCTGTGGATACGTGAGCGCGGTCTGGCTCATGAGATCGTCGAGCGTGATCGTCTGTCCGGGCAACAGCGTGGAGCCCCAGCGGAATCCCGGCGAGAGCGCGATCTCGGCGCCCTTCACCGTCATGAGCGCGTCCAGGAGCAGCTGGTCCCACGTGCCGCCGAAGTTTCCGCGCCGATAGAGGAGTCCCTCGGTGACCCCGAGCGGCTCGGCGAGGCGGGTGGCCCACGGCGCGCGCAGTCTCGCAATCAGCGCCTGCATATCGGCGTCGGCGGGTAACAGATTGGCGAACACCGGCAGCAGGCGGTAGCGATAGTCCGTCACGCCGCGCTCGCGGACGTCGAGGTCGAGCACCGCGAGAAACTTGCCGCTGGAGCCGGCGTTCGTGACGAGCGTCCGCCCCGCGCCGCTGGCGACGACGAGCGGGCGGGGCAGGCCGTCGTGCGTGTGGCCGCCCAGGATCGCGTCGAGCCCGCGCACGCGCGAGGCGAGCTTCAGATCGACGTCGGTGCCGTTGTGCGAGAGCAGCACCACGGCGCGCGCGCCGCGCGCCCGCACGGCGTCGATCACCGCCTGGAGATTCGCCTCCTGGATGCCGAACGTCCAGTCCGGCACGAGCGAGCGCGGGTTGGCGATCGGCGTGTACGGGAACGCCTGGCCGATCACCGCGACGGGCACGCCGTTGACCTCGCGCAGCACGGAGGGCGGGAAGACCGGATCCCCGAAGTCGAGCGTGCGCACGTTGTGGGCGACGAAGTCGATCGTGCCCTTGAGCTCGCGCTCGACGATCTCGCGGACGCGCTCGGCGCCGTAGGTGAACTCCCAGTGCCCGGTCATCACGTCGACACCGAGCAGGCGCGCCGCCTCGACCATGTCCTGCCCTCGCGTCCACAGCGCGGTCGCCGAGCCCTGCCACGTGTCGCCGGCGTCGAGCAGCAGCGCGCCGGGCCGGCTCGCGTGCAGACGCTTGACGAGCGTGGCGAGATGCGCGAAACCCCCGACACGCCCATACGTCGCCGCCGCGCGCGCGAAGTCCAGATGCGTGAGCGCGTGTGCCTCGCGCGTGCCGGGGGTGACACCGAAGTGGCGCAGCAGCCGCTCGCCGACGAGATGGGGCGGTCGATTCGCCGCTCCGCCCACGCCGAGGTTGGTGCTGGGCTCGCGGTAATACGTGGGGACGAGCTGCGCGTGGCAGTCCGTGAAGTGCAGCAGGCTCACGTTGCCGAACGTCGGCGGATCGTAGAGCGCGTCGGCTGCCGACTGCGCGCGTCGCGGATGCAGCGCGAATCCCGCGACGGCCGCCGCCGCGAGAAGCCGGATGAACTCGCTTCGCGTCACGCGACGTTACGCCGCTGCAACGGCCGGCCCATATTGACGAACCATCGTCACTCCCACTGCCGCCATTTTCAGATGGTCGTCATCCACGTTTTAGATATGTCGTCATCGGCGTTGCAGTCCGCACGGCGGCGAGATGCCAGAGCGACACCCTGCGCCAGCACGCCGACGACGGCGGCACGCAGTGTCGCACCGAATTGCGCGAGATTGCGCGCTCTGCGGTCTGGCGTAGACCTTGCCTAGTAGCACCGCGGGCCGGCGCCGTGCGCGGTGCCGGCCGTTGAACGTTGCCGAAAGGATGGCCCGCCGACATGTCGATCTCGATGAGGATGCGATGGGCGCGCGTGGAGTACCAGCTCGATCTCCGAACGCCGCAGCGGCCGGTGCCGCTCGGCGTCGTCGTGCTCACCGATAGCGCGGACCGGGTGCAGAGCATTCTCGCCGGCAAGGCGCCGCGCGCCGGCTTCACGCCGGAGGAGCTCAAGACGGTCGGGCCGCTCGGTCGCTCGCAGCTCGAGGGTTGGGCCGCGGCGATGGCGAAGGACCTGCTCGGCGCGATCGAAAAGCGCGAGGATCCGCTGGAGACGCTCGCCTCGATCTGGTGCTGGAATCTGCGCCTCGTCATCGAGTCCGACGTCGCCATGCAGCCAGGACAAACGGTACGTGACGTGGCCGCACGCCTCTACGCCCGGCATCTCGGTACGGCGCTGCCCGAAGGTCTCTCGGAGCCCGAAGGTGACTGGAGCGTGACGGAGGTCGCGTACCGGATGAACTAGCGCCGCGCCTCAGCGGGCGGCGAAGATCCGCGCCTTGAGCCGCCGCGGCACCCAGATCGCCAGCAGCCGCGCGGCGCGGGCGAGCTTGTCGAGCGACTGCGGCGAGCCCGGCCAGTAGCGCAGCACGACGCCGCGATCGACGTAGTTGAGCACGCCGTCGAGCACGACGGCCGCGAGCAGCGCGTCGTCGAGATAGCCCACGAACGGCACGAAGTCCGGAATGAGATCGACCGGCGACAGCAGGTAGACGACGGCCGCCGCCAGCGCGACCTTGGCCGAGCGCGGGAGCACCGGATCGGCGGCAAGTCGCGCCATGAGCCGAACGAGGTCGGGCAGCGCGCGCAGCAGCTTCTTCACCCGAGGCTTTCGGCGATGAGCTCGCTGACGTCCTTGACGGCCAGCCGCTCCTCGGCGCCGACGACCTTGCGGCCGAGATCCACCATGGCCAGGCAGAAGGGGCAGGCGGTGGCCACGGTCTGCGCACCGGTGGCCAGCAGCTCCTCGGTGCGGATGACGTTCACGCGTTTCTCGGACTTCACTTCCATCCACATGTGTCCGCCGCCGCCGCCGCAGCAGAGCCCGCGCTCACGGGCGCGCGGCGGATCGATCACGCGCAGGCCGGGGATGGCGGCGGCCGCGCGGCGCGGCGCGTCCATGATGCCGTTGTAGCGGCCGAGGTAGCACGAATCGTGGAACACGACCGTCGTCGTCAGCGGCTTGATCGGCTTGATACGGCCGCGCTGGACGAGGTCGTCGATGACCTGCGAGTGGTGCAGCACCTCGTACGTGCCGCCGAACTGCGGAAACTCGTTCTTGATCGTGTTGAAGCAGTGCGGGCAGTGCGTGATGACCTTCTTGAAGCGGTAGGCGTTCATCGCCTCGATGTTCTCGGCCTGCACGGTCTGGTAGAGGTACTCCTCGCCGAGACGTCGCGCGACCTCGCCGTGACAGCGCTCCTGGGGCATCACGCCGAACGACACGCCGGCGCGCTTGAGGATCGCCACCACCGAGCGTGCGATGGCCTGATTGCGCTTGTCGTACGACGCCGAGCAGCCGACCCAGTACAGGTACTCGACTTCTTTCCCCGGCTCCATCAGCGGCACGTCGAGTCCCTCGGCCCACGCCAGCCGCTCGCCGGCCGGCAGGCCCCAGGGGTTCCCGGCGCGCTGCATGTTCTGCAGCGACTGCGGCGCCGTGGACGGCAACCCGCCCTCGGACAGGGTGAGATAGCGCCGGAGATCGATGATCGTGTCCACGATGTCGATGAACGCGGGACACTCTTCGACGCACGCCATGCAGGTCGTGCACGCCCAGAGCTCGTCCGGCTTGATGAGCTCGCCGTGGATCGGTCCCGGCGCCTGCCCGTACATGTGGCGCTTGAGCTTCACGATGATCTGCTTGGGTGACAGCGCGGTTCCCGCCATGGAGGCGGGGCACACCGCCTGGCAGCGACCGCACTCCACGCACGCCGAGAAGTCCAGCCGCCGCTTCCACGAAAACTCCTCCAGCTTGCTGACACCGAGCGACTCCGCCTCCTCGATGTTGTCGATCTTCCGGATCTCCCCGCGCGGCGTGAGCTTGGAGAAGAAGATGTTGAGCGGCGTGGTCACGAGGTGCACGAAGTAGGAGTACGGGATCACCGCGATGAAGAACAGCGACAGCGCCGAGTGGCCGAGCCACACCGCGAGATGCGTGCCGCGCAGCGCGCCTTCGCTCATCCCGGCCGCGAGCATCCCCCGCCCGAGCGCCCACCCGACCGGCGACCACGGCGCCCACCACACCTGCGTCACGGCCAGCCGGCAGGCCTCGATCACGAAGCCCGAGAGGTTGATGAGAAACAACAGCGCCAGCACGTTCGCGAACCGCGCCGTCGGATCGATGCGGGCAGGCCGCACGACGAAGCGCCGCCACACGGCCATGCCGAGTCCGATGACGAAGAAGAGGCCGAAGAGGTCGAGCACGGTCTCGTAGAACAGGTAGAAGCGGCCCTTCAGGAGCTTGTAGCCCCACAGCGGCAGCGTGATGTCGTAATCGATCGTGGCGAGCACGGTCCCCATGAACAGCGCGAGGAACCCCCAGAACATGATCGCGTGCATGATGCCGGGATACGCCTGCGACAGCGTGCGTGCCTGGCCCAGCGCGTGCTTCGCGACGAGTTTCGCGCGCTGCGGAAGGTGATCGAAGCGCTGCTCCGGCCCGCCGGCGCGCCAGAGCCGCACGTGCCGATAGACGCCGTACACGAAGATCGCGACGGCGACGATCCCCCCGAGGTACAGCGCGCCTTGCACGAGCGACGGAATATTCCAGAACGTGTCCCGGATCGGGACGCCGGCGGGCGTCATCAGGGCTCCAACGATATCACGGGCAGGATGGCGGCCGCCGCGGAGTACGGGTCGCGCGCGCCCGCGACGACCTCATCGAAGACCGCCTTCACGCGCCCGCCGTGCAGCGCCGCGTCGACGCGGCCGCGAAAGGCGTCGATCAGCAGCGCTTCGAGCTCCGTCCGCGCGCGCTCGCGGCGGCGTGTCGCGAAGGCGCCGCTCGTCTCCAGCGCCGCGCGGTGGCGGCGCACCTCCGCCAGCAGCTCGGGCATGCCCACACCGTGCTGCGCCTGCAGCGAGAGCACCGGCGTCTCCCAGTCGACGTCGTGGCGCGAGGCCGTGCTGGCGTGGTGCAGGTGCGCGGCGAACTTCAGCTCGGCCATGAGCGCGGGCGCGCCGGCGCGGTCGGCCTTGTTCACCACGAACACGTCGGCGACCTCCATGAGACCGGCCTTCATCGTCTGGATGGCGTCGCCGGACTCGGGGACGAGGACGACGATCGTCGTGTCCGCGATCTTCATGATGTCGAGCTCCGTCTGACCCACGCCGACCGTCTCGATCAGCACCCAGCGGTAGGCCGCCGCCCCCAGCAGCTTGACGACCTCGCCGGTCGCGCGCGCCAGCCCTCCGAGCGAGCCGCGCGTGGCCATACTTCGGATGAACACGCCGGGATCGAGCGCGTGCGCCTGCATGCGGATGCGATCGCCGAGCAC
>Ga0066684_10000775_pt1 | contig 11725 bp, 10 predicted proteins | sample GraSoiAngelo_133_FD_62301 | JGI IMG/M metagenome (GOLD analysis project Ga0066684, IMG submission 62301) | Grasslands soil microbial communities from the Angelo Coastal Reserve, California, USA - 14_0929_05_20cm | ecosystem: Environmental > Terrestrial > Soil > Grasslands | place: USA... | reverse complement strand
TTCTTCGCCTGGCTGCGGCAGAGCGGCAAGACGGCGGACTACCTCTCCGACGACGACCTGTCCGCGGTAGCGAGCGGCGAGGCCTTGCGGAACGCCTACGACCTCGTCGTCTTCGCCGGGCACGAGGAGTATGTGACGAGCCACGTCTACGACACGGTCGAGCGCTTCCGCGACCTCGGCGGCAACCTGATGTTCCTCTCCGCGAACAATTTCTTCTGGAAGGTCACGCGCCAGGGCCACCAGCTGCGCAGGATCGCCTTGTGGCGCCGGATCGGCCGGCCCGAGGCTGCGTTGGTCGGCGTGGAGCGGACGGCAAGCGACACCGGCGGCAACGAGAAGCCGTACGTCGTCCAGGGGGCGCTCAGCGCTCCGTGGGCGTTCGCCGGGACCGGCCTCGTGAACGGCTCGAGCTTCGGCCACAACGGGATCGAGGTCGACGGGCGGGTCAGCGCCTCACCGCCCGGGACGATCGTGCTCGCGCGGATCTCGCACGCGATCGGCGAGCACGATGCGGAGATGACGTACTACCGCGCGGCTTCAGGCGCGGAGGTCTTCGCTGCGGGCGCGCTCGACTTCCCGGACTCGATCGGCCTGGCGCCGGTTGCCCGGCTCGTCGACAACGTCTGGGCGCGGCTCGCGAAATAGCCCTACGACAAGGGCTCGTAGTCGTAGAAGCCGTGCCCGCTCTTGCGGCCGAGCTGCCCGGCCTGCTGCATCTCGAGCAGCCGCTGCGGTGGCGCCATCCGCTCCTCCCCGAGCGCGGCGTGCAGCGCTTCCGACGCATGGACGTGCACGTCGACGCCGATCAGGTCGATCAGCGCGCACGGCCCGATCGGCCAGTTGGCGCCGAAGCGCATCGCCCGGTCGACGTCCTCGGGGCTGACCCGGGCCTCGTCGAGGACGCGCACGCAGTCATTCAGGAGCGGGATCAGGATCCGGTTGACGATGAAGCCGGGCGTGTCGTTGCAGGCAACCGGTTCCTTGCCGAGGCGCCGCGCGAAGGCGTAGGCGGTCTCGAAGGCCTCGTCGCTCGTATACGTCGTGCGGATCACCTCGACGAGAGGCAGCACCGGCGCCGGGTTGAAGAAGTGCATGCCGACCACTCGCTCGGGTGTCCGCGTCGCCTCGGCGATCTGCGTCACCGAGAGCGCGGAGGTGTTCGTCGCGAGAATGGCCGATGGCTCGACGATCCCGTCGAGCTCCGCGAAGAGCGCGCGTTTGACGTCGAGGTCTTCGAACGCAGCCTCGATCACGAGCCCGCACGAGGCGAGCTCGCCGAGGTCCGTGACGAGGGACAGGCGGCCGAGCGCAGCGTCCTTCTCGTCCTCGCCCAGGCGCCCTTTCTCGACGCCGCGGGCCAGGTAGTGGTCGATCGTCTGCCGCCCCCGCTCGCCGAGCTCCGGGTCGACCTCGCGGCCGACCACCTCGATTCCGGCCTGGACGCAGACCTGCGCGATGCCGGCGCCCATGGTGCCGAGCCCGACGATGCCGACGCGCGAGATCTCCGCCACGGCGCGCGATCCTAGTTGCTCACGTGCGCGCGTGAGTACCCATTCCCCCACCCTTGGGTGGGGCAGACTGCCCGCCACCCTCGTGGGGTGACGCTAATGGAGAACCCGTCACGTGTCTGTGACTGCTTCGTGCCGGACGCGTGACTTTTTGCCGCGGCGGCTTGCTAGAGCCGCTCGACGACCGCGGCGATCGCCTGGCCGAACCCGATGCACATCGTCGCCAGGCCGTAGCGCGCCTCGCGCCGCTCGAGCTCGTTCAGCAGCGTCGCGGTGATCCGCGCGCCCGTCGCGCCGAGCGGGTGACCGAGCGAGATGCCGCCGCCGTTCGGGTTCACGTCGGCCGCGCGCTCCTCCAGCCCGGCGTCGTGCAGGAACTGCAGCGCGACCGATGCAAAGGCCTCGTTCACCTCGACCACCGCCATGTCGTCCCAGCCGAGACCCGCCCGGCCAAGCGCGCGCTCCGACGCCAGCGGGTTCCCGTGCAGCATCAGCCGCGGATCGACGCCGGCGAGCCCGAACGACACGAACCGCGCTCGCGGCTCCAGCCCGAGCCGCGAGCAGGCAGCCTCGCTCGCGACCAGCACCGCCGCAGCGCCGTCGCAGATCTGGCTCGAGTTCCCTGCGGTCACCTTCCCTTCGGGCAGGAACGCCGGCGGCAGCGCGGCCAGAGCCTCCGCGGAGGTATCGGCCCGCGGCGTCTCGTCGAGCGCGAATAACGTGCCCACGTGCGGATTCGAAACCTCGATCGGCACGATCTCCCTGCCGAACCGCCCCTCATCCGCGGCGGCCAGCGCACGCCTGTGCGACTCGAGCGAGTACGCGTCGAGCTCCTCGCGCGAGAAGCTCCACTCCTCCGCGATCAGCTCGGCCGAGATCCCCTGCGGCACGATCTCCCACTGCTCGAGCAGCTTCTCGGAGAGGTCGCCGCCGCTCGAGCCCATCGGCACGCGTGACATCGACTCGACACCGGCCGACACGACCAGATCGAGCTGGCCCGACCAGATCGCCGCCGCCGCGTTGAAGTTCGTCTGCATCGACGAGCCGCACTGCCGGTCGACCGTCGTCCCTGCGACCGACTCGGGCCAGCCGGCCATCAACGGCGCCATGCGGCCGATGTTCCAGCCCTGCTCGCCGACCTGCGACACGCAGCCCATCTGGACGTCCTCCACCTCGGCCGGATCGAACGCCTGGCGACCGATGAGGTCGTTCAGCACCTGTCCCGCGAGCTCGTCCGCGCGGATCTTCGACAGTGACCCGTTTCGCTTGCCGATCGGCGATCGAACCGCGTCGACGATCAGGGCTTCACGCATCGAGAACAGCGTACAAGCGCCATTCGCCCGGGACGCCCTTCAGCTCGTGCTCACCGCGCTCCTCGAACTGGACTCCTGCGCCTGCCACGAGGTCCTTCACGGTCTGCGAGACGAGCACCTGGCCGCCCTCCGCCGCGGCGGCAACCCGGGAGCCGATGACGACAGCGAGGCCGGCCACCTTGCCCTCATGCAACTCGCATTCACCCGTGTGTACGCCTGCACGTATCTCGAGCCCGAGCCCGCGGACGCCCTCGATAACAGCCTGGGCGCAGCGGATGGCGCGCGCCGGTCCGTCGAACGTGGCGAAGAACCCGTCCCCGGCCGTGTCCTTCTCCTCACCGCGATAGCGCGCGAGCTCGCGGCGAACGAGCAAGTGGTGTCGCTCGAGCAGCTCGCGCCAGCTCCGGTCGCCGAGCTCCGCCGCCCGCTCCGTCGACCCGACGATGTCGGTGAAGAGCACGGTGGCGAGAACGCTGTCAGGAACCTCGGGGGGAGCTTCGCCGCTCGCGAACCGCGCAATCTCTTCCGGTACCTCCGGTGACGTCTCCATGTAGAACATCTCGTCTCCGGAGATCCGGAGTGCCCTAGCGCCCTCTATTCGCCCGGCTACATCCAGCGCATGGGGCTCGAAGTAGCCCGGTCGGTAGAGAACGACCGTTGGCGCCCGAACGGACGGCAACACGTCGCGCAGATCCGTCTCGTAGAACGCGCGGTTGAGCGCGTACGCCACGCCCGGGCTCGCCCCGACCCGCAACCGGTTCGCGAACAACGTCCGCTGCTCGGCATCGTGCACGAGCGAAGGGGCGCCCTCTGCAAGCAGCTTGTCGCAGAACTCCTGCGTCCCCCAGGACTCGCGAAGCTCTGCCAGCTCGGCACGGACGTCCTCGCTCTGCGCCTCGGGGTTATGGGCTACGGGGTGGAAGAGGATGAGGGCCTGCGTCCGCTCTGGATACGTCGCGGCGTACAGCGCGGCCATGGAACAGCCGTCCTGCGCCGCCAGCAGAACCGCCCGGGACGAGTCGACGGCTTCCAGGACGGCGCGTACGTCGTCCATGCGGGTCTCGAGGGCAGGGAAGTGGCCGCCGAGGTCGGACAGGCCCGTGCCACGCTTGTCGAAGAGGATCAGCCTGAACGACTCAGCCAGCCGCTCGTAGAACATCCGCAGATGTGGGATCTCCCAGCCGTAGACAAGGTTGGAGACCCAGCCGGGCACGTAAAGCAGATCGGTCTCGCCCTCGCCGACGAGCTGGTAGGCGATCGCGACGCCGCCGCTCCGAGCGTAGCGGATGTCGAGAGCCATGTGTACGAGTCTCCTAGACTTGCGGCATGGCCACAACCGTCGTGGAACGGAAACTCCTGATCGGCGGCGAGTGGGTCGAGACCGGCGACTGGCTCGAAGTGCGCTCGCCCTACTCCGGCGAGGTCGTCGGACGCGTTGCCAAGGCCGGCGCAGACGAGACGAAGCGCGCGATCGACGCCGCCGAGCAGGCGATGCGAGAGCCGCTGCCGGCGCACAAGCGGGCGGAGATCCTCGTCCGCGTCGTCGGCGCGCTGGCCCGGCGGCACGACGAGATTGCACGCCAGATCTCAGACGAGGCCGGCAAGCCGATGAAGGCCGCGCGCGTCGAGGCAAAGCGCGCGATGTCGACCTATACCTTCGCGGCGGTCGAGGCGCGCAAACTGGCCGGCGAGATGGTGCCGATGGACGCGGCCCAGGCCGGCGAAGGGAAGCTCGCCTTCACTCTGCGGCAGCCGATCGGGATCGTCGGCGCGATCTCACCGTTCAACTTCCCGCTCAACCTGGTCGCGCACAAGCTCGCCCCCGCGCTGGCGGCCGGCTGCGCGGCCGTCCTCAAGCCCGCCAGCCAAACGCCGCTCTCGGCGCTCCTGCTTGCCGAGCTCGAGGAGGAGGCGGGGCTGCCGCCGGGCTGGCTCAGCGTCGTCGCCGGGCCGTCCGCCCAGATCGGCGACGTGCTGGTCGAGGACGAGCGGGTGCGGGCGATCACCTTCACCGGCTCCGGCAGCGTGGGCTGGAAGCTGAAGGAGCGCGCACCGAAGAAGAAGGTCAACCTCGAGCTCGGCAACGCAACGCCGGTGATCGTCGCCGCCGACGCCGACCTCGACGCGGCGGCGAAGGCGATGGCGGCCAACGCCTTCGGCTTCGCCGGCCAGAGCTGCATCTCCGTGCAACGGATCTACGTCGAGCAGCCTGCCTACGACGGCTTCCTCGAGCGGTTCCTGCCGCGCGTGGAGGCTCTCGTCGTCGGCGACCCGGCCGATGAGGAGACCGACGTCGGGCCGGTGATCGACCAGGGCGCCAAGGAGCGCATCCTCGAGTGGATCGAGGAGGCGCGTTCCGGCGGCGGGGAGATCCTGGCAGGCGGCGAGGAGCGCGACGGGCTGATCGGGCCGACTGTGATCGCCCACGCCTCGCCGGAGCTGAAGGTGAGCTGCGAGGAGGTCTTCGGCCCTGTGGTGACGGTCAACGCGGTCGATTCGCTCGACGAGGCGATCGAGCTCGCCAACGGCACGCGCTACGGCCTCCAGGCCGGGATCTTCACGAGCGCGATCCAGACGGCGCTGCGGGCCGGGCGCGAGCTCGAGTTTGGCGGCGTGATCGTCAACGAGGCGCCGACCTTCCGCAGCGACCAGATGCCCTACGGCGGGGTCAAGGACTCCGGCAACACGCGCGAGGGCCCGCACTACGCCGTCCACGAGCTGACCGAGGAGCGCCTGGTTGTCCTGCAGCTCTAGCGTTTTGGGGCTGCGAGCGCAGGGAACCCAGCGCTCATGATCGGAGTTGCGCTGGCAATCATCGTGATCGGGATCATCTTCGGCTTCGTCATCCCGTTCGTCGGGATCGTCGTCGGGCTCGTCGGCGTCGTGCTCTTCATCGCCCTCCTGGCCGGATTCGGCCGCCGGGCGGGCCAGCCCGGAGCGTAGAGCCGACAGATCCCGCTGCTAGACTCGCGGCCCGCGTGGCGCGTTTTTCCCTGCTAAACCGCATCGGCCGCCGTCCGCGGAGGGACACTCCGCAGCAGCCAGCGTCCGTGTTCAGGCGTGCGCCCTCGCCGGGGGCGCTCCGCCGCGAGCGGCGCGTGATCCTGAAGGCCCGGGAGGAGCGGATCCGCGACCTCGGCGGGCTGACGCTCGAGATGTACCGGCACTCGACCTTCCGCGACGAGCTCCTGATCGAGCGCTGCCGGGAGATTGTCGCGCTCGAGGAGCGCCTGCACGAGCTCGACGCGATGCTCGCCGCCGTCGCGACCGCGCGGCGTGCTCCGACCACCTGCGAGTGCGGCGCGCCGCAGCCCTGGGGCTCGCACTTCTGCGCCAACTGCGGCCGGCCCGTCGGCGCCGAGCCGGTGGTCGCCTGCGAGAGCTGTGGCCATCCGCTCCCGGCCGACGCGAAATTCTGCGCGAGCTGCGGGCACCCGGCCGCAGACGAGGAGGAGCAGGAACCGGAGGCCGAAGACGAGAGCGACGAGGAAGAGGTCGCCGCTGTAGCGGCCTCCGAGGAGCCCGAGCCCGCAGTTGATCCCTGGGAGCGCTAGCCGGTGAGCGCGCCGGACCCCGAGCCCCGCTGCCCTCGCTGCGGGACGGCCTACAGCGAGGGGCAGGAGTACTGCCTCCAGTGCGGCGAGCGGCTCCCGCGGCATGGCGGATTGATCACGCGACTCGGCGCCGGGTGGCGCCGCCGGCTGGGCTGGTACCCGGGCGACTGGGTCTGGCCGGCCCTGCTCGCGCTCGTGATCGCAGCGGCGGCCGGAGCAGCGTCAGCCATCTGGCTCGCAGACCGCTCGGACGCTAGCGGGCAGACAATCGTCCAGACCTCCCGCATCTCGACCGTCCACTCCACCCAGAGCGCCCCCGAGCCGACGACGGCGACCGCGACGACCGTGACCACGGCCACCACCGCGACCCAGCCGCCGCCGCCCCCGCCGCAGAAGCGTCCCATCGCCTGGCCGGCCGGCCACGGCGGCTGGACGATCGTGCTGGACTCGCTGCCGGCCGCCACCGGCCACGCCCAGGCCTACGCCGAGGCGCGCCGGGCCATCCGGAGCGGGCTCAAGCGCGTCGGCGTTCTCGTCTCCTCCAGCTACTCGAGCCTGCATCCCGGCTACCTCGTCGTCTTCACCGGCGTCTACTCGAACGAGGTGGCCGCCCAGAGCGCGATTCTCAACGCGCACCAGCACGGCTACGGAGGCGCGTACGCCCGGCGAATCACCCCCTGACGAATCACTCCTCGAGGCGTTTACCCGGCAGCCAACGGGGAAGCGGACTTTGTAACAGGCGCCGGGTTCGTTATATTCGCGTCGCAAGCCCAGCCGTAGAAGAGGATTAACCACCCGTTAACAAAGCTTTGCGGGAGATTAATAGGAGCCGGAGATACTGAACCATGGACGAACGAGCCCTCCAGATCCAGGCCTGCATGTATCAGTACTCACGTGCGATTTACAGGTCGATCAAGGACCTGATCGACCCGTACGTGGACGGTGAGACCAGAGTCGAGTACCGCCGCGAGGTGCTCGAGGCCTGCGAGCAGACGATGGAGCGGCTGGCCAAGGATCCGCTCTACTTCGCCAAGCCGGACCGCGCGCTCTTCCAGGACATTCGCCGCTACTTCCCGATCACGTGCCAGGCCCAGGTTGCCTGGGCCGTGCGCGAAGGCGTCGCTGCGGCGGTCGCATTCATCGAGAGCCAGATCGAGGCGGGCGCCTTCGACGGCGGCGTCGCCCGTTGCCGGGCCACGACGCGCAAGGGCAAGCCGTGCCAGCGCACGCCGCTGCCCGAGCGCGACTACTGCCCGTCGCACCAGCATCTCGAGCGCTCGAAAGTCGCGGCGTAGCCCGCCTTCTCCTTAGTCGATAGGCTCGCTTCGCGTGAGTCACGACACGGACAAGCTGATCCGCCAGCTTTCGCTCGTCGCGTTCCTGATGGCGGAGCGGCGGCCGGTCACCGCGCGCGAGATCAAGTCGAGCGTCGAGGGCTACCAGGAGATGTCGGACGAGGCTTTCGCGCGGCGCTTCTACTCCGACCGCGCGGAGCTGCAGGCGCTCGGCGTCCCGCTTACCTCGCAGCGCGATGAGCACACCGGCGAGGAGCTCTACAACATGCGCTCCGAGCGCTACTTCCTGCCCGAGCTCGAGCTGAACGAGGAGGAGCTCGCTGCGCTGCAGACGGCGCTCTTCCTGCTCGAGGGCAAGTTCGCCTACGCCGAGCCGCTGCGCCTGGCGCTGCAGAACCTGGCGCTCGGCCGCCCGGGCTTCTCCGAGGCGCCGACCCAGACCGCGATGCGCGTCGAGGTGCTCGACCCGGAGTACTCGATCGAGATGCAGGGCCGGCTCAGCAAGCTCGAGGCGGCGATCTCGAAGCAGCGCACGGTCAAGTTCCCCTACTGGTCGATCTCGCGTGACGACGAGCGCGAGCGGACGGTCAACCCTCTGGCGCTTTTCCAGGACGCCGGGGCCTGGTACGTCGTTGGGCACGACCTCGAGGCCGAGGACGAGCGCACCTTCCGCGTGTCGCGGATCCGCGGCGAGATCCGCTTCGCGACGCGCCGCGAGCGCGACTTCCGCCTGCCGGCCGAGTTCGACGTCGACCAGTACCGCGGGCGGCCGCCGTGGCAGATCGGCGACGCCGCCGGCGAGGCGCGGATCGAGGTCGGCGGCGACACCGCCTGGTGGGTGCAGCGCACCTACGGCGGCAGCGGCAAGGTCGAGGACGGCGTGTTCGTCACCGATTACTCCAGCCTGGGGCTGCTCGCCTCGTGGGTGCTGCGCCAGGACGGACGTGCGATTCCGCGCGAGCCCGAGGACCTTCGCCGCGAGATCGCGCGCGCTTTGAAGCTGGCGCGCGAGCGGCACGAGAAGGCGCCTGGCCGGCTGGCGGCCGAGTCGGACGGCGCCGAGGAAGTGCCGATCGAGCGGCCGGCCGCGCCGGTGGCGCCCGAGCGCTTCGCCGTGCTGCAGGCACTGCTCGCCTACCTGCTCGACCAGTGCGGCGACGAGCCCGAGGCGGAGATCCCGGCCGCCGATCTCGTCGAGCGCTTCCACATCCCGCCCGAGGAGCTCGAGGAGCACCTCTCGTTGCTCAATCTCGTCAACTTCGGCGGCGGCTGCTACGCGGTCTACGCCGAGCTCCACGACGACACCGTCACGGTCGACAAGGAGCTCTTCGGCGACACCTTCCGCGCACCGCCGCGCCTGACGCCGCTCGAGGCGCGCGCGATCCGGCTCGCGCTCGAGTTCGTCGGCCCGATGATCGCCGCCGACGCGCGCTCGCCGCTCGAGCGCGTGCGCGCGAAGCTGGAGGAGACCTTCGGCGAGTTCGAGCTGGCGCAGACGCCCGAGCCGAACGTCCAGCGGGCCGAGGAGGATCTTGTCGCGACCTTGAGCCACGGCGCCAACGAGCGGCGGCTGGTCGAGGTCGACTACCTGAAGGAGGGCGAGGACGAGGTGTCGATGCACCTGGTCGAGCCGTACGCGCTCGAGCGGCGGCTGCCGTTCTGGTACGTCCACACGTGGGACCGCACCCGCGACGGCGAGCGGTCTTTCCGGCTCGACCGGATGCGCAGCGCCCGGATCCAGCGCGCCCACTTCGAGCCGCGCGAGGGCTTCGATCCGCACGTCTTCCGCGACGCCAGGCCGGCCAAGATCTGGTACTCGAAGCAGGTCGCACGCTGGGAGGTCGAGAAGGGCGCGCACCCGCTGGCCGACGGCTCGGCGGTGGCGGAGAAGCCGGTCGGCAGCCCGGAGTGGCTGGTCGGCGAGATCCTCAGCTACCGCGGCGAAGCTGTCGTCCTCGAGCCGCCGGAGCTCCGCCGGGCCGTGGCGAAGCGAGCGCAGGAGCTGCAACGAGAGCTCGGCGTCTCCCGCGTCCGCGCGGCCGCGAAGTCCTAAGCCTGCTGCTCGCGACGGTCGAGCTCGGCTTGCGCCTTCTCCGCAAGCCGGCGCGTCCGCTCCGCGTTCTCACGCATTTGGCGCCGCGCCTCATGTGGAGGCAGATCTTGGCCATACGTCGCTGTCTCCAGCGGCCTTCCCAGCTTGGCCAGCGCTTCCTCCGCGAGTCCTCGCGTGCGCGCGGCATTCTCTCGCATCTGGCGACGCGCCTCGAGATCAGCTTTCGTCGGCTTCCTCTTCTTCTCCATCGTCGCCTCCGAGCATCACTTTGAACAGTAGCGCGATGATTTCGTCACCAGAGATCAGACCTTCGTCGATGCCTAAGCCTCGCCACACGCGATCTTCCCTGCAAGATGGCCGTTATGGACTAGCTCTGGACCGGGAGGTCGAGCGTGAACGTCGAGCCCTGGTCCAGCGCGGACGAGACCTCGAGGGTGCCGCCGTGGGCCTCGGCGATCGAGCGGGCGATGAAGAGGCCGAGGCCCGTGCCGGGGCGGGCGTTGCCGGTGGTCACGCGGCCGAACTTCTCGAAGATCAGGCGCTGGTCCTCGCGTGCGATCCCCGGGCCGCGGTCGATCACGTCGATGCGAACGCGCCCGTCCTCGGCGTAGGCGCGCACCTCGACGTCGTCCCCCGCCGGTGAGTACTTGATCGCGTTGTCGATCAGGTTCATCAGCACCTGCCGGAGCCGCTCGTGATCGCCGCGCACCGACGGAAGCGGGTCCCGCACCTCTGCACGAACGTGCACCTCGTCCGAGCTGAGCTCCGCCGTGGCTACCGAGTCGCGCACGAGGTCGCCGAGGTCGACGTCACCGAAGCGGAAGCTGAACGTGCCGGCCTCGATCCGCGAGGTGTCGAGCACGTCGCCGATCAGCGTCGCCAGGCGGCCCGTCTCGCCCGCGATCAGGTCGAGGAACGACTCGCGCTGGGTGGCGGTGAGCTCGCGCCAGCGCTGCTGGAGGGTGCGCGCCGAGCCGATCACGGCCGCCATCGGCGTGCGCAGCTCGTGCGAGACGAGAGAGACGAAGTCGGCGCGCAGGGCCGAGAGGCGGCGAAGCTCCTCGACCGTTCTCCGCTCGGCCTCGTAGGCGCGGATGTTCTGGACGGCGCTCGCGACGAGCCGGCCGAGCAGGCCCGTGAGCTCGATCTCCTCCGTGCTGAAGGCGTCGGCCTCGCGGCGGACGAGCGAGAGCATGCCGACCGTGCGCGCACCCTGGAGCAGCGGCGTCGCCAGCCGCGAGCGCAGCCCGAGGGCGAGGAACTCCTCCTCCTCCGGATACTCGGCGTGCTGCATGTCGCGCCGGTAGACGGCGCGGTTCGTGCGGAGCAGCTCCTCCAGCAGCGTGCCGCGCGTCGGCCTCGCTGAGCCGGGCGGCAGCACCCGTCCGGCACCGGCGCCGGCGACCGCCATCACCTGGGCGGTGCCCTCCTCGCTGAGCACGATCGCAACGCGGTCGAACGGGACGAGCCCGCGCACCTCGCGGATGAACGCGTCGAATGCCTGCTCGAGCTCCAGTGAGGAGCTGAGCGCCCGCGCGCAGCGGTTCGCAGCCTCGAGCACGTCTGCCCGCCGGCCGAGCTGGTCGCGGAGCCTCTCGGCCTCGGCGGCACGCGTCTCCGCGATGTTTCCCTCACGCCGCAGCCGGACGAAGAGCCAGCCGACGATCAGGGCCATCATCGCCTCGAGCCCGATCTGGAGCGTGACGTAGTTGACGTGGTAGGTGTGCGGCGGGAACCGGCGCTGGCGCAGCCACTCGAACACGGCGATCACCGGCGCGCTAGCCAGGGTCAGGCCGAGAGCGCCCGTGATCCCATAGCGCAGCGCCGCCTCGACCAAGGGCACGAAGATCACCTGGCGGATCGGCGAGCCCAGCTGGAAGTTGTAGATCAGGATGTAGGCCGAGACGATGGCGAAGTCGAAGGCCAGCGCGCACGCGCCCAGCGCGACCTGCGTGCGGCGCGGCCATTCGCGCCGCGAGAGCACGAGCAGCACCAGCGTCCC
>Ga0066684_10000765_pt1 | contig 11768 bp, 12 predicted proteins | sample GraSoiAngelo_133_FD_62301 | JGI IMG/M metagenome (GOLD analysis project Ga0066684, IMG submission 62301) | Grasslands soil microbial communities from the Angelo Coastal Reserve, California, USA - 14_0929_05_20cm | ecosystem: Environmental > Terrestrial > Soil > Grasslands | place: USA... | reverse complement strand
CCCGACCAGGTTTGATAAACGAGCAGACAATCCGGACCGCGGTGGAGTGCAGTGGTGTGGGGCTGCACAGCGGAGCTCCTGTAAAACTGCGAATTCTGCCGGCTCCCGCCGGTTCTGGCGTGATCTTTCGCCGTACTGATCTCGATAGCTTTGAGATGGAGGCTGTCAGCAGGAATGTGGCTCGAGTCAGTTACGCCACCAGTTTAATGAAAAAGGGTGTGCTGATTTCCACGACCGAGCATCTTTTGTCTGCCCTGATCGGTTGCGGTATCGATAACGCCATCGTGGAGCTCGATAATCTGGAGTTACCTATCCTGGACGGCAGTGCGTTGCCGTTTGTGGAAGCCATCTACGAAGCCGGCATCCGCAAGCAGCGCAGGCCGCGTACCTACATGCGCATTCGACGCGAACTGGAAGTGCGTGAGGGCGACAAGTTCATTGCCGTCTATCCGGCTAACAGTTACTCTGTGTCATACGCCATAAATTTTCCCCATCCTCTGATTGGCAAAGAAACCTTCAGGGTTGATCTCTCGGATGGGAATTACCTGACGGAAATTGCCGCCGCGCGGACGTTCGGCTTTCTGCATGATGCGGATGCAATGCGGCAGCAGGGCCTGATTCGCGGCGCCTCCGAAGAAAACGCTATTGTCCTTACCCGCGCCGGTCTGATGAATCCGCCGCTGCGCTTTCCTGATGAATTTGTACGGCACAAAGTTTTGGATCTGATCGGCGATCTCGCTCTATTAGGGAAACAGATTCTTGGAAACGTTGTCGCTGACCGTGCCGGTCATGCAATGCACACCGCCCTGGTCTCTCGCATTCTGCGGGACCGAACTTTGTGGGAAGAAACCAGGGTAGAAGAGGAAGAAGAGACGTTCCCCTCCATGGCGCGTACTGCCGCGCAACCGGTGGTATAAGCGGCCAAATTCTTCTTTGGGTCATCTCACCAGCAAGTCCCCGAACAGAAATCGCAGTCCACGATTAAATGCCTCAGGCTTATTGCCGGCATGGCGTTCGCCCTCAATAGTGCGGCTTTCGAGCCTCAGACCCCTATAGTGGCGCGACTGAAGCGTTCGCATGAACTCCTCCACAGGTTTGGTCAAATCCTCGGATCCACCGACCGCCAAAAACAGTCTCACCGGCAAATCCTTGTGAGTGCGTGCATATTCGATTTCCTGTTTGAAGGCGTAACGGTCACCATAGAGCACTGCTGGACTAGTAGAAACGTATCCGAAAAAGAGCGCAGGATCGGTAAACATGGCATACAACGTGAATAGCCCCGCATAGGAACTGCCCTGCAAAATTCGGCGCGAAGAGTCGCCCCGATAATTCGCTTCAGTGAAGGGGATCAGTTCTGTCTTAAAGAATTGGAGGAACTTGGGGCCACCGCCCGATCCTTTTACCTGTTCCGTCGCGATGGGCGTATAGTCCATTGCACGAAGGCTGTTGTAATCGGCATTCTCGCCGGAATATGTAATTCCCACCATAATCATTTCAGGCACGAACTTGTCATAGACCAAGCCGCCCAGCACCGAATCCATTAATTTGAAATCCCATTGCCCATCAAGGATATAGAGCACCGGATACTGCTTGGTTTTATCTTGGTCATAATTTGAGGGTAGATGAATGTAAATATCGTAGTCGCGCCCGGTGGACGCTGATTTGATCGTCCTCAGTTCCGAGCCAGCCATGGTTACTTTTGGGAAGATCCGTGGCTGCGCGACAAAAATCGGCTGAGCATACGTAGTGCAGGTCAAAGAGAAGAGCACGCAAATATGAGCAGCGGATACACGGGAGGGCGACCATAATGAACTCATCAGCGACCTTCCAGCCATGACGAATTGGGAGCACATTCTAGCAGCGTAAGTGGGTGCTCACTGATCTCCGTGGCGGTTGCTCAGTCGTTATGAGAATCCCCGTCCCGAGCAGCAACTCAAAAACCTTTTAATCCGCAGGTTGCGGTGCGCGGTTGTTCCAGTCGCAGTAAGAGTCCTGTTCCAGAAGCTTCTCCAACTCAGCCCGGGTGTGGGCAGTAAGCAGAGCGGCATAACCCTTCGCGGAATGCTGGTGTTCCGGGGTTAACTCGGCTACCCGTCGCGCCAGCAGTGGGGCATCCTGCTCCAACATGCGTAGCAAACGTTGCGCACGATGAATCCTTGCATGAATCGATAGCATGAGTTCAGCACCTGACGTGAATTTCTTTCCAGCCTGATATCTAGGCCGGAAATGCGCAAGTCGCAAGCTGGGTACCGTTGAACGCGACGCGTTTGGGTGCCGCCAGTTCAGGCAAGTCGCTTAGTGGCCAGCCTTCTTCAGTAGAGCGATCTGGCCTGCATGATAGAGCTCGTGCTGCACAATCCCGCTGAACATATAGAAATAATTGTAGTAGCTCTCGGTCTTGCCTGGAACTTGTCCGTGCAGGCGGGAGTCGGGAAAGGCAGCGACCGCTTTGATGAGCTCATTGTGAGTATTCTTCGCAAACTCAATCGCCTGACGCCAAGCTGCTTCGCTGGTGTCTTTCACTGGCGGAAAGTTCTGCTCATCGCTGAGGGTTACGGCTGTGCCACCAGTGCGGCGGCGGACAGCATCATCCCAGGCAGCAATGTGCAGAAGAAGTTCCCAGATGGTGTGAGCGTTTTTGATCGGACGGGTAGCCGCGGTCTTGGCGTTCACGTCAGCAAGAAGTTCACCAAGAGAATCGCCATGCCAGGCGTTTCCTTCGAATGCACGGCGAATCTGGTCAGCGAGGCGGACAGTTTCAGTCATGGAGAGCTCCACAAGTGCTGCAGGCTAGTAGATTTTGTGGGTCGGACAAACGATACAAAATATGCGGGGTACCACTAATCAGCAACGATGGTGATGTTAGCTGAGTCGGCGGCTGTGATGATCGGTTCTCCGTCAATCAGCAGGCACTTTCCTGCGTCCAGCGCTAGACAAGTGGCTCCGGCCTCTTGCATGGTGTGAATCGTTTTGGTGCCAACCACCGGCACGTCAAAGCGCATATCCTGATCTGGTTTGCCTGCCTTGACCACGGTGAGCTGCCGGCTCAGGGTAGAGGCCTCTCCTTCGAGCGAGCGCATAATCTGCCCGGCACGTTCGATGGTGGCGTCGGTGCCGTCCATGGCCTCCAGCGCTACACAGGCTGATTCGGCGACAACAACTGTTTGCCCGATGTCGTACTGCGCCAGATTACGAGCCACATTGCGCCCGTAATCAATGCTCTTTTTTTCTTTCAGCGTTGGCGCCCTTTTCGTGAGCACGCCTGGCTTGACCAGCAAGGGTTCGAGAAGCAATGTCGAATTCTCTAGTGTTATGCCCTCGTCTGCCAGGACTTTGGCAACCGCAGCCAACAGGGAGTCAGTATTTCGTGTACCGAGCGAAAGCAGCAGCTTCGCCAATCTCCAGTCGGGCCGGATACTGGAAAAGATTTGCTTATGCTTGACCTGTCCTGCCATGATGGCGCGCCGCACGCCTTCACGTTTAAAGGTTTCGATAAGCCTCGATAGTTCGCCTAAGGAGAGCCAGTGCACCGCAGCCGCCCCGTGCTTCTCAATTTCCGGGGACGTTTCTTCCTTGATAGCGGCAACAATGACGTCGAATCCTTGGGCACGAGCCGCATCCAGCACTAGTAGAGGGAAATTCCCATTTCCGGCGATGAGACCGATTCTCGCTGTCATCGTCAATATGCTCTCGGGCTTTTCTGGAGCGGCCCGTAAGCGGCAGAATTGTCTGTCAGGGTTTGCATACCGGAGCACAATCGTTGGACGAAAAATGGTACTGAGGACCTCAGCGCTCAAGTCCTCACGACATCAGGATAATCGCGACCTACTTGATCACTCCGCGTTCAGACTCTTCGATGAAACTTATCAGGGTGTCCACGTCCTCGCCTCGATCCGGCTCTGACTTCAGACGTTCGAGTGCCTGTGAAGTATTGAGCTTGGAGGCGAGCAATAGCTTATAGGCATGATGGATCTTCCGGATTCGCTCCTTGCTGAATCCGCGACGCTCCAGACCCAAGGCGTTAATGCCGTAGGCGTGGGTGTCACGTGCAGCGGCAGTCTTCGAAAATGGCAGCACGTCTCGTGTGACAGTCGTGCCACCACCGACAAATGAGTGCGCGCCTATACGCACGAAATGGTGGACAGGGCAGAGCGCCCCAACAACAGCCCAATCCCCCACCGTAATGTGTCCTCCCAAAGTTGCTGCATTGGCCAGGATCACGTGATTTCCAATCGAACAATCATGCGCGATATGGACGTAAGCCATGAGCAGCGTGTGATTGCCCACGCGAGTTATTCCGCCGCCCTTCACCGTGCCGCGATTGATGGTGACAAACTCACGAATCTGGTTGTGGTCTCCCATTTCCAGACGGGTCGGCTCCCCGGCATAGGTCAGATCTTGCGGCGCCATGCCGATCGAACAAAAAGGATAAAAGCGATTGTGCGCGCCGATCGTGGTCGGTCCCTCGATAGTCACGTGAGAAATTAGATGGCATTTCTCGCCGAGTTCCACTTCAGGGCCAACCACCGAGTAGGGGCCGATCTCGCAGGAAGGATGAACTTTCGCGCGAGAATCGACGATTGCTGTGGCATGCATTCCAGCAGAAGATTGGGTCATGGAATCGAGGTGCGATTGCTCGAAAGCCTGTCCATATTCCGCCATACGGAAGGTTAAGTTTCGTGCTCGTCAGCGTCGGCCGTGGCGATGCCGTTTGACGATGCAGCACGGCCGCGTTCGCTGTCCACTAGTTGACAGCTCACTATGGCTTCCGCGACCCGCTTTGTACCAACATAAACGATGCCTTCCATACGGACGGCGATCATTCGAGGTCTGGCTCGCCAGGTTTTGGGCTCAACCTCGATGCGCAACTGATCTCCAGGCACTACCGGACGACGGAATCTGGCTCTCTCAATTCCGGTGAACATAATAACTTTATTATTCCGATCCTCGACTTCGGTAAGCAGTAAGGCCCCCCCCGCCTGAGCGATCGCTTCCACAATCAGCACGCCGGGCATGATGGGCAGATTAGGAAAATGTCCGGCAAAGAAGGGCTCATTAATGGTGACGTTCTTGATGGCCACAATGCGTTGCTGACGCTTTATCTCGATCACACGATCGATCAGCAGAAAGGGAAACCGATGTGGCAGGATGCGGAAAATATCAACGATGTCCAACGTGGTTTTGTCCGGCGCTGGAGTCACGGCCACAGGGTGAGCAGAGTCGGTCATTTGCGGTTGCCCGGCTATTGTCGCCAGGAGCGAAGATTATACTGTACGCCGAATCAGTGACGGCACAGGTCAAGATCTCATGTTAGAAATGAAACAGACAAGGAAGCAATGAAGAAAGACCGGAAGAAAGCGCAGAAGAAAACCCTAACGAAAGCACCAGCCCTCAAAGCTGTGGCGACGGAGATCGCGAACCGATTGCGCTTCTTCGAGGAACGCAAAGAGGCAATCACTGAAACTGTGCGCCAGTTGGTCGAAATCGAATCACCCAGCGACAACAAACAGGCAGTGGACCGATTGGGAGCGCTTCTAGCCGGCCGCTTCGAAGCACTCGGAGGGCATTCAAAATTTCATCGTACGCAGCAATTTGGGGATCACCTGCAGGTGGATTTCGCTACTGAGCGCGGCGGTAAACCAGTGCTGCTGCTGGGACATATTGACACTGTCTATCCGCTGGGAACTCTGGCTAACATGCCTTGCCGGGTGGTTGGTGGGCGCCTCAGCGGGCCAGGCGCTCTTGACATGAAATCGGGAATCGCGCTCATCTTGCATGCGATCGATGGCTTGCGCACGCGCCATGGCGATAGCTTGCCCCGAGCGGTTACCGTACTGCTGGTTTCAGATGAGGAAGTTGGTAGCGATTCCTCCCGTCGCATTACTGAGAGTCTGGCGAGGAGATCCGCGGCAGTGCTTGTCCTTGAGCCCGCTTACGGACTGCAAGGCTCGCTCAAGACTGCTCGTAAAGGCGTTGGCGAATACACCATCAAGATCGCCGGGAAGGCTGCGCACTCGGGACTGGATTTTGAAAAAGGCGAGAGTGCGATCATTGAGCTGGCGAAGCAAATTATCGAGATCTCCAAACTAGTCGACCTGCAACGTGGACTCACGTTGAATGTCGGCGTTATTTCCGGCGGGACTCGCCCGAACGTCATTCCGGCGCAAGCTACCGCTACTATCGATGTACGTGTCGCGCGTATGAAAGATGCGGCCGCGATCGACCGCCAACTTCGCGGGCGCAAGCCATTCAATCGCAAATGCAAGGTGGAGATCACGGGAAGCGTCGATCGTCCGCCAATGGAGCGGACTCCGGGCGTAGCTGCGCTTTACAGGAAGGCGTCCGACATCGCCGGTGGATTGAACTGGAATCTTCAGGAAGCGTCTGTCGGCGGGGGTTCCGACGGAAACTTCACTGCCAGCCTGGGGATTCCTACGCTGGATGGTTTGGGCGGAGTGGGAGAGGGCGCCCATGCTGCGCACGAGTCCGTCGTGATCTCCGAACTGCCCAGGCGAGCGGCGTTGCTGGCAGAACTGATTGAGAGTGTCTAAGCCCGGAATCTCAGTCGTGCAGCATGAATATGTTTTCAAAATTGTCATTCCGAAATGCGACAGTATTGCGCGAGGAATCTGGTTCTGCCAGCAAAACAGCAGATTCCCCGCCGTACAAAAGCCGGCTCGGAATGAGTAGCCAATGACGGCATACTAAAATCCGCCACTATCCTTTGCACTGCCCCATTGATAGTGTCCTTTGACTCTCGGCATCCGGAAGCCTAGAATTTCCATAGGGATTTTTGCCAGTCTGAATATGCGCAATCAAAGCGCTGGGCGAACCCTATAGGAAGGTGTGGCCATGCCTGGAAAATTGGGCTTGCCGGAGATCCTCATCATTCTCGCGATTGCTCTTCTGATTTTTGGGCCGAGCAAGCTGGCCGATTTAGGCAAAGGTCTCGGTGAGGGAATCAAAAATTTTAAGGCCGGACTGAAAGATGGGGAGCAGGACTCCGATAAGAAAGCGTAATCGAACCGTTCTCAGGCCTTGTCAATCAATTGCCACTCGCTAAACCGTGTTCCCGTAACATCCGGAAAGCCAGCGATACAGGTAATCCCACAACATTGAAATAATCCCCTTCAATGCGGGGAATCCATCGCGAGGCCATGCCCTGAATGGCGTACGCGCCTGCCTTGTCCATTGGTTCACGTGTCGCGATGTACCGATGAATATCTTCATCTGTTAGCTCGATCATGGTGACCAGTGTCGTTTCCGAACGCGTGTCCTCAAACCTGGATTTAAGTTTCCGGTTCTCAGTTTTCGCTGCCGGACCCATGAGGCAAACGGCGGTAATGACATGGTGATTTCGACCAGAAAGCAAGCGAAGCATGCGAGCGGCGTCGGAGTCGTCATAAGGCTTGCCGAGAATGCGATCATCCACGACAACAATCGTGTCAGCGCCCAGAATGAAGTCATCTGGCCGGGTGTGGAACACCGCCAGTGCCTTCTCGTGTGCCAGACGTTCTGCGCAATCTATCGGGCGCTCTCCTTCCCGCGGTGTCTCTGGAATATTTGTAGCCTGCACGACGAAAGGAATGCCTGCGTTTCTCAGAAGCTCCTGACGACGTGGCGAGGCAGAAGCAAGGACCAGGGCTGACGTCATCGGCTGCCGGCCGTCCCTCGGACAGATTCAATCAGCTTGGCTGAGTCGTACCCGATACCGTCCTTGAATACGATTTCAACATTTTCGACGTCATCAATTTTCCTTGATGGATCACCCTTGATGACCAAGAGATCAGCCTGCTTACCTGCCGCGATGGTGCCGATCCGATCCGCCTCGCCCAAATACTGTGCTCCATTCGCGGTTGCGATGTGAATGGCCTCAAGCGGCGTGAAGCCCGCTTCGACCAGCAATTCGAGTTCGCGCTGATCACCGAAGCCGGCAAGTATGCCTCCGATGCCTGTAGGGTCCTCTCCCGCAAGCAGCAGGCCACCGGCTTTGGCGAAAGTGTATTCAAATTCCATTTCTTTCTTAAACGCATCCACCATGGGAGAAACATCGGTCCCATAAATTCGCTTCAGGCGGCTTGAGTCGCCCATTCGCACTTTATTCGCGAGAAATGCGGCGCGAGCATCGGGTGACAGGGCATCCAGAACGCGTTGCTGGATAGAAGGGCGGCCCGGCACCTCCACCTCAAACACGGGCAGCGTGGAGGTGATTGCCACGTGAAGTTGTATAAGATCGACAATCATTTCATGCGCCGGCCCAGACTGCACGTCCAGTTTGGAAATGAATTCCATATCTTTCGGAGTGTCGGGGCACTCGCCAGGTTTCTTCCAGGGGAAAAATTCGGTGTCGACAAGGAGGCCGTGCTCGAGATCATCAATCCCAAGCGAGGCGGCCTCGCGAAAGCCTATCGAGCACAGATGCCCGGTGGTCTTCGCCCCGCGCTTGTGGGCCGCCTTGATCGCAGCAGAAAGCTCGTCAGGTGTGATGAAGTTGTACGCCTTGAAATTGTCGACGCCTTCATCCAGCCAATAGTTCACGGTGCGGATCGCGTCGTCTGGCCCGCTTAGCTGATGGAGTTGCAGTGCAAAGGTGCCCTTGCCCTCGAGATAGGGCCCCGTCACGTGCATTTTCGGGCCCGGGGTAGCGCCACCATCTATCTGCTTCTTGAGTTCCAAGTCCGTATAGGGTTCAAGAGAGCCGCCAGTGCGGATGGTGGTGACGCCTGCCGCGAGATAGAGCCGCGGAAAGCTGAATGCCATTTCTCCGAAAATGCCGTTACCCATGGGGTAGAACAGATGGTCATGCATGCCGACCAAGCCAGGAATAACGGAGTAGCCGTGCAAGTCGAGAACCTGCGCGTCACTGGACACCCGGACTGCGGAAGCATTGCTGATCGATGCGATCTTTCCCTGTGACAAAATGATGGTCTGGTCCTCGCGGGCGGGACCGGCTGTGCCATCAATCACACGCACGTGAACTAATGCCACCAGGGGCGCGTCCACTCTCACAAATGGGCGCACTCCCTCTGAAAGCTTTTGGCCAACAGTCGGTGCTACTGCAACCAGGCAAATTAGAACTGCAAAGATCGACTTCCGCATGTCATCAGCCTTGGGAAGCGAGTGCACAATCAGCGCTGAAATTGTAACGGAGAGAGGAGGAATTCAAAGGTCAGTTTGCGTTATTTTGAGACGGGCGTGGCCGAGTCAATATCGGTTATGTCAACCTGCAACGATTGCAAAAATGGTTTTCCTGTCATGGCAAGTTTCTGCTCCAAGCGTTTGGTGCAGTCGCAGTCCCCGCATGCCCATGGCTCCGAACCATTCTGGTCGCGGCAGCGACGGCGATCATGCGCATCCTGAACCTTGGTCAGTTCGAAATACTGCTCCCAGTAGGGCTGCTCTTCCAGCAAAGGACTGGGGCAATAGCAGATCTCAACCCAGCGGGCGGTGTTGTCGGGACAAAGCCGGGCATCTTTCATATTGCGCAAATACTCGCCTTCGGCAACTGAACCTTCGCCCAGAGTTCCGTTCTCGATCGCTTCAAGCAGCGCTTGTTCACAGCCCGGCTTCAGACGTGCTCTAACCAGATAACGCATGTATTCATTTTAATCCGTAGGTCGGAGTTTGGGATGCGCGAAGTCGGCCCTGTTAGAATCGAGCATTGACCTCTGTAGCCATGGACGCCGCTTTTGTCCGCAATTTTGCGATCATTGCCCATATCGACCACGGGAAATCCACGCTGGCTGACCGCTTGCTGGAGCTCACTGGGTCGCTGACGGCGCGAGAGATGCAGGCCCAGGTGCTCGACTCCATGGACCTGGAGCGGGAGCGTGGCATCACCATCAAGGCGCATGCCGTGCGCATGATGTACACGGCGAACGACGGCCAGACATACCAGCTCAATTTAATCGACACGCCCGGCCACGTGGACTTTTCCTACGAAGTCTCCCGTTCGCTGGCTTCCTGCGAGGGAGCGTTGCTGGTGGTCGACGCCTCCCAGGGAGTGGAAGCACAGACGTTAGCTAACGCTTACTTAGCGATCAACAACCGGCTCGAAATCATTCCAGTGATCAACAAGATCGACCTGCCCAGCGCCGACGTTGCGCGAACCAAGGAGATGATTGAGGGCGCGGTTGGTCTCGATGCCTCTGAGGCGGTGCTGATCAGTGCCAAGACTGGCCACGGAGTGCCGGATGTTTTGGAAGCCATCGTCAAGCGAGTGCCTCCCCCGAAAGGTAATCCGGGGAATCGGCTGCAGGCGCTCATATTCGATTCCTGGTTCGATCCTTATCGCGGGGTAATTGTCCTGACGCGCGTCTTTGAAGGCACGCTCCGCAAGGGGCAAAAGATCCGTCTGATGTGGAATGGACGCGTGTTGGATGTTGAAACCCTCGGTGTTCTGACCCCTAAACCTGTCGAGGTCGATGAACTTCGTGCCGGCGAAGTGGGATTTCTGATGGCCAATATCAAGAACGTGGCCGATACGAAAATTGGCGACACAATTACCGATGAGACCGCTCCCGCCATTGAGCCGCTGCCCGGCTTCGAAGAAATCAAGCCGATGGTTTTCGCCGGACTTTATACCGTGGATGCCCACGAGCACACACAGCTGCGCGAAGCGTTGGACAAACTGCGGCTGAATGACTCGTCTTTCTTCTTCGAACCTGAAAGCTCGGTGGCTCTGGGTTTCGGCTTCCGCTGCGGCTTTCTGGGTCTCCTGCACATGGAGATTATTCAGGAGCGGTTGGAGCGCGAGTTTAACCTTAGCCTGATTACGACTGCGCCCGGCGTGCGTTACAAAATTACCAAGACCAATGGCGAACTGGTAGAAGTAGACAATCCTTCACGATGGCTGCCTCAGAGCGAGATTGCCAAAGTGGAGGAGCCCGTAATCCTGGCAACGATTCTCACTAATGAAGAGTACGTAGGTGGAATCCTGAAGCTGGTTGTAGAGAAGCGCGGCAAGCAGAAGACGTTTGAGTACGTCAGTTCATCACGCGTGATGCTGCATTACGAGTTGCCGCTCAATGAGATCGTCCTCGATTTCTATGATCGACTGAAGTCAGTATCTCGCGGTTACGCCTCTCTCGATTACCATCTGGCAGGATATTGGGAATCGCCCATGGTGAAGCTTGACATTCTGGTGGCGGGTGAGCCGGTGGATGCACTGTCGATCATCGTGCACCGCGACGTTGCCTACGAACGCGGGAAGTTACTGGTTTCCAAGATGAGGCAGCTGATTCCCCGACAGATGTTCGAGGTCGCGATCCAGGCCTCGATAGGGGCAAAGATTATTGCTCGCGAGACAGTGTCCGCTATCCGCAAAAACGTTCTGGCGAAGTGTTACGGCGGCGATATCACGCGGAAACGCAAGCTGCTGGAAAAACAGAAAGAAGGCAAGCGGCGCATGAAGCGAATCGGCCGTGTGGATATCCCGCAGGAAGCGTTCCTGGCGGTGCTGAAAGTGGGAGAGGAAAGTTCTTAAAACGATTAAACAGGTCCTCCCGACGGGTCAAACCTGAGTGCCAACAATCGCGTGCGTCTCAATTATGACCAAGTAGAATGACCATGGTTGTAAGGAGTCGCGATGAAAAGGATATCAGCGGGCGTGTTCAAGACGAATTGCCTCGCGATCATGGACGAGGTCAAGGCCAAACGGGAAACCGTCGTGATCATCAAACGCGGCCTGCCAGTGGCCAAACTCGTGCCGGTCGATACCGGCGTCGATGAGATTTTTGGAATTTTTTGCGGCAGAGGTTCCATCACCG
>Ga0066684_10000758_pt1 | contig 11804 bp, 10 predicted proteins | sample GraSoiAngelo_133_FD_62301 | JGI IMG/M metagenome (GOLD analysis project Ga0066684, IMG submission 62301) | Grasslands soil microbial communities from the Angelo Coastal Reserve, California, USA - 14_0929_05_20cm | ecosystem: Environmental > Terrestrial > Soil > Grasslands | place: USA... | reverse complement strand
GGGTGAATCCTCGCTGTTTGCTCCTGCCAGCCTGGCCGTTTGAAGTTCTGCGCCCGCGTGTTCCAGCTCAACATCCAGCTCCGCGGCTCGGGCCGCGAGGTAATGGTTTCTATTTTGGATTTCAGTTAGCTGCTGTTGAAGCTGCGCCATTTGTCCTTCCATCTCGGCCAATTTCTCTACAGCTTTCGGATCGCCCTCAGTGAGTTTCCTGGCCTTCTCCTCCGCGGTTGCAAGTTTCTGTTGCAGGTCATTCTTCTCGGCCAAGAGCGACTGAAAACGTTCTTCTGATTCCTTCGCCGATTTCAGTTGGGAGAGCGCGTCATCGCGTTCACGCTCGCGCGCAATGATATGATTGTTTGCCTCGGCGAACTTTGCCTGGGTATCGTCCCTTTGCGTTTCCGCCGCCGCACGCGCTTGATCGGCTGCGGCAATGGCCGCTTTTAATTGTGCTACTTCGGCAGGTAATTGCTGCTGTTCCCTTTCACTGTTACCTTCCAACCCTTGCGAAGCCTTTGATTCCTGAAGCTGCGCGAGTTGGTCTCGCGTCTGACGTTCTGATTTCTTCGCCTCATCGAGATCGTTCTGGGCTCGCTCCAGCTTAGAATTTGTCTCGTTCAAACGCGTATCGACTACTTCCTTTTCTTTTCGCGCGGTCTCCAGATCCCCGCGCGTCTTGTCGAGCGCCGCTTGCAGCTCGGCGACTTTGTCGCGCAAGTTCTTTGTGGCGACCTTGGCTGAGGTATCCCGCGGCCGCTCGCTCAGGGTCTGGGATTGCGGCGCCAAGGCTTCGGGGCCAGGCTCAGACCAGGCGTCACTCTCAGGCGCTGCGGGCGCAATGTCAGGCAAGGGACTGGAGCTCGCGTTGAGTTGGGTTTGCCTTGTGATCCGCTCCTGAAGTCTCAGAATCGCTTCGCTGATTTTGCGCCCGCGATATTCCACAACCACTGGCTGCCACTGAGCGTGCGATTTGCGCAATTCCTCGATCAAGCTGCCGGCGAACCGATACTTGGCCAAAGCAGTCTTGAAGCGGTCCTGGTGCTCGAGTTTTTCACCTTGTTGCGCGGAGAGATACGCTTTGAGGAAGATTTCGCTCGGATCGTCCTGCTGCCCAAAGATGACAGAGGCTCCAAGGAAGAGCATTAGTGTGATCGAAGCCACACCCGCTCGCCCGATTAAGGTGCAAGGTGCAACGATACACTGGCTCCGGGGGGAGATGTGTTTCACCGCCGCTGAGTGTTAGCGGATTGGGCCACGCATGTCGAGTCCTTTGTTTGCAAAAAAACGTTGGAATTTTAGAGTCCCAGTTCGAACCAGTGAATGGTGGTCGTAGCTCAATGGTAGAGCCCCAGATTGTGGTTCTGGTTGTTGCGGGTTCGAGTCCCGTCGGCCACCCCAAATTGATTTAAGATTTGCGATTACCGATTGCCGATTGCCATTCTGTAAATGGGAAATCCGAAATCGAAAATCGCAAATTTCCCAGTGCCTGTAGCTCAACCGGATAGAGCTTCTGACTTCGGATCAGAAGGTTGGGGGTTCGAATCCCTCCAGGCACGCTTTCTTTGAATTGGATGATTTCTTAGTCTCACGAACCATGACGAGCGACCGGGACGCAAAATTCATGCACGCTGCGTTGGCGGAAGCGGAAAAGGGGGTCGCCCGGACGAGCCCCAATCCGGCCGTCGGCGCTGTCCTGGTGATTGATAATCAAATAGTGGCAAAAGGACATCATCGCGAAGCAGGACGACCGCATGCTGAGATCGAGTGTCTGCGCGATTTCGGTACGCCGGTTCCCCCGCGGTCGACACTTTACATTACCCTAGAGCCGTGTTCGACGTTCGGGCGCACGGGAGCCTGCACAGATGCGATCATCAGCGCTCGAATCAGAAACGTAGTCATCGGCGCGGCCGACATAAACCCACGGCACTGCGGTAGAGGCATAGTGCAGTTGCGAAAAGCAGGCGTCACAGTGCGGGAAGGCGTCCTGGCGGAAGAGTGCACACGACTCAACGAGGCTTTCAACAAATGGATTGTGACAGGACGCCCTTTCGTGATCGCTAAATGCGGCATGTCTCTCGATGGTCGATTGACGCGTACATTTGGCGAGCCTCGATGGATCACCGGAGGTACTGCTCGCCATCATGCGCATGCGCTTCGTGCGCGGGTGGACGCAGTGCTCGTGGGAGCCGAGACTGTGCGTGTGGACAACCCCCGCTTGACAGTTCGCGGGGTGCACCGGGCACGACAACCGTGGCGAATTGTGCTGACCCGCTCAGGTCGGTTACGGCGGCGGGCTCATCTTTTCTCGGACAGATTTGCTGCGCGAACGTTGATCTATCAACAGAAGCCTTTGGCAAGCGTACTGAAGGATCTCGGTAAACGAAGCATCACCAGTGTCTTAATCGAAGGTGGCGGCGAGGTCCTTGGTGAGGCACTCGACAACCGGCTCATTGATAAAGTGCAGATTTATTTGGGGCCAATTTTAACCGGAGGACCAGTGATCGCATTCCCCGGTCGGGGAACGAACAAAACTGCGGATGCGTTGCAGCTGCGCGATGTTCGCTATCAAACGATCGGGCAAACTGTCTGTATCACCGGTTATCCAGACGTTATGGAAAGCATATAGACGGCAACTTTCGGTCTTACTCGCTGTTGAATCACTGGGAGGTGAGATAATGAAGAAACTTCTGTTAATTGCACTCGTGGCCGGGGGTTTGATGTTCACGGCCGCACCGCGTTCTGATGCTGGCGTTTCGGTCGGAATTGGATTCGGGTTTCCTGTGGCATATCCATATCCATACGCATATCCATATCCTTACGGATTCTATGGACCAGCCGTTTACGCGGGACCATCATTTTACTGGCACAACGGACATCGCGTTTTTGTCGCGCGACATCCCCATGTTCACCACGTTCATCATCGATAACGAATTGAACGCGGTATCCACGAAATCCCTGAGCTGGCTAGACATCCACGTCGAGCCAGCTTAATCACGGAACTCGCTGCAAAAAAAAGCAGGAGGACGCGAGACTGCGGATCTAGTTTCCGGATTTTTGTGAAGCTGGCGGTTTTGCAACGGGACTCTTGCCGGGCTGATCGATCTGAAATTCCTTTTTCAGCTGTTGAATCAGTGCCGGGATTTCTTTTTGCCGCTCTGCTTCGATTTGCTGCCGCAGCCCTTGTTCGACTTTTCGGCGTTCTTGGATGTAACGGGATTCAAACTGCGCCCGTTCCTGTGGGCTCAGCTGAAGACCGGAGTCGCGAACGGCTGTATCAGCTTCGCGCGTCATACTCTGCCGGCGCATGTTTTCCCGCTGCCGCATCAGATTGCGTTGTTCCGGGGTCATCTGCATCCAAAGCTCAGCGTTGCGCCGGAAGTTTTGACGGGCGTCCGGCGGCATTGCGAGCCAGCGCTCTCTTATACTCTGCGCGGACGGCTGCTGCCCAGGCGGAGGCCCATGAAGTTGACTTGACGGTGCTCCGTGAGGCGCTGGCATTGGGGCAGGACCATGAGGCGCTCCCATGAGGGGCGGCGGACGGCCAATGGGGCCGCGATGCTGTTGTGGCTGCGCTTGTGCGGCTGCGCAACACAAAGCGAAAACCGACAGGCAAATGAAAAATCTAGAGAGTTGGCTTTTCTTCCCACACGTTATTTTCATCCCAGGCGATCAGTTCATCCAGATCCGCCACGACTTCATAATCCTGTGGATCGACTTTAGCCACTACATCTAAGTCACTCGAAGACGCTGATCGCGGACCTGGATAATGCGTGACAAGAGCAAGGGCGACAGCGACTGCTGCCACCGCCGACGCCCCGACAAGCTTACGCACGCTGAACCAGCTCCGCACTCGGTCAAAACGAGCCCGTCCCTGCCGAACTTTTCTCAGAACGTCTCGGGCAAAAAATGGCGACAGCGTGGGCTCAGGAAGCCGGCCGAGAACATCCCATAGCTCTTTGTCATCTTCAGGTTCCATATTGTCCATTGGATTCAACCGTTTGCGCGCCCCGAAGTTGCGCTCGAAGGCGGTTGAAAATTATGTTCAAATGCCTGGCGCCTCAAGGAAACCTTCGAGCTGCCGAATCCGCGTTGGATGCCGCATTTTGCGCAGGGCCTTCGCTTCGATCTGGCGAATGCGCTCGCGAGTGACTTGGAACTGGCGGCCCACTTCCTCAAGGGTCCGGCTATATCCGTCGACAAGTCCGAATCGTTGCTCAAGCACTTGCCGTTCGCGATCGGTGAGCGTTTCCAGCACATCCTTGATTTTTTCCTTCAGCAAAACGATGGCAGTCATGTCGCTGGGATTCTCGGCGCCCCGGTCCTCAATGAAATCGCCAAAGTTGGTCTCTTCGCTCTCGCCCACCGGCGACTGAAGTGAAATCGGCTGCTGCGCCATCTTTAGGACGGCGCGAACACGGTCCACCGGCAGGAGCACTTCTTCAGCCACCTCTTCAGGCGAAGGCTCCCGCCCGTATTCCTGTACCAGCTGTTTTTGGACGCGTAACAGCTTGTTAATCGTCTCAATCATGTGGACGGGAATCCGAATCGTTCGCGCCTGGTCGGCGATCGAGCGGGTAATAGCCTGCCGAATCCACCACGTCGCATATGTTGAGAACTTGTATCCGCGCCGGTATTCAAACTTTTCCACCGCCTTCATCAGGCCCATGTTCCCTTCCTGGATCAGATCAAGAAATGACAACCCGCGATTTGTGTATTTCTTTGCGATGGAAATAACGAGGCGGAGATTGGCCTCAACCATCTCAGTTTTGGCTTTGAATGCCTGACGCAGCCAGCTCTTCAGCGTCCGATATTCCTCCGCATAGTCGGAGAGGGAAAACCAGAGACTCGTTTCCAGCTCGCCGACTTTCTTCTGAAGCTGCAATCGACGTTTTTTGCTGCGAGGATTTTTAGCGAGCTCGCTCTGCAGATAAAGCGACGTATGGTGCGCCTCGTCTGCCAGGTGCACAAGCTCCTCGGTAACCCGCTGCTTGAGATAAAAACGGGGGTAAATCCTTTGCAGGGCAGCCATCGTTCTCTGCAACGCCCTGCGCTTCTGGGATGCTCTGTTGGAAACATCGCGTGCAAGCTCGGTAAAGTGCCGAGTGACGGAAACGCTTAGTTTTTCCACTTGTTTGCACAAACGCGGCAGATTTTTCATGTACCTTTCCCGGCTCTCGATTTTTTTATCGAGGATCACGCGGTCGAAGCGTTCCCGGCCCTCGAGGAGTTTGCGGGCAAGATCGAGATGACCCCGAGCAACAAACCCGAAACGGTTAAGATGCTTCTGCACCATGGCTTCAGCCTCCTCAATGCGCTTCGAGATTTCGACCTCCTGGTCGCGGGTCAGCAACGGCACCTGCCCCATCTGCTTCAAATACATCCGTACAGGGTCATCCAGGATATCAACCTTTGCTGGCACCCTGCCTTCCTCTTCGTCCTCCTCATCATCAACGTCTTTCTTGCCGTCCCTGTAGCGATCCACTTCGGACGCTTCGATGATATCGATCTCCAGGCGACGCAGACGCGTGAGAATCAGATCCAGTTCGTCGGCGTCGGTAATGCCTTCGGGCAAGGCTTCGTTCAGATCGTCGAACGTGAGATAGCCTTGTTCCTTTGCCAGCTTGATAAGTTCCCGAATGCGCGCTTGAACTTCGATGGACGAATACAAACCGGACACGCCGAGAGTCGGCACAGATAGTGGTCCATTGTTGTTAGGCCGTGCTGGTGAACACGTGATTCGTTTGCGCCCAAGCGCCTTCAGCCGCGGCGGTTTCTTGTGGTTTCCGCGCCCATTCAAATGCGCTTTGGGTGCGGTGCGCCTGCGGCTAACTTTAAGCCGCCGCACCGACGACCGTCGGCTGCTCCCGCTTCGTTTCGAATGCCTGGCCAAGTTTGTTCGGTTAAGGATTTGGACTAAGGCCTTCGGCCTGCCACGCGACGGTTCATGACACCTGAGTGCCGCCCCCGCCGACGGGCCGACAAAATTCGTGGAGCTGTTCCTGCAGGTCAAGAATTTGTTTTTGTAAATTTACGATCTCACCGGCGCTCAGCTCCGGCAGTTTGATTCGGTTTTTTGCTGCCTCCAGGCGGCGACGCACAACACCCTGGCAAATTCCCTGCCACCACTTCTCGACCATTGTCTCGGTGGCTGTGGGCATCTTTTGAAGCAGCCATAAGGAAATGAGCCGTTCCTCCTCTGGGGAAAGCGTCGCCATGAACGCGTTCAGCGATGCAGGGTCATCTGGTTGCAGTTCGCTTTCCAGAATCCGAATCAGAATGCCCGAGTCCGGGACGTGTTCGAGGAGCTCGCGCCATTTTTGGGCGCGAAGGAAATTCCGCGCGGTTTCATCGCGCAACGCGAGAAGGCAGAGCATCGCGATGTCGTGCGCGGGAGTGGGAGCCGAGGGAGCAGCGGCTGCTGCTTCGATTGTTCCCGCACGTTCGCGCTGTGGCTTGGGTAAGAGAGTTTCAAAATCTGATTTCGAAACACCTAGTCTGGAGCTGACCTTGCTTGCCAACTCACCCCGCAAGAAGGGATCCCGAGTGTATGATAGGGCGACTGCCATTTGCCTAGCCAACTGCATTTTCGCCGTTATAGATGTGAGATCCGTCTGCTCAGCAGAACGTGCGATCCAGTAATCGAAGAATTCTGGGGCTTCCGCGATACGTTTTTCAAACGCTTCTTTTCCCTCACGTTGAATCAATGAATCCGGATCCTCACCAGCCGGTATTTCGGCAATACGCACAGTCAACTCGTACGCGAAAGCATTGAACCATGCGCGATCCTTCTGCAATAGCGCTTCGAGAGAACGCTCAGCTGCTTTCATCCCGGCGGCGTCTGCATCGAAGCACAGTACGACTTCATCAACATAGCGCTTCAGGATTCGCGCCTGATTGTCCGTGAACGCAGTCCCCTGCGGCGCCACGACATTCGTGATGCCTGCTTCGAACAAGCTGATCAAATCAAGCTGCCCTTCGCACACGATCGCACAGTTCGCCTCGATCAGTGCCCGCTTGGATTTGTGTAATCCGAAAAGCACGTTGCCCTTTCGGAAAAGTGGCGTCTCGGGCGAGTTCAAATATTTCGCCGCGCCTTCCTCGTCCTTCAGCAGGCGCCCGCTGAACGCGATGACTTCGCCAATGTCATTGCAGATTGGAAACATGATACGGTCGCGAAACCGATCGTAGGCACTCTGGCGTCGGTGCGTTTCATTCTCGTCCTTTGTCTTGAGCACGCCGCCCGTAATGAGTTCGCGCGTGTCATAGCCTTGCGCCCGCGCCCAACCGCCAAACGCGTCCCATTCATCCGGCGCATATCCAAGCTGCCATCGTTTCGCTATCTCCCCAGTGATTCCGCGCTGTTTTAAATATTTGCGTGCGGGTTCACCGATTTCTTTTTTGATCAAATTTTCATGGAACCATTCCGCCGCTTCAGCATGTAACTTCAGCAGATTCTTGCGTGTCTCGTATTGTCGATCTTCGTCCGACGCACCACGCTTTTCGACCACTGTGACGCCGGCGCGCGCTGCGAGCTTGCGCACCGCCGAAGGAAAATCGATGTGCTCATAATCCATGACGAACCGGAAAACGCTGCCGCCTGCGCCGCAGCCGAAGCAATGAAAGGTCTGTCGGCTCGGGCTCACTGTGAACGACGGCGTTTTCTCCTGATGAAAGGGGCAGAGCGCCTTGAAATTTGCTCCTGCGCGTTTCAGCGGAAAATAGGAGCCGATTACTTCGACGACATCGTTTGCGGCGGCGACTTGCTCAATTGTTTCTGATGGAATTGCCACAGGGAAACTGGCAAGATTATCCGCGTCTGATCAATTGAAAACATGAAGATTTGGCCGATCAGCATTTGCGTCGCTTGTGTCCTCAGCGTCGCTGCGCCAGCTACTGCCAGCGAAACGATTCACAAAGGCGATGTCGTCGTGGTACCATTGCACGGCGAAGTTTCGCCTTCGCTGCTGGCGTTCCTGCGGCGCGCAGTGAAAACGGCCGAGAGCAACGAAGCTTCCGGGATCGTGTTCGACATGAACACTTACGGCGGGCGCCTCGACACAGCGGCCGAGATTGTGAACGCGCTCAACCAAATCAAAATCCCCACTTACACTTTCATCAACACAAACGCGGGATCGGCTGGCGCGCTCATCGCGGTCGCTACGCAACACGTTTACATGGCGCCGGTGAGTGCAATCGGCGCCGCAGCGCCGATCCTGCCGACGGGCGAAGATCTTCCGTCCACGGCCAGGGAAAAAACGATTTCGTATTGGTCTGCGCTCGTCCGAGGTTCGGCGATTAAGAACGGCCACAATCCCGACGTCGCTGAAGCATTCATGAACAAGGACAAAGAGGTAAAAATCGGCGACCGCGTCGTGCATCCAAAAGGTGCGGTGCTAACCCTCAACGCGCAGGAAGCCACCGAAAAGATCAACGGCAAACCGCTACTGGCTGAAGGCATTGTCGATTCGGTCGGGGATCTGACCAAGCGAGCTGGACTCAAAGACAACATCATGAGGATCGAGCCAACTGGCTTTGAGCAGCTTGCATTTTGGATTACTGCGCTTGCGCCGTTGCTGCTGCTCGGCGGAATCCTCGGAGCCTATTTGGAATTCAAGATTCCCGGAGCGACCTGGCCCGGGGTTATCTCTGCAATTTGTTTTGCCCTCTTTTTCCTCGGCCATTATCTCGCCGGACTCGCCGGCTGGGAGGTCGTTGCGCTCTTCGTTCTGGGAATGGTTCTGGTACTGATCGAAATACTTTTCTTCGCGCACAGCACGATCATTTTCGGAGTTCTCGGAGTATTTCTCATCATCGGATCCCTGCTCTGGACGATGATCGACCGTTATCCGCAGCAACCTTTTCTCCCGACCGGCAAAATGCTTGCCATCCCATTGCTCAACATGTTCATCGCGCTCGTGGGAGCGTTGATCGTGATTGCGCTCCTTGCGCGTTATCTTCCGCGCACCAGTTTCTACCGACGCTTTGCGTTGATCGATTCAAATCCTCCCGGACCATCTCTCGCCGGCGCGCCGCGACACTTCGCAACCGCACTGGCGCTCGCGCCCGGAATGCAAGGAACCGCAATTACCGTGTTGCGGCCCAGCGGCAAAGCGCGCTTCTCTGATCACGTTGTCGACGTGGTCACCGAGGGAGAATTCATCACCCAAAAAACACCAGTCACTGTGATCCAAACCGACGGGATGCGCGTGGTAGTGAAGAGCGCCATTCAGGTCTAGTCAATCTTGGTTATCCACCAGCAACGACGCGGATGAATTCGATCTGGTCGCCTTCAGCAAGTGAGCGCTCTGGCCATTCGTGTCGATGCAAGGCCAGGCCGTTGTGCTCCACCAAAATCGATTGCGGCGGCAATTCATAGCGCTCGATAAGCTCGGCGATCGTTTTCGCTTCGCGAGTGTCCACAGATTCGCCGTTGACTGCAATCTTCATACGCGGCAAAGCGCCTGATCCCAATCTTTCCAAACCGGCTCGAGCCCGCGACGGCGAAGGAGTGCGGCGATTTCGGCGGGGGAACGTTCGTCGCTGATCTCAAATTGGCCGGTGGCAATTTGATCTTCGCCGTCCTGGTATTCCGGCGCGAGGATGCGGCCACGCAAAGTGCGATGCAAATGTTCACGGCCTTGCCGGGTGTAACCGCCGGGCTCGGTATGACTGCCGGCGCTCATCATTGTAACGCCCATGGAAGCCAAAGCATTGCGGAGCGGCGCGCGCTCGCGCGTGCTGAGCACGATCCCAACCTGCGGGAACATGATGCGCAACGCGCACACCAATTGCACAAGCTCGCGGTCGCTCATTGTGAATAGCGGGCGAAATCCACCGGGTGCCGGACGCAAACGAGGCACGCTCACCGTGATCTGCGCTTGCCAGCAGCGTTTGAACAAATGTTCCAAGTGTGCAGCTAGCGCGACGGCGTCATCCTGCCATCGCGACAAGCCGATGAGAGCACCAATGCCGAGCCGCCGAAAACCGGCCGCGTAGCCGCGTTCCGTGCATTCAAGGCGATAATCAAAATCGCGTTTCGGCCCAGCCGTGTGCATCTCGGCATACACACCACGATTGTAGGTCTCCTGATAAACGACGAGGCCTTCGGCGCCAGCCTCGACAATTGGCACATAATCCTCGGTATCCATCGGGCCGACCTCAATGGAGATCGATGAAAAATCGAGCGCGAGCGCGCGCACGCACTCGGCGAGATAACCGCCACTCACAAATTTCGGATGCTCGCCCGCGACTAGAAGGATTTGGCGAAATCCGTGCCGCGCGAGATGCTGCGCTTCGGCCACAACTTCATCGACGGTAAGCGTGACGCGCAGGATCGGATTGTCCCGCGAGAAACCGCAATACCGGCAGTTATTGACGCATTCGTTTGAAAGATATAGCGGCGCGAACAGGCGCATCGTGCGCCCAAAGTTTTGCATTGTCACAGCGCGGGAAGCTTGCGCCATCGATTCAAGTTCCTGATCCGTTTTTGGGGTGATCAGATGCTCGAAGCGCCCAATCAGCTCCGACTTTTTCAAGACAAGGCTGTCCAATGTCTCTGCAAACGACATCAGCATAATTTCGTGCGCAGGGCTAGATTCGCAAATTGGCGTTACAAAAAGGCGGCGTCCAATGTTCCGCACGCCGCCGATGCAAATGCCTTAACGACTTAGAAAGCGAAACTTACGCCGGTGCGCACCATACCAAAGTTATTTTCTGGTCCGTTCACGAAATTCCAGCTGAAATCACTGACCCAACCTATGTGCGGCGTAAGACGTATCTCAAGCCCGCCGCCGACCTGACCTAGCGCCTCGGTTTGCGCTCCTGTAAAGCCTTCGGTCTGGACGATGTCAAAACCTTCTCCCTCTTCAACCACGCGTACATTTTTCGGCCGCTGGCCACCACCAAAAATGGCCCCGCCGCCTCCGAAAATATATGGGGAGAAACGGGTGCAAGAAATTGGATAACGCAGCGTCAATGTCCCCAACACAGCTCCAATGGTGTTGGTGGCACGGCCGATATTGCTCTCAAAGATCCCATCGCTGAAATCGACGAAAGTACTTTCGCGCGCCTGTCTGGCGCTCGCCGCCCATCCTTCAATTCCGACGCCGAAATAACGCATGAAGAAGTATTTGATATCTCCGCCACCACCCCAAGCATGGTCAGCTCCTATATAGCGGTCATTAGCCCACTCAGTTCCGGTGAAAATGTAGGTACCCCAGAGGCTGACGTTAATTTCCCTGTCCGCGTACCACTCCGGGCAAGGAGAGGGAGCAACCTGCTTCATTTCTTTTCCGGAATACTCTGTTCCTGCGAGACCGGACGAAGCGACTACACCAACCCCAAACAGGCACAACACTAACTGCTTCATCTGTTTCTCCTTTTGGTTAAGTTCCCATGCAAACGTTGCGCGTCTCAGTCAATAAACCACTCCGCGGCACATTCGGATGCCATGAGTCTGAGGTTAGTCGCCGGAAATTGCAAGCTTTTTGAGCGCTTGCCGACCGGCTCAGGGTTTCAATTCCACCCCTGTATTCGCGTCTGTGATGGTAAACTTCTCGTGGTGAAAGCTGGGGTCGCCCCGAAACATCAGGCGCCCTGCGTAACGGCGCTCGAGTTCCACCAGCAGTTCTTCGTCTTCCTCTTTTAATCGCTTCAGAACATCAGGGTTAAGGATCACCCGAATGTCGTGGATGGAGTCCTGGTATTTGCGCATGACGGTGTTGAGGGTCCTGTGCAATTCCACGCTCGTAGTCATGGTCGTTTTCACTACCCCGCGCCCGCTGCAGTAGGGACAATTTTCATAAATC
>Ga0066684_10000757_pt1 | contig 11824 bp, 9 predicted proteins | sample GraSoiAngelo_133_FD_62301 | JGI IMG/M metagenome (GOLD analysis project Ga0066684, IMG submission 62301) | Grasslands soil microbial communities from the Angelo Coastal Reserve, California, USA - 14_0929_05_20cm | ecosystem: Environmental > Terrestrial > Soil > Grasslands | place: USA... | reverse complement strand
ACAGGCGTATCAGGCGCCGCGCACGGAAGCTGAACGTGAAGTGCCAGTTGGGAATGGTGGTTTGGAACAGCCCCCGCAAGTCAATGCGAGCGAAACCCACGCGTCCAGAGAAAACGGGAGCTCCACGCCGTCGCAGCAGCAGGAGAACCGCCCATCAGAAGATCGTGGAAGCTGGCGGGGACGCCGCCGGCGCCGCGGGCGGGGACGGGATCGTTTCCCGGATTCGAAATACGCGCGCCCGGCTTCCGATACGTCACGAGAGCCACAGCGTGCCGAATATGGGCCGCCGGCGGGATACCAGCCGATCATCCTGCCCGGTGAGTCAATTTCGAAATACCAGCGCTTGGCTCAGAATGCTCAAGTCGAAGAGCGGGCACTCGAGTCTCAGGATACCCCGCTGGCGCAAGTGTTTCCCGAGGACGAGCCGCTGTTTGCCAAGTCAGAAACGAGCGAAAACTCGAGTCGCAGCGAACAGCATCCGCCGAACGAGGCTCACGAAAGCGACGTCGACTCGCCTGAGTGGGATCGTGAACCAAAGCGCCTGCACGAAATGAATGTAGCGGAAGTGTTCGGCGGAGAAGAGCACGACAATCCACAAGAAAACGAGAGCGCCCTTTCTGCTGGAACTCTCGAAGAAGAAGAGATCGAAGAAGAAGAGGCAGATCTTGCTCATTACGTGGAAGAGCTTGAAGAAGACGCGGCGTTTGAAGAGATGGAAGAGGAAACGCACGCCGCCGACGAGTATCACGAGCAAGCCCGAGAGATTGCAGCATCGAGCGATCCGGTAACACGCGAGATTCCTTTCTCGCCTGAACCAGTGTCTTCCGAAACCGCAGAGGTGGCCGACGTGGAAGGCGTGGACGAGGAAGCGGAAGAAGAAGCTGCGCTCGAGGAAGCCCAAGCCGAGGCCGAAGCCGTGGTGGAAGCCGAGGCTCGCGCCAACGGTACTGCGGATGCCCGAATTGAAGTTCGCGCGCCTGCTGCAATCGCGCCTTACACCCAGCGTGCGCCACGTCCCGCCTATGATCGGCATGGTCCGCGCGGGCGCCGCGGTGGACGCCGATTCCGGCGTCGCGAACCGCAAAATGTTCCGCTAATCACCGATCTGCTGAAAGAGGGCCAGGAAATTCTCGTACAGATTGCGAAAGAGCCTATCGGGAAGAAAGGCGCGCGCATCACCAGCCATATCGCGTTGCCGGGGCGCTTTCTGGTCTATATGCCGACCGTCAACCACACCGGCGTGTCGCGCAAGATTTCCTCTGAAGATGAACGGCTCCGCCTGAAACGGATCATCAACAGCGAGCGTGAAAATGGGCACGGCGGATTCATTGTTCGCACCGCAGCTCAAGGCGCTGCAGAAGAAGATTTGCGCGCAGATATCCGCTTTTTAAAAGGCCTGTGGTTTGAGATTCGTACCCGCGCGGAGAATTCGAAGCCGCCAGCATTGATTTATCACGATCTGAACGTTGTGGAACGAGTGCTGCGGGACCAAGTAACTGCGGATTTCTCTGCAATCTGGGTAGATACCGAGCAGGAGTATGAGCGCATTCTGCGCTTCGCCAACCGCTTCCAGCCCGCGCTGGTAAAGCGAGTGAAGTTGTACACGAAAGAAACTCCATTATTCGAGCAGTTCGGTCTAAACGAAGAAATCAACAAGGCGCTGAAGTCGAAAGTCTGGCTCAAGAGCGGCGGCTACATCGTCATCAATCAGACCGAGGCCCTAGTCGCCATCGACGTAAACACCGGCAAATACGTCGGCAAAACTGCGCGTCTGGAAGACACCATCGTCAAAACCAATGTCGACGCAATCAAAGAGATTGTCCGGCAAATAAGACTGCGCGACCTCGGCGGCATCATTGTGATCGACTTCATCGATATGGATGAGCGCCGCAACCGGCAAAAGGTCATGCAGGCACTGGAAGAAGCCCTGCGTGCCGATCGCGCGCCATCGAAAGTCCTGCAATTTAATGATTTTGGACTAGTGGCCATCACCCGTAAGCGAGTGAAGCAGTCACTGGAGCGGACCATCGGAACGCCCTGCCCGTATTGCCAATCGACCGGATTCGTGAAATCCGTGACAACCGTTTGCAATGAGATTTACCTTGAGATGCGCAAAATCGCCAAGCACCTCGAGCATCCGGATGTGATGTTACGCGTGAATCCTGAGGTCGCCAAGGCGCTCAAGGCAAATAATGGTCGTGCTCTGAACGATATCGAAGAACTCACTAAGAGGACGATTATCGTGAAAAGCGACCCCGCGCTGCATCAGGAGCAGTTTGATATTAATTAGCTTCCGGCTGGCGAAGTCGAGGTGAGCATCGCAGTTGATATTCACTTCAAGCCGTCAACCACGTAAAGATCCGATAACCAGCGATCAAAACTATACGCGTAGGAGCGTCCATCGGTCGTGCTAACGGCGGCGATGATGGCCAACACGCCAGTAGAGTCGGCCGGACGCAACTCCTTCCAGGGCTGCATTCGTCCACTGCGAATCGATATCCGATAAATCTCTGATGGCACGACCCCTTGACGGTACAGGAAAACTGCGTTTCCATCCGAACTCCACTGGAATGGAATGTCAGCAGCGCCAATTCGGCCGATAAGGCGGGGATTCCCTTCGTCAATGGGATATACCCAAAGATTCTGATTGGCGTCTTTGGCAAAGAAGCTTTTTCCATTGGGCGAGACAATGTTTCCCGACCAAGAGGCTGCACCGTAAGTTCCCTCGGGTGTCATGCGGCGAAAACCGCCCTCAGTATCAAGCAGGTAAAAACACGGTTTGTGGCGCGGCATTTCTCCTGAGAGCAAAATGCGTTTGCTATGTGGCAGAAAATCGGCGGCGTAATAATGCTGAATTCCGAAGTTTGGCAATCGTTTCGGAGTTCCTGCTCCGGTGGGTAGGATCCATAGCTCGTGACCCGAGGAGCCGGGGACTGAAACAGCGGCCCACTTCCCATCTGCGGATAAGCCAAGGGAAGCTCCCTTACCTAGCCGGATTGCATCGGAGCCATCCGCATTGCGCAGATAAACCGAATACGCCGGTCCACCACCTCCGTATTCCTCAGAAAAGAGAAGCAGCTTGCCATCCTGCGACATTCCGGTCACGACTGAGGATTTCAGCCAGGAGAAATCGCGCTCAGCTTTGCTGTCCGGTGTGGACAGCATCATGCTGATGCCCTTGTTATCCTCCGATAACAGAACCGCGCCCGCAGCGGAGATGTCGTGCAACGTGATATCCGTCCCGGTGCGTAAGACAGTGCGGGTTTTTCCTGACAGTGTGACGGCATAAAGTGCGCCGGCAGCAAACCACACTTGATCTCCGTCAGCCGACCACGCCAGCCCCTCGACAGAATTCCACCCACCCGAGAGAACTCTTTTGTTGCCCCTCAAGTCCACCACTGCGACTGCTCCGTCATCGTCCGGAAAGACATGGTGGTCAACAAAGGCGATCAGATCCCCGCTCTTCGAGAATCGAATGTCGCTGATCCATCCATTAGTTTCGTACAACACCTTGCCGATAGGGAATTCGATACGGTAACGCCCTCCGGAAGTTCGCACGATGGCGAGCCCGTCTCCGTCCGGCGTCCAATCGGCATCTGTAACGTCTTCCGCGATCTCGCGAGGCGCGCCGCCGGAAAGCGGCGCCCGAGCCAGGGTTCCGACAAACTGGCGATGGGCGACGAAGTTCCGTTCCAGCAATACAGCCATTTCGCCCAATCGCGAGATTGCCAATATGTGAACTTTCCCACTCCCGAGCGGACTAGATTCAGGGGACTCCGGACGGTTGGAGAACATTCTGCTGGCGTTGCCGTCCCAGGCCGCTGTATACAACACCGTTCGTCCATCCGGGGAAAGTCTTGCTGAGAACACAGTACCGCGGCGAAACGTAAGCTGGTGGAACTGCGATTCACGGGACGTCCAGAATTTTCGAGTGGCAAACGCTCCGGCTAGAATCCCGGCCAGCAACGCGGCCACGATCATCAAATGGCGGGGACGAATCCTGCGACGCGCGAACTCCTCGGGCGCTCTCGTTGCGGGGGACGAATCCTGCAATACTGGCGGTGTTTCGGGAAGCGTTGCTTCCACCGAAGCGGATTCAGCAATAAAACGGTATCCCCGTCGGGGAAGAGTCTCGATAAATCGCGGTTGCTCTGCGGAGTCCCCCAGCGCCTCGCGCAACCGGTTCACTGCTTTGTTCAGACTCAGATCGAAGTCCACAAAGGTATCGGAACTCCAGAGCCTCTGCTTCAACTCCTCGCGCGTAACCAGTTCGCCGGGTCGCTCCAAAAGCGCGATTAGAAGCTGAAAGGGTTTATCCGAAAGTGTGGACTTACGCCCGTTGGTCGAGAGTTCGCCAGTGTGGAGGTCAAGCTTGAATTCCCCGAAGCATAGCTGCCTCGGCGTTTGCGCTGGAACGGGCATTGCTGACTGCACCCCAAGCTGGCCGTAGAGTCTATCACTACTCGCAGCATTCCTCCGCAGCGATGTAAAGCACCCGCGCAAGTAATTGAAACGAATGCGTGTACGCTGGGAATAGAAATGTCATCAATTCGTCACCTCCTCGCCATTGCGCTTTGCAGTGGCTTGCTCGAGATTTACCCCGCGAAATCTGTCGTCGGCACCTTCCTCCCAGCTATCCCGCTGAAGTCGACGCTGCTACAAAGCCCGAAAGATCAGAAGGAGAAGTGCGCATGAAATCCGGAACACTGAAATTGATCGCCCCGATGACATTCTTGGTTGCGCTAACCGCTTCAATTCCGATGCCAGCACAGCAGCAGGGAGGGAGCCCTCGTTATAGGCTCATCGACCTAGGCACCCTGGGAGGCCCCAACAGTGCTGAAGACCCGGTGTTCCCTTTCATCAATAACACGGGAACAGTGGTCGGGTTCGCAGACACCGCGATGTTCGCCTCTCACGCATTTAAATGGCGACATGGTGTTCTCACTGACCTCGGAACCCTTCCCGATGGCCTTGGCAGCTTTGCGGTCTGGAGCAACAACAAAGGGCAGGTAGCGGGGCTGTCAGGCAACGGCCTCATTGATCCCCTGCTTGGAGCGCCAGAAGGACGCGCTGTCCTCTGGGAAAAGGAGGGAACGATCTGGGACTTGGGAACGCTAGGGGGCAATCAAAGCCTCGCGGGAGCGCTCAACGAGGTTGGGCAAGTAATTGGGGTCGCGGCCGATACAACACTAGATCCCTACTCTCTGTTTGGTTGGGCTACAGAAACTCGCGGGTTCATATGGGAAAGAGGAACGATGCAGGATTTGGGTACATTGGGTGGCGCAGACGCATCGCCGTCGTTCATCAATGAACGAGGGCAGATCGCGGGAGTTTCCTATGTCGAGTTCAATCCTCCTGCCAACCCCGACCTATGCGGTTTCCCGGTAACAACGCACCCTTTCTTCTGGCAGCAGGGCAAGATGATTGACATTGGGACTCTCGGCGGCACCTGCGCCAGTACTGCCACCATCAACAATCGCGGTCAGGTGGTTGGAACCTCCAACCTGCCCGGAGACGAGATTGTGCACCCTTACTTGTGGGAGCGGGGAAAGATTAAAGACCTGGGTACATTCGGTGGAACGTTCGGCGTCGCGAACTGGATGAACGATGCCGGCGAAGTTGTAGGCGTGGCCTCAACGGTGGGAGATCAGGAAGTCCATGCTTACTTCTGGAAAAACGGAGTGATGACCGACATTGGGACCATCGCTGGAGACCTTTGTGGCATCGCGCACTTCGTCAATTCACGGGGGCAGGTCGTGGGTACATCGGGATGCACCGAGGAAGGGTTCGAGGTGCACGGGTTTGTGTGGGAACCTGGCGGTTCCATGATTGACTTGAACGACTTTGTTCCTCCGAGTTCCAACCTAAGAATCACCGATGGCGAAACTATTAATGATCGCGGAGAGATCGCTGGTACAGGAACGCTCCCTAATGGCGACCACCACGCGATTGTGCTGATTCCCTGCGGGGAAGATACTGACGGATGCCGGGGCGCCTCCGAGAGCATAAAGGATGCAGCTCAAAGCAATTCGTCGCTAGTAGTTCAGAACCGAACAACCGTAAATCGCGGGCTAAGGCCGGAGACGTTGACCGCCTTGCGCGCGCGGCTTGCCGGTCGGTACGGGTGGTTCGGTGTGCGGAGGAAGCTCCGTTGAGGGTTTATCCGAGAGCAACCGGACATGGTGCCAGCAGATCCGGCGCTGCATCAAGAGCACTTGTCAGCTATCGCTACTAGTCCTTGGCTTAGCTCATACCACATGCATTGAAGAACTCATTTCTTAAGCAACTGCCATCCCGAAACCGCATCTATTTAATTAATGAGTTCAGTGCGTAGGTTCGGGACGTGCCTGTTGGCTTGTCTGGCCGCGCTTGCGGTTTTGACTGTTCTGGTAACTCCCGCATTTGACGAGCTGCCGAGCACGGCGCCTCATCCCGCCCACTCTGTCGCGGCACCTGTCGCTGTGGTCTTTACCTCAATTGTGCTCACTGTGGTGGATAAACTTTCGGTGCAGATCGGCCGCGTTGTGGCTGGCACGGACCTGCTCCTGCTCACTTGTAGCCGACTTTGTTAGCCTGTTCTGTTCAATCAACCCCTCGCCGGCGGGATGCGAAATGCCCGCCCGACATTCTTTCTCTTGCCGCAAATCGAGGAAAGGCGATGTCCAACTCAATTATTTCTCTCGTAACCGGGGTCTTTTGCGAACCTTTTAGCGCGGCTGACGCCATCCGCAGATTGACCGAGAGCGGATTTGCCGATCACGAAATAGATTTGCTTGGGGTGCTGAGCGGGCGGCCGCCGAATCTGATTTGGTTCCTTCTGGACCTGGGGCTCCCAGATGAGCATGCGGAATACTTCAATGCTTGCCTCTCGGAGGGCGCCGTCTTGGTGATGGTGCAGACACCGCCGTCCCGCACGTCCAAGAAACGAAAGATTGCGCTCGAGGTATTGAAACAACACGGGGGAATATTGCCGCCTGAACCTGCGAGCGCATGGCGTTCTCGACCTTCGTGAAGATGCGAGTGAGAGGTGTTCTGTGAATAAGACTAATGGCAGGCCAGGATTACGCGTCTCAGAGCTGCTGGCGGCGTGGAAATCAATTCTTCTCGGAAACACGCCGATGCTGTCGATTGAGATTACGCGTGAGTGTCCCCTGAGTTGTCCGGGTTGTTATGCATATGGAGATAACCATCTCGGCGGACAGGTAACGCTTCGCGGCCTGAGCGATTACCATGGGGACGCGCTGGTAGATGGCGTAGTGCAAGTCGTCCGGCGGCATCGGCCGCTGCATGTCTCGCTGGTCGGCGGCGAGCCGCTGGTCCGTCATCGTGAACTCAGCCGTATTCTTCCCATCCTAAGCGAGATGCGCGTTCATAGCATGGTCGTTACCAGTGCGGTGATTCCCATTCCGCGCGATTGGATGGACATCCCGCGAGTGCGAGTTGCAGTTTCGGTTGACGGCCTGCCTGAGCATCATGACGTCCGGCGCAAGCCCGCCACCTACGAACGCATCCTGAAAAATATCGAGGGATGCCGCGTGAATATTCATGGCACAGTCACTCGTCCTATGCTCGAGCGTCCGGGCTACCTCGAGGAATATATTGCGTTCTGGAACGAGCGGCCTGAAGTCGTCCGCATTTGGATGAGCCTCTACACACCTCAGCGAGGCGAACAGAGCCCAGAGATGTTGACTCCAGCGCAACGTGATACGGCAGCCAGCGATTTGCTGCGAGCCCGCCGGCGACATCCAAAATTGCTAATGAATGCTGGAATCGCCGATGCTATCCGAGTGCCTCCGGTATCTCCGGCGGCTTGCATGTTTTCGAAGATGTCAACCAACTATTCGGCTGATTTGAGCACTCGCGTCGAGCCGTGCATCTTCGGCGGCGACCCGGACTGCTCGCAATGCGGATGCGCCATCAGCAGTGGCCTGCACTGGCTCAAGGAGATTCGTCTTGCCGGGCCGCTCAAGGTGAAGCATGTTGCGCTGAGTGCGGCGGCAATCGGATCAACTATGGGAAAGCTGCGCCGTAATTACCGTGCTCATCCCCGCTGGACAAGCAAGTCCAACGAATTAATCCAGATCGCAGGTTCGGGCAAGGACAAAGAGAAGCGAACATTATCCTGACCAGCACGCTTGCGTTTGTTATTTTGCCGGAACCGCGAGGTCCTCGAGACGCGCGCCCTTCTTGGCGACGTAGAAGGCCAGAGCCTTGGCGGGCTCGCTCGTGCTGGCATTCTTCACGTTGTGCACTTCGCCGGCTACGGTCGTGAACGCCTCGCCTGCCTTCAGAGTCGCAGGGGGGTTGCCCTGCACCTCCAGGGTCACCGAGCCCTCCTGGATATACACGATCTCGTTGCCCGACTGCGTGTGCTTGCCGCTCTCTGCGCCGGGCGCCAGCGGGCGCATCACCAGGATAGCCTCCCACCCCGGCGCGGCCTTCAACTCCGTTCGTTGTAGAACCGTGCCACCCTTCAAATTGTCTTGGGCGCTCAACGTCCGGCTAGCCAGCAACCAGAGCACCACGCCTAACACCACTGTGACCCCAACCAAAAAGTTGATGCGCTTCATGGAGGCTCCTTTCAAAAGCCAGCGCATACTAACACAGAAGACCGATGCAACATCGGTGATTGAGAACGTTGTAAGGCGATTTCACCAGTAATTTCGGGCACGCCGTGCCGACTCATTTGCCCACCACCAACACCACGAAGCTATCCGGAAGAATCGGAGGCCGGGCGCGCGGATTCTCCGCGCTTGGTTGCGGACGCGGGCCGAATTTCGCAGTCACGAGAAAAATCTCCTGCGTCTTTGGATCGAGCGCCATGGTGCGGGCGCCGCGCTCAGTCGGAACATTTTCCACGACGCTGAACTTGTCCGGAGAATCTTCGTGCGCGACCGTAAGCACGCCTTCACCGCAGGACGCGAAAGCGTATCCGGTATCCGGATCGAACCCGTTGGCATCGACGCCTTCTCCAATCGGCAACGTTGTAATCACTTTGCCGTTGTCAGCATCTACCACGGCCATCAATTTATTGTCGCAACCGGCGAAGAGCCGCCGGTTCTTGCGATCAATCGCTAATCCGCTTGGCTCTTCACACGGCTTGAGCGGCCAGGTCGACTTCGCTTCCAGCTTCTTTGGATCGATCACCGTCAGTTCGCTCTTGTCTTCGATATTGACGAATACTTCGCCTTTCTCATCGCTGACCGCGAATTCGGGCTTGCCATCGAGTTTAACCGTGCCAGCGACAGTGCCCTTCTCCGCGTCAATCGCCGTGGCATCATGGCTGTGGCCATTGAACGCGAACACGCGCTTACTTGAGGGATCGTAAAGAATCGCGTCTGGATTGTCCCCCGCCTTCACTTTGTTCAACGTCTTTAGCGTTTTCAAATCGAAGATGCTTACCGTGCCTTCGCGTCCATTGCTGATGAAGCCTCGGCCAAACTCGGGGGCCAGAGCAATACCGTGTACGCTGGGTGTATCTGGAATGTTTCCAACCAGCTTGCCAGAATCAGCGTCGATCACAATCACGTGGGTTGCACGGGAGATAAAGAGATGGCGTGAAGTGGGATCGATTGTGAGATAGTCCCAGCCGCCTTCGCCGCCGAGTTTGTAAGTTTTCACTACGTGATAACCGGAGCCCGCGCCAAAACATGCGGTAACCAGTAGGCAGATAACCAATGTCACAAACGATGCCATGAGAGCAAAGTGCTTCATTTTCATCAGCTCGCTTTCGAAAGTAATAACCAAAGTACCCACACGTAACTTTACCGCATTCATGCCGCTGCTTACACTGAGGCATGCACTCATGGGAGGGAGACCCGCATCAGCAGCCGGCGCCGGACTATGGTTCGGCTGGTCCCACTCCGGATTTGCCTCCGGACCGCTCGCTCGATCCGCGCGCCGGGAGTTGGCGGATTCTGTTTGCCGTTTGCGCGGGTATCTTATTGGCGTTGGTTTTCTCTTCGGGCTTGGCGCGCGGAGCATTCGCTGACATTACACAATTTCTCACGCTGCACGGGAAGCCTCAACCAGCGTCTCCCGCTCAACTCTCACAGCACGAGATTGAGAGTCTGGATCGCCAGACTGCGCAGCAGCAGGCCGAGCTTCTACTGGAGCGCGACATCAATCATAATGCTGGCGCAAACGATGAGATTGCCGCTCGCGTGGACGGTTGGCATGGGAAAATTCGGCTGCGGCCGCAGCTGAATTCTCTGATTACGACTGCGCTCAACTCAAATGACCTTCGCGTGCGCGCCGCTGGCATTGAAGTTGACCTGGCAGCGATGAACATGGCCAAAACTCCTAAATACGCCGCACTGCTATTCACGCAAGTGGAGAATGGAGAGCCGCCTGAGCGCATCTGGGCACTGAGGGGCTTGGGGTTGCTGGGAAATCGCGGCGTCGAACCGGAAAAGGTGACACAGGTGCTAACCGAGCACTTGCAGGATTCAGATGCGGACGTGCGCCACTGGGCAGTCGAGGGGCTGGCGTATCTGGGAACCGACGATACGATTGCGCCGCTCCTGCAAACTCTCCATGACGATGCTGCTCCCACGGTGCGGGAGCGCGCCGCATGCAGCTTGGCGCAATCTGGAATGCTCACCCAGGCGCAGCGGCGCAACGCAATTCCCGCGCTGCTCGCGTTTGCTGATGATTCCTCCCTGGACGCACAGAGCCACACCTGGATCTTCCAGGCGCTCCGTGATATTACCGGCCAAAAATTGCCGAACGAAATTTCCGCCTGGAGAGCGTGGTTCAGCAGCTCGGGCGGGGCGTAGAACACTACGCCACCTTAGCGTAGTTCTCCGGCCCTTGCTCCGGGGACAGCGAGAGTGTCCCAAGACGCACGTTTCAACGGTACACGCACCTTCGCCGCAGCTGCATACAGTGCGTAATCTAACGGATGCAACAGGTCGAACACTGTTGCGGCATTCTCCGGTGACACCTCGCACCAAATCGTCGGCCGAATGGTTTCTAACAGCTTTCTGGATCCGCGCAGAACACGCGCTTCGTGTGTCTCGACATCGATCTTCAGAACGCTTGGCGCAGGAAAATAGTCCAGGAGAAAATCGAGAGATGTTGAAACTGCTGCCTGCGAAAACCGGTTCCCTTGTGCCTGGCTCGATCCGGTCGAATCTGCGAGATGATTCGCCGCCCTTGAGCGCTCTGAAATTTGAAGATGACTGATGCGATTGGCGTCCGAAACAGCGGAGCAAAGAACAGTAATAGGGGCGGCATTCAAACCACGTAGTTTCAATTCACATGCTGATCTGGTAAGCAGGTGCGCCAGCCAAACATCCGGCTCAATCGCAACCACGTAACCGGATTGTTTCGCAAGGGACGAAGCACAAACACTGAAAAGTCCTACGTTCGCTCCCACATCCCACACGCAGGCCCCGGGCTTCACCAGTTCAAGCGCCATGCGATGGAGCAGAGGATCTACCTTAGACATCCGCAACCAGTAACGCAGGCCAGCCTCGGGAGAGACATAGATCGGGAAGCGGTGAAACTCAGGCGGCAATCGCCGTTTGAAAACAAGTCCACGGCTGAGGCGCTCCACTGATTTGCGGAAATTCATTAGACGAACGAAGATTATCAGCGTACGGAAGCTGGGGGAAGGCGATTTCACTTCGTGCGAGAGGAGAGCCGAAGGCGGCTCTCCCTGCGTGGGTATGGGAGCTTATTCTGCCATCTTCGCAATGTGAACATCAAAGCCGGTTTTCGGCAACAGCGACGTCAGCTCAAAGGCTCGGAATCCGTCTCCCGCGATTTCTGTGTGCCGGTAAAGACCGGGCTCGCTGTCGACGGTCTCGTGGCGTCCTTG
>Ga0066684_10000751_pt1 | contig 11849 bp, 11 predicted proteins | sample GraSoiAngelo_133_FD_62301 | JGI IMG/M metagenome (GOLD analysis project Ga0066684, IMG submission 62301) | Grasslands soil microbial communities from the Angelo Coastal Reserve, California, USA - 14_0929_05_20cm | ecosystem: Environmental > Terrestrial > Soil > Grasslands | place: USA... | reverse complement strand
CAACCATGACGGGAATAGGCGCGCTAGCGCTGGCCCTCATTGCAGGCGTTGCCTTCGCACACGGGGCTGAAGATGGGAAGCCTATGCATCGTGGCATGCACGGCGGAATGATGGGCATGGGGATGGGAATGGGCTTTCTGCACCAGCTGAATCTGACCGAGGACCAGCACGCGCAGGTCAAGCAGATTCTTCAGGTGGAAAGACCAAACATGAAGCCGCTGATGAAGCAGGAGTTTCAATCGCGGCAACAGATGATGCAGTTGATCACCAGCGGCCCCTTTGATCAGGCCAAAGTGACGGCCCTGGCATCACAAGAAGCGCAGGTACACATGCAGCTCGAAGTCGAGCATGCGAAGATCGCTTCGCAGATCTACGGACTACTCGATTCAACGCAGAAGGCCAAAGTGGCAGACATACTGGCCAAGCATCAGCAGCGCATGCAGGAGCACGAACAGAACCAGGCGCCATCTGCTGACAAGCAGGAATAAACCGGCGTCGCTGACAGTCATGAACCGTATGAGGGGCGAGCGAAATTGTTCGCCCCACCATTCGCGCATCACCCAGGAGAAGACATGGCAAGTAGGGCTATGCACAGTGACTTCGTCGAGATAGTTGCGGAAGAGGTTTCATCCGGGATCGATCGTGCTGTCGGTTACTGGCTCGGGCGTATTGAACTCGAAGTTGTGGACCGCAGTCTCACGACCGCGCAGCGCATTGAAGCGATCGAAAGTATTCTGCAGGAGTACAAGATTCTGTCCGGCAGACTCGATGTCGGCTGTGCTTCGGCATGATACGAACCCCTTAGCTGATAGCGAGGAAAAGTTTTGAGTTTCGAGTCGGCGATTTCTTTTATGGACAGCTCCGACCTATTTTTCGTAATTTTGTGGGTCCTATTGGTTTTAGGAGCTTTCGCGGTGGCATTCCCAGAGCCTTCAAGCTCCGACGCGGTGAGGTCGCGGCACAATAGCCACTCTCGGTAGCTATACGCGTCGAGCGGCTTCTCTGCACCCAGCGCTGGTAGAATCGCATCTACTAGCTCATGCTGCTGGCCCATCTTCGCCCCCTTTTTCCATATATCAAGAAGTACCGGAGCAGCTACATCTGGGGAAGCGTGTGCGTCCTACTGATGAACGGTATTTGGGTGCTGTTTCCGCTAGTCATTGGCCGCGCAATTGACTCACTCAAGACCGCCGACGTCTCGCAGCAGATGCTCCACACCATCGCCAAGCTGGTGGGACTGATCCTTGCCGTTGCCGGCAGCAAAGCCATTTTCCAATTCCTGACCCGCTGGATCGTGATCGGCGTTTCGCGCGAAATCGAATTCGATCTTCGCAATGATTTGTTCCGGCACCTCGAAGGCCTTTCTTACAGCTTTTATCAGCGTACCCGTACGGGCGATATCATGGCCCGCGCCACCAACGACCTGAATGCCGTCCGTATGTTGCTTGGGCCGGCGATCATGTACTCGGCTAACACCATCGTGTTCACCGCGGGCGCGCTGGCATTCATGCTGTCGATTAGCCCCAAGCTGACGCTTTATGCGTTTCTGCCCTTACCCATTGTCAGCATCGTGATTCAGTACTTCGGGCGCCGCATTCATGAGCGTTTCGAGAAAATCCAGGCAATGTTCTCTGAGATTTCCGCCCGCGTGCAGGAGAACTTCTCCGGAGTACGCGTGGTTCGCGCCTACGTGCAGGAGCGGGCTGAAACCGCGGCCTTCGAAAAATCGAACCGGGAGTATATCGCGCGCAGTCTCAAACTTGTCCGATTGATGGGCATGCTATGGCCGACGCTGGAGACGATGCTCGGGCTGGCGATCGTCCTAGTGCTCTGGATCGGCGGCAGGGAAGTGATCAATGGACAATCCAGCATTCGACTGATGTCGTATCTCGGTACAACGACCACCCTGAATCTGTACGGCTCGATGACCGTCGGGGATTTTGTCACCTTCAATATGTACATGGTTTTGTTGACATTTCCGGTGATTGCGCTCGGATGGGTGATTAACATCTTTCAGCGCGGCACGGCATCGTTGGGCCGGATCTACGAACTGATGACCGAGCGGCCGGAAATCGCCGACGCACCGGGCGTTGTGCCGCATCCTGAGCTTCATGGTGATATTGAATTCCGGCAGTTGAGTTTCGCCTATAACGGCACGACCGTGCTGCACGACGTCAATCTTCGCATTCCGGCGGGCAGCAGCCTGGCAATCGTCGGGCCGACTGGCTCCGGCAAAACCACTCTTGTAAGCCTCATTCCTCGTATTTACGACGCAGACCCGGGATCCGTACTGATAGACGGCGAACCAGTTCGCGATTACCCGCTGACGGATTTGCGCCGCAACATTGGATTCGTACCGCAGGAGACGTTCTTATTCAGCGAGACGATTCGCGAGAACATCGCGTTCGGCGTGCAGAGAGCAAGTGATGAAGAAGTAAGTTGGGCTGCCGAGGCAGCCAATATCGCTACCGATATCGAGGGATTTCCTGACAAGTACCGGACACTGGTCGGTGAGCGCGGAATCACGCTTTCGGGTGGACAAAAGCAGCGTACCGCCATTGCCCGAGCGCTGATTCGCAATCCACGCATTCTAATCCTTGACGACGCACTTTCAAGCGTCGATACGCAGACCGAAGATAAGATCCTCAACCATCTTCGCGAAGTGATGCATGGACGCACGACGATTTTCATTTCGCATCGCGTCTCAACGGTGCGCAACGCCGACCGCATCGCCGTGCTGCATGGCGGGCAGATTGTCGAACTTGGCAGCCACGACGAATTACTCGCGCTGAACGGCTATTACACCGACCTGTACAACAAACAGTTATTGGAAGAGGAACTGGCAGAGGTTTGATTTCCGGCTGATCCAGCAGGTAGTTGTGACCGATCTCTGACAACATTTTGGGCGCTGTTCCTTTACAATCCACCGCATGCAGCGGCGCCCTTCGCAGGAATTGCTCGATAGCGACCTTGGCACTCCGAAGGAAGTCTGTGATTCGCTGCTCGACCTGCGCTGGTTCAATCGCTGGTTCGGAGGCGTCGCAACCGTTCGCGGCATGATTCAGTCGATCGTGCAACGAACAGATGCCACTACTTTATCGGTTCTCGAGGTGGCGTCCGGCGATGGGTACATCCTCAAGACCCTCCAGCAAGAGTTTGCCGCAACCGGCATCGATCTGAGAATCACCCTGCTGGATCGGATTCTTGCGCATTTCACCTCGATTGGATCGTTTCCGAAAATCGCAGGCGACGCACTGCGCCTTCCTTTTGCAGATTCCACTTTCGACCTGGTTTCTTGCTCTCTTTTCGTACATCACCTCCCGCCTGAGCAGGCAGTGGTATTCGCGAAAGATGCGCTTCGGGTGGCGCGCCGAGCAGTTCTGGTGCACGATCTGATTCGTAATCCATTTCATCTGGCTCTGGCATACGCAGGACTGCCGTCTTACCGCAGCCGAATCACGCGGAACGACGCACCCGCGTCGGTGCGACAGGCGTACACCGTGAAGGAGATGGAAAACTTTTTTCGAGAAGCCGCCGCGACAAAGATCGAAACCCAACAGCATTATTTCTACCGCATGGGTGTGATCGCCTGGAAGGAACAGAGTGCATGATCTATGACTTGATTGTGATTGGCGCTGGTCCGGCCGGATGCGCGACTGCGATTTCAGCGGCACGAGATGGCGCGCGCGTGCTGCTGCTCGAGGCGGGGCGCTTTCCAAGGCAGAAGGTTTGCGGGGAATTTGTATCAGCGGAGTCGCTTGGCCTGCTCGAGAGCTTGCTTGTGGGGAATGAAAGGGCGCTTCTATTCAACGCTCCGCGGATTGGCAAGACTCGTGTGTTCGCGGACTGCCCAGAAGTGGCCGCAGAAATTACTCCTTCCGCTGCAAGCATCGCGCGCTTCGATCTTGACCGCGCGCTGTGGCGTTCAGCGATTCAAAGCGGAGTGAAGGCACAGGAAAATTGCGCGGTGCAGTCGCTCGAAGGCCCCAATGCAACTCCACCGAACAGGCCTGACACCTTTCGCGTTGTGACAAGAAACGAATCGTTTGAGGGCAAAGCCCTCGTCAATGCCACAGGACGCTGGTCTTTCCTCACCTCGGCAGCTACACGCGCGCGAGCGCCCAAAGACCGCTGGGTCGGAATTAAGGCACATTTTTACGAAGGGGATACGCCTTCATCGGTTGATCTTTATTTTTTTTCTGGCGGGTATTGTGGAGTGCAGCCAGTATCAGCGCCTAAGAACGGTTCTGGATGGCTCATTAACGCTTGCGCAATGGTGCAGGCGAATGTTGCCACGGATCTCGCCGAAGTTTTAGAGTCTCATCCTGCTCTCCGCGAGCGAAGCGCGAATTGGATCCCGGTGATGCAGCCGGTCAGCACCTCTCCGTTGATTTTTCACGAACCCGAGCCGGTACGTGATGGCATGCTGCAGGTGGGTGACGCCGCCACCTTTGTCGACCCGTTTATCGGCGACGGCATTTCGCTCGCGCTCCGCAGCGGCAATCTCGCTGCGCATTGTCTCGAACCTGTTCTTTCAAACCGCTCAAGTTTGCAACGGGCGGCGGCAGAGTATGAGCGCGAATACCGCAGGCGACTTGCTCCCGTTTTTCGCGCCTCTTCCCATTTCCGTAACTTCTTCAACCTGCCCGGAGTCGTCAGGCGACCAGTGATGTCTTTGCTACGGTACACACCTGCGATCACACGCCAACTAGTGAGAATGACGCGATAGTACGTTCAGCGCACGACCAGCACTTCACGTATGTTGTCGCGGGAGAGGAAGAATTTGATTGAGGCGAAGTCACGAAACAATGTCTCGATATGCCGATTGTTGAAGACGCGTTGCAGAGTGAGTGGCTTTTCCGAGGGCGGATTACGCGGATCGCGTTTGGTATTAAGCGTGTGCATTTCGAGATCGGCGCCTTGGGTCAAATGATAACGATAGTAGGGAGCATCGGGCCCTGCCTCGCGCGTATGAAAAAAGGCGAGTAACTGTCCGCCGGGCTTCATCATAGACCACAGCCGTGCGATGACCGGCTTCACCAGACTTTCGTCCATGTAGTCGGCCAGGTTCCAACAGAAGACCAGATTGAAGTGCGTATTCGGATACGCCAGGTTTTCTTCCAGAAACTTCTTGCTGTCGATTGCCGGCTGACCCTGTTCGTCCTTTATGACCAATTCCGGGTCGCGTGATGCCTCAAGTAAGTCCTGGCTGTAAATTCGATGCCCGTGCTCGGTGAAGAAACGGATATTGCTGGCGGAGGTGGGGCCAATATCGAGTACGCAAAGCGGCTCTTCTGCATTGAAGACGCGAGAAAGCTCCGCCATGGCACTTGAACGGCGTGTGTGGCGCTGTGAAGTTTTCGGCGCCGGAGGCGCTGTCGGCGTGCTGCGAAAGAATTTCATGGAGATTGCAGATTGCAGCGGACGGTTGCAGTCCGCGATGTCCCAGAGAGCACCGTCTCCGGGAAACACTTACTTGCATCTCAATATAAACGCTATTGGCCGCAAAGGCCAGATTACTTGGAGGTTTCGGAAGCTGAGGAGCTCCTGGCGCCAGTGGAAGCCGCGGCCGCAATTGAAGGCGGGCTGGACTGACTTTTGCCTTCTGGCACAATTTCAAGCTTGCCATTGAAAAACGCGCCTTCTTCAATCGCGATTCGTTTCGATTGGACGTCGCCATTTACCACGGCGGTTTTTCGCAGTTCTGTGCGTTCGCCGGCCTGAATATTTCCCTCAATCGTCCCGCCAACGATCACGTTTTTTGCTGAAACATTAGCATGTACCCGTCCATTGGGGCCGATCGTCAGACTGTTCCCGGAAAGCTGGATCGTGCCATCCACCTGTCCATCTATGTAAAGATCTTCGCTGCCGGAGAGATCCCCCTTGATGCGAACTGATTTTCCAATGTGCGCGAATTCGGACGATGCTGTGCTCATAATGTAACCTCCGCGAAGGGCGCGAACGCTAATGACACAGGATTGTAAACCATTCCCGGAAAGCGAGACTGAGAACCTGGCGCACTGAGCTCGTGCAATCAGAGCAGGGGACACGGAATCGGCCTTTATCGGGAGCTGTCCAACAGAGGAGTCGGCCGGTTACGTCTAGAATAAAACCCGGAGATGGCATGAGGTTCAGCCGTATTGGACGGTTCTGCGCTGCGATGAGTCTATGCGCGCTCCCGCTCGTTTGGAGTTCCGCACAACAGCCGGACCTTCCACCAGGCGAGCTAGTCCGCCAGGCGGTCAATAACGAAATGTCGGCGAATGCCGCATCCAACCGGCATTTTATGTTCAAAGATGAGAAGAGAACGCCACACCTATCTCAAACCAAGTTGATCGTGGAGACGCGAGATGCCACGGCTGGCATGATGTTTCTGCAGAACGGAGAACCGTTGAGTCCGCAACAACAGCAGGCCGAGAGATTGCGACTTGAAAATTATGTCCGCAATCCAGACGAATTGAATCGGAAACGCAAACAGGAGAGGGAAGACGCTGAACGAACTCAGCGAATTGTGAAAGCCCTGCCCGAGGCTTTCCTGTACCAGACCGACGGAACACAAGAAGGCACGGCCAACCTAGGCCGCGCCGGAGATCGCCTTGTGCGCTTAAAATTCAGACCGAATCCCAGCTACGATCCGCCATCGCGCGTCGAGCAGGTGCTTACGGGAATGGCGGGCACATTGCTTGTGGACTCCACGGAGAAGCGCATCGCGGAAATCGATGGGACGTTGCAGAAGGATGTCAGCTTCGGGTGGGGAATTCTTGGTCACCTGGATAGGGGCGGCCGCTTTGTCGTGCAACAGGCGGATGTGGGCGGAAAGCACTGGGAGCTGACGCGCATGGAGCTGGCGTTCACGGGGAAGGTCCTCTTCTTTAAGAGACTTGATATTCGTTCCAGTGATATCTTTTCTGAATTCCGGCCAGTGCCGAAAGATTTGAGTTTTGCGCAAGCAGTAGATCTGCTGAATGCAGAAGCTGCGAAAATGACGCGGACTGCTCCGTGAGGGCCCTGCCCTACTTAGCTGCACCTATCTGCCGATTGAATCCGAATGATGGAGGAGATTCCTCTGAAATTCCCTAAACGTATTCTTCCCAAATACATTTGCTCGCTGTTCACTGTACTTGTTTCATTAACCTCAGCACTCGGTGTCGCACAACCCGTTGCACCAACTCCGCCGATGGGCTGGAACAGTTGGGATTCGTACGGCACCACGGTGACCGAGGCGCAGATTAAGGCCAATGCCGACGCTATGGCGCGAGATCTCGCCAGTCACGGCTGGCGATACATTGTGGTGGACATTCAGTGGTATGAGCCGAATGCGCAAGGGCACGACTATGCTCCGGGTGCGAGGCTCGCCATGGACAACTATGGGCGACTGCTGCCGGCCGTGAATCGCTTTCCTTCGGCTGCTGACGGCACTGGCTTCACGCATCTTGCGGAGTACATTCACGGCAAAGGCCTGAAATTCGGCATTCACGTTATGCGTGGAATTCCCAGGCAAGCGGTCGAAAAGAACACACCAATTAAAGGCACGCAGTACCGTGCTGCCGACATCGTAGACAAAGACAACCCCTGCCGCTGGAACCCTGACATGTGGGGCGTGGATACCACAAAGCCCGGCTCGCAGGCCTACTACGATTCCCTTGCGGAGTTGTACGCCTCGTGGGGCGTGGATTTCATCAAGGCCGACGACATGGGCAGCCATCTTTATCAGCCAGCTGAGATCAAGGCTCTTTCGCTTGCGATTCGTAAAACGAGTCGACCAATCGTCTTGAGCATCTCTCCGGGGCCAGCCCCAGTTTCTGAAGCCGAGTTTTTTGAGAAATACGCGCAGATGTGGCGCATCTCCGACGATTTTTGGGACGACTGGAAACTGCTCAAAAAGCAGTTCGACTACACGCGCGATTGGGCCGAGTTCGTCGGTAAGAACGATACTTGGCCGGATGCGGACATGCTCCCACTGGGAAAATTGCGTGTGACCGCAAAAGAAGGCGGCGGCTCACCGACGAAGTTCACTGCCGACGAACAGCAAACGCTGATGACCCTATGGTCGATTTTTCGCTCGCCATTGATATTCGGGGGCGATCTGCCAAGCAATGACAAAGCGACAAATGCTCTGATCAGCAACGACGAAGTGCTTGCGGTCGATCAGCGCAGCTCCGGCAATCATCAGGTGTTTGAGGGAGGAAATGTTCGCGCGTGGATCGCAGATGTTCCCGGCGGCACAGATCACTACCTGGCCGTCTTCAACCTCGGCGATGACGTTATAAACGTCGATTTGCCATGGAGTAAAGTCGGCATCAACGCATTCATTCTTGAGGTTCGAGATCTGTGGCAGAGAACCTCACTCGGGGAAAAAGACCGCTTACTCGTGGCCTTGCGCCCGCACGCGAGCGCTCTGTATCGCGTCTCGCACTAACATTTTTTGTAATCTGTTACCTAAGCTGAAACACCGACCTGTTCGAGAAGCAAGCAGATCTCTACTTGCTGGTCAGTGTTTTTAAGAATTGATAATAAAAATCCACCCCTTTGTAAAAGCCTTCTACTGAAACCCGTTCATCTCTTCCGTGCTCGCGATGGTCATCTCGCTCCTGCTGCACTCCCGAAATGCCATAGGTTGGTAGTCCCGCCGCCATCGTGTAAACGCCGTCTGAAGCGCCGGTCGCCATGGTTGGAAACACGGGAATCCCGGGCCACAATTTGGCGGATACGGTCATGATCGAATCAAAGACATCGGCTCGCAGCGGCGGCGGCGCAAACGCGCGTTGGTCGGGGATGGTATCCAGAATTTCGCCCGCACTGGTGATGTAGCGTACCGAAATCTTCGGATTAGCGAAGATGCGTATGAATTCGTCCCTGACTTCCTGTTTGGAGTGGCCGGGAAGAATGCGGCAATTGACAACTGCCTCCGCCCGTCCGGGAAGCGCATTGTTCGCGTGGCCGCCTGACAGGCGAGTAGCAACGCACGTGGTGTGCAGCCGCGAATTATCGATCGGATCTTTAGATAGCCCGGCGATAGCGCTTTCGTCAGGAGGCGTCCGCAGCATCGCTTTGATATCAGCGGCCCGCTGTCCGGGCTCTACCGATACGAGATGCTCGTAGTAAGCGCGTGTCACGTTATTCAATTCGAACGGAAACTTGTGCTGTTCAAGTTCGATCAACGCGTGCGCGAGTTCATAGATCGCATTGTCAGGCCGCGGCTGTGAACTGTGCCCGCCGGGGTTGGTGACCACGAACTGATAGTCGGAGTAGAGCTTCTCAGTTGCGTCCACGATCAGCGCAAGCGCCTTGCCATGGTCCGCGTGGACTTCGCCGCCATCATGATTCAACACGAATTCCGAATCGACGAGCTTGCGCTGATTTTTCAGCAGCCAATCAACGCCATTAGAGCTGCCACCTTCTTCATCCGCGGTCAACGCCAGAATGATGTCCCGATCCGGAACGAACCCTTCCTTCTTGAAACGAATCAGCGTTGCGACCATTATGGCGTCGCCATCTTTCATGTCCTGCGTGCCACGCCCATAAAAGTAGCCGTCTTTCTCGACGAACTGAAATGGGTCAGTGGTCCAGTCTTCGCGGCGGGCTTCGACGACGTCGAGATGTCCGATCAGCAGCACTGGTTTGTGCGTGCCCGATCCATGCAAGCGCACCACAAGATTCTTCTTGCGATCATTCGGCCCACCGATGTAAATATCGCTGTCGGAAAATCCGGCATCTCGAAAACGCTGCGCCATGGCCTCGGACGCCGTGGTGACGTTGCCGACAGAATCTGTGGTATCGATTTCGATCAGCTGCTTGAAGATGTTGTGGGCGAGCTGTTTGTTAGAGGAGTCGAGCTGAGCGGTTGCATTCGGAACGAGTAAGGCCACGCATAGAAACAAAAGTAAGCGATTCAATATTTTCCCTCGGGCTGCATATTAGAACTGCGGAATCGGACCGCGGAGCGTAACAGTGGCGCGCTTCACGCGGAATTAAAGATTGTACCCGTTGGTGCTATGTAGTTGTCGCTCAAGGCACTAGATTGAATTGCTAGATCGGTTTTTCGGATTGGATTTCTCCTGGGGCTTTTTTGCGGCCTCCCAGACCTCTGCGGTTGAAACCTTTTGCTTTGAAAAAAATCTCCCAAAACCTCTTGCGCAAACTCAAAATTCATGGCATCTTCAAACATCTTCTTACGAAAGGATGCCCGAATTGGCGCATTTCACAATTAAAACGCTAAGCGGGCAACTTCGGCTAATAAATAGCCGAGGTTGCTATTGGGCGTCGCTCCGGTCGCGCTAGTTAGTCTCCAGCGCCGATCTCATCGGCGCTCCTTCCGCAATAATTAAGGTTTGGCAGCCAAATGCTGTTCTGTGCCTCAGGCCAGGGTCACACGATTCGATCGTGTGCTGGGCAAATAGCTCGTCGCAAGACGACGCTTATTCCTTTTTCAGACAAAGGGCTTTTGAGCGCAACTGCGTCCGTCGGTTGAAAACATATGAAACATATTTTCGAATTCGTGAAAGGAACACTGGCGGGACAGAACCAGTTCGCTTCGGGCGGATTGCTGCTGATGATCGTCGGCGCAATCGGCGTGTATCTGCGCTCCCTGCCGATGCGCCTGTGGTCGTGGTTGATCTGCCAGACCACGATGATGCTGACTGTGACCGATGACGACACGGCATTCGAGTGGATCAAGGAATGGTTTCTCGAGCAGAAGTTTCTGAAGCGCGTACGTTGGTTGGATCTGGACACGAGTCTGCGAGGAGATGAAGCAGCTCTGATTCCGGCTCCTGGCAAGCACCGCTTCTGGTATTGCGGCCGGCCGTTCTGGGTCTGGTTCTCGCGTAAGGACGACACGCAGGGTTGGACTCCGCGACGTCTGGAGTCGCTGACATTTCGAACTATCGGACGCGATCCAGATTTCCTCAAGCAATTCCTTCGAGAGGTGGTCGCGTGCCACAAGCGCAAGATCAGGTTGGCGTCGTACCTGTATCAGTACAGCGAGGCGTGGCGGTATGTGTGGTGCGTACACGCCGCGCGTGCTCGATTCGGTCATTCTGAAATCGGGCGAGAAGGAGCGTCTGGTTGAGGATGTCCGCGCGTTTCGAGTGTCGCGCGAGCGTTACCACAGGCTGGGCGTTCCGTATCACCGTGGCTACTTGTTTTACGGGCCTCCTAGCACAGGGAAGACGTCGCTCGTCTCAGCGCTTGGCGAAAAGTTCGGTATGTCGATTTATGCCGTCAACTTGACCGAGCTGAACGACCGAACGCTGAAGACTGCGATCGGCTGCGTGCCGGGCGAGTCAATCATCCTGTTCGAGGACATCGATTGCATGAAGGCTGGCAATCGCAGGTCCGAGCAGGGCGATTCGGAAGTAGTGCCGGGGCGGTGGTTCCGAACGAGAAGAACGATCCGGCAGATCGCTTCGGAGTTACGCTTTCGGGATTGCTGAACGTGTTGGATGGTTTTCATGCGCCAGAAAACGTTCTGTTCGTGATGACCACCAACCGGATCGAAGCGCTCGACGCGGCGCTGCTAAGGCCTGGGCGCATCGACTACAAGCTCTACATGGGGAAGGCTGCGGATGCGCAGAAGATCGAGCTCTACCGCAGGTTCTTCCCGGAGGCTTCCGAGTACGAAGCCGTTACTTTTGTGGAGTCACACTTCGCAGAGACGATGGCTGAGTTTCAGGGCCTGCTGTTGAGTCTTGAGCAAGAACAACTGGGAGAGTCTGAAGTCGAGGAGACTATGGCTCTCACTTAACAGAAAGGAGGTCGCATGACGGAACTGATCTTCGCGATGGCTGTGGCGTTAGTTTGGCAGACCACGCTGCGGGTATTGCTGCTGGTGTTCGCAAGATGCGAGC
>Ga0066684_10000750_pt1 | contig 11860 bp, 8 predicted proteins | sample GraSoiAngelo_133_FD_62301 | JGI IMG/M metagenome (GOLD analysis project Ga0066684, IMG submission 62301) | Grasslands soil microbial communities from the Angelo Coastal Reserve, California, USA - 14_0929_05_20cm | ecosystem: Environmental > Terrestrial > Soil > Grasslands | place: USA... | reverse complement strand
CTGCGGCAAAGTCGAAGCCGAGCTCTCGGAGATGTCCGACACCGACGCCGCCGAATTCCTCTCCAGCTACGGACTCACGGAGAGCGGCCTGACTCGCCTGATCCGCAAGAGCTACGAACTGCTCGGGCTGATTTCGTTCTTCACCATCGGCGAAGACGAATGCCGCGCCTGGACGATTCCCGTCAACACACGCGCGGCACAAGCCGCCGGAGCCATTCACTCCGACCTCGAAAAGCATTTCATCCGCGCTGAAACCATCCGCTGGGACCAGTTGCTCGAAGCCGGCTCGGAAGCCGCCGCCCGCGCAAAGGGCATTCTGCGCCTTGAAGGCAAGGACTACATCGTGCAGGACGGCGACGTGCTGCACATAAGACACTCGGGGTAAATATTACATTTTTCATGCCGCCACTCTTTCACTGAGGTAACTTTCGCCCCGCCGCCCCCGAATGTACCGTGGCTCTGGGGCAAACTTCAGTGAAGGTGGTCATTTCGTGAACAAAGAATCCGTGCGTCCGATTTCCCGTTGTGTTCTCTTTTCAATCCTCAGTATCGGATTCGTTTTAGCGACACTGACGGTAAATGCTAAGGCCAGCAGAGCCGCTGATAGAGACGTTGTCGAATCCTGCAACATCTTCGATCAGGATGCCGCAGGACTAACCGAAGACGCGGCCGTCAACGTCCACGCGACGAGCGATTACTCCGATGGCGCTCGTCGACTACTCGCGGCGGGAAGATTTGATCAACTCGACTGTCTGGGTGATGGCGTACGCTCACATAAAGAGAGATTCTCCGGTGGCATGTGGAAGATTCATCTTCTATACGCCGGCTTGGTGAAGCCGCTTCCACGCAAAGTACATGCGACCGAATACGACTGGCAGGCTTTGTTGGCCGAACTGCAACAATGGGTTAATCAAAACCCAAAGTCAGTGACTGCACACATCGCTCTCGCATCCGCCTATATGGACGATGCGTGGTTGGCACGCGGTTCGGGATACGCAGATACAGTCAGTGGCAGCGGATGGAATGAGTTCGATTCCCGGGTAGCCAAAGCCAAGCAATTGCTCGACGACGCAGACGCGCTACCAACCAAATGCCCTGAATGGTTTGTGATCATGCTGAATGTGTCGCAGGCGCAGGGATGGGAATTGGATCAATCGCAAGCGCTCTTTGAGAAAGCTGTTGCATTCGAGCCCGGCTATTACTATTACGGCCGCGTATATGCGAACTTCTTCCTTCCACAATGGTTCGGCAAAGAAGGTGACGTGGAAAAATTTGCAGAGCGGGTTGCTGATGAGGCAGGAGGAGACAAGGGCAACGCACTCTACTTCCAGATCGCTAACTACATGATTTGTGGATGCCCCGATGAGCCCAAGATGTCCTGGCCTCGAATCGTGAAGGGCTTCGAAGCTTCCGAAAAGCTTTATGGCCCTTCCATGCTGAATTTGAACCTGCTCGCAAAGATGGCCACCCGGTTTACGGATCTGGATGCGATCACCGCCGACAAGGCTTTCGCGCACGTTGGCGATCAGTGGGATGAGGAGACATGGGGCACCAAGGAGAAGTTCGATTCCATTAAGAACTGGATCGCGGGGTATGCGCCCGCGGTTGAGAAGCGGCAAGCAATTGAGCAGGCTGCCGAGGCCAATGCTAAAACTCCAGAAGGAACGCGTTATAAGACAATTTTCGAAGAGAAGTACATAAAACTTGTTGAGCAATGCGAAAAGACTAATGGCAATGACATCGATGACATGGAGACCCTCACCAATTTGGGCACCGACGGAACTGTTGAAGACATGAAGATCTACTCCACCAGCGTTGTGGGAGGGTGCGTGTATCAGAAGCTGCAGGCGTTTAAACAACAAAAGACTCGTGCTTTTCCGGCGCCTCCACAGGCACCGTACTGGATGAGGCTAGATTTGACCAAGACCGACTTCAGCCCAGTTGCAGCAAAGTAATTTTAGGTGAGCGCGGCACAGCCTTATAAATTATCTCCAGGCCGCAGAGGCATTCACGTTTAGTTGTTCCAACACCATCGGCCCAAGCTGAGACACTGATCCCGCCCCCAAAGTCAGAATCATGTCGCCGGCATCGGCTTTTGCCGCTGCAGACGCGACCGCGTCCTCAAAGGAACTCGCGTATTCAATCTCCCGATTCCCTTCCTGTGCAATCCTGCTCGCCAACACCTCTCCCGTAATGCCTTCGATGGGCTGCTCGCTGGCGGCGTAGATATCCAGGACGATCAGCGAGTCGGCGTCGGCAAAAGCCGTTGCAAATTCGTCCATCAGGTCGCGGGTACGCGTGTAACGGTGCGGCTGGAAGATGACGTGGATCTTGCGGTATCCGCATTGGCGGGCGGCAGCCAAAGTCGCTCGAATTTCCGTGGGATGGTGGCCGTAGTCGTCGATCACGGTGATGCCCCCGGCCTCGCCGCGAATCTGAAAACGACGGTCCACGCCGCGGAAGTTTTCAAGTGCCTCGCGAATGTTGGCGACCGGGATGTCTAGCCCGACCCCTACTGCGATTGCTGCCGTAGCATTGAGCACGTTATGCAGGCCCGGCACGCGGAGAGAGAATTCGCCGAGGTCCTTGCTCTGGAATTTGACAGAAAAGGAATTGACGAGCGGTGGTTGTGCCGAGGAATCCTCGGGGGCTAAAGCCCCGGGTCTAAAAGAGTGCCTCTCGGCACGACTAAAGTCGTGCCCTTCCCGCTCCCTATTGGGTGCAGGCATGGGCGTCCCCGCCCGTGCGGAGCCCGAAACCTCGGTCCCGGCCGGGCGAGAGCCTGCCCTGAGCTTGTCGAAGGGACGCCCTGCACTGCACAACTCTTTGCTCAAGGTGATAACAAAATCCGAGCCTTTGCGCGTCCCGTAACTCACCATGCGTCGCCGAATCTTCGGAAAGAGGCGCCGCAGAATGGGATCGTCGTTGCACGCGACGATCATTCCATAAAACGGGACACGATCAACAAAATCGAGGAACGCCCGCTTGATGTCCTGCATATTGCGGTAACAATCCATGTGTTCGCGGTCGATGTTCGTGATGACGGCGAGAATGGGCGAAAGCTTCAGGAATGAGCGGTCGCTCTCATCGGCTTCGGCGACAAGGTATTGCGAGCGCCCGAGACGCGCGTTCGAGCCCATCGCGTCCACGCGCCCGCCGACAACAACCGTCGGGTCCAGCCCGCCGGCAGCAAGCACCGCCGCAACCATCGAAGTAGTAGTTGTCTTACCATGCATACCAGCGATCGCGATTCCGTATTTCAGGCGCATTAACTCAGCCAACATTTCCGCGCGCGGTATCACGGGGATGTGCAGGCGTAGCGCTTCCGAAACTTCGGCATTGTCGCTACTGACGGCAGAACTCGTGACCACGACTTCCGCGGTTGCGACGTTCTCCGCCGCGTGCGCCTCGCAGACAGTTGCCCCAAGCGTTTTCAGCCGGTCGGTAACAGCCGAGCGCTTCAGATCGGATCCAGAAACTTTGTATCCGAGGTTCAGCATGATCTCGGCGATGCCACTCATGCCGATCCCGCCTATACCTACGAAATGAATCCGTTGAATCCTTGCGAACATAACTTCTTTACCGCGGATTGACGCAGGTCAATACGGATCTAAACTTGAGAAACAATCAGTGATGATCCGTGTTAATCCGCGGGATGAATTTGAATTTCCGCTACTCTGCCCGCCAGTTCCGTAATATCCTTCGCCGCATCAGGATGCGCCATTGCACGCGCTGCCTGGCTCATTCGCGCCAGCCGGGCAGGATCATCGAGCAATGTGACGAGCGTATCAATCAGCCAGACCTCGTCGAGTTTGGTTTCTTCCAGCACGACAGCTGCGCCCGATTGCTCTAGGGCTTCAGCATTACGGCGCTGATGGTCGTCGGCGGCCAGCGGGAACGGGACAAAGACGGCTGGCCTGCCCGCGGCTGCAACTTCAGCCACCGTGCTCGCACCTGAGCGGCACAAGATCAAATCAGCCCGCGCGAAAAAGCGTGGCATGTCATCAATAAACTTGTGCACCTCTGCTGCTACACCCGCCTGCGTGTACCCGGACAGAACGTCATTATAGTCACGCTCTCCGGTCTGATGGATGACGCGCACGCCAGGCACACGTTTGATCAACTCGGGGATGGCGCGTGGCACAGCTTTGTTGATGGCGCGCGCTCCCTGGCTCCCGCCAAATACGAGCAGGGTAGGGGATGAAGGGGCGTACGGCTTAGCTGGAATCTGAAAAAACGCCGGGCGCACGGGAACTCCCGTGACAACCGGATTGCGAAAGTACTCCGCGGTCCGTTCGAAGTGAACGGCAGCCGCTGAGACGAAACGGGCGACGATACGATTCGCAAATCCGGGAACAAGGTTCGGTTCGAAAGCAACCGTCGGTACGTGCTTCAAAATCGCGGCAAGCATCGCCGGGCCGGAGGCGTATCCGCCAACCCCGATCACGACGTCCGGATGAAACTCGTTCAGAATGCCCGCCGCTGCAAAAACCGCGCGCGGAAGATCGAACATGGTTTTGAGCCGCGTAGCAAAGCTAACGCGATTCAGTGCCCCAACTTTTACCAACTGTAAAGGGAATCCAGCCGCGGGGACCAGCCGGTTTTCAAGGCCGCGTGCCGTGCCGATGAAGAGTACCTCGGCGGAGTATCGCTTTTGAAGTTCCTGAGCAATGGCGAGTGCAGGGATCACGTGACCACCGGTGCCGCCGCCCGCCAGAATTACTCGCATCACTTAACTATAACGGACGAAATTAGCCGGTCAGATATCTCGCGAATCAAGCACAAGACCTCTTGACACCATCTCTACTTAGTTGATAGACATAATGGAGTGACAATTTTTGGAGCGGCGCAATCATGACACTCTTGATCACTTGGACAGCCACTATTTCCTTTTCTCTGATCTTCTGGACATCGGTGATTACGGCTGTGGCCCGACTTATTAAGTGAGTTGAACTTCGCGAGGGTCGCGATCCCACGACATCCCACTCTCGCGCAAAGCAGTCCAGGGACTCCTCTGGCCCTGGGCTGCTATTTTTGGTTCTGACGTGCACGGAAGGACGGGTAGCCAAATGGTAAGGCGTCGGCCTGCAAAGCCGATCATCGCCGGGTTCGATTCCCGCCCCGTCCTCCAAACAGCAAGCTGTCCTCTGCGCCGGTCCCGAGGCCCGTTTCGGTGCGCAAAACAAGTGCCTCAAGCCTTGAGGACCGCGAGTTATTTCTTCGCAAGTGACTGATTTAGCGGGAGCATACATGCTTCATCAGTGGCCGTTTAAGTGCATACCCTATTAAATTGATCGAGATTGCTTACTATGTATTCTGCCCATGACACTTCGATAAATTCTCGCTTTTCGGTTGCAATCGTAGGCGGCGGATTCAGTGGCGCCACGCTTGCCGCGCACCTGCTACAGCTGGCGGGTCCGTCATTGTCGATCGTGTTAATCGAGCGCGCTCCCTTCCGGGCACGCGGCATCGCTTATGCCACGCAAGAGTCGCGGCACCTGTTGAATGTGCCCGCCTCGAACATGAGCGCCTTCGCCGACGATCCACAACATTTTCTGAGTTGGGCTCGTTCGAATTTCGATTCCGGTGTGCAAAACGGTGATTTCCTGTCTCGACGCCTCTACGGGCAGTATGTCGAGTCTGTGCTCGACACTGCCATCAGCCGCCGCCGCGGCGAGTTTCAATGGAGACACGGCGAGGTCGTCGGGTTGCGCACCCAGACAGGGACGACTGAACTTGTCCTCCGTAATGGCGACAAAATATTGGCCGCTGCTGTTGTCCTGGCCTTGGGAAATTTCCCGCCTGCAGACTTACGACTGCCCGGAAAAGCGGCCCATAGCGAACGCTATCTCTCTGACCCATGGTCGCCGGTTGCCCCAGAGAAAACGCCGGTTGACGGTGAAGTCCTGTTAGTAGGTAGCGGATTGACCAGCGTGGACACACTGCTCACGCTACGCGCTCGCGGATTCCGTGGCAGGATTCACATGCTCTCGCGCCATGGCCTGTTACCCCAGTCTCATCTCCCAGATTCTGGTTACTCAACATTCAAAAACTTCGCATCTTCAGGGACGGCAATCGGCCTATTACGTGTGGTGCGAGCACAGGTCCGCGAGGCGGAGCTTCGGGGAGAAGGATGGCGCTCGGCGGTTGACTCGCTTCGAACCGCGACCCAGGGAATATGGCAGACGCTTCCTCGTATCGAGCAAGAGCGGTTTTTGCGCCATCTCCGCGCCTATTGGGAGGTTCACCGCCACAGGGTCGCACCTGAAATTGGCAAAGTGCTTAAACATCAGTTGCTCGGCGGACAATTGCGTGTGCATGCGGGCCGAATCGTCGAATACCGAGAGAATACGAACAATGTTCTCGTGACATTCAACGAACGCCACCGCGGCACGCGGAGACAGATGACCGTCGACTTAGTGGTGAACTGCACAGGGCCGGTTTCTGATATTCGCAAGGCAAACACTCGTATGCTCGGCGATTGTCTGCGTCAAGGTCTGGTCCGCCCTGACGCTCTGTCGCTTGGGATCGATTCCGCACATGACGGCGCGGTTATCAATGCAAATGGAATTGCTTCGGAGTGCCTTTACACCGTGGGCCCGCTTCGAAAGGGGAACTTGTGGGAGACGATCGCGGTGCCCGAAATTCGTGCTCAAGTTGCCGACTTGGCTTCGATGCTGGTGAACAAACATCGTTCACGGCAGAACTTCACGACCCTTATGACTGAAACCGTCAGGTACGTATGACGCTCTCTATTCGGCTTGCTTGGTCACGTTCAGCAACACACCCACACAGCCCAGCGTAATGAACAACGATGAACCGCCGTAGGAAATCAGCGGCAAGGGAATGCCTTTGGTCGGCATCAGCCCGAGAACCACGCTGATATTAATGAATGCCTGGACAACTACCATGCTGGTAATGCCCACAGCCAAGAATCGCCCGAACACATCCTGTGTCCGGAGAGCGGTGCAAACACCGCGCCAGCAGAAAACTGCGAACAGCAGCACAACGCAAAGGCAGCCGACAAGCCCCAGTTCTTCGCCCAGCACCGAGAAGATGAAATCGGTATGCGGCTCGGGCAGGTAGAACAATTTTTCTTTGCCTTCCATCAGGCCAACGCCGGTCAGGCCGCCGGTCGAAACTGCTATCAGAGACTGAATGATGTGAAAACCACGGCCTTGGGGATCGGAGTAAGGATCCAGGAAAGCCAGTATCCGGTCGCGGCGATAAGCCACATGAAAGATGAGGAAATAGAGTGGCAGCAGTGATCCCACGAATGCATAGGCGAGATATTTCATCTCAAGCCCGGCCACGAAGAGAATGCAAATCGTAACTGCGCCGCACGCAATTGCAGTACCGAGGTCGGGCTGAAACACGATTAGCCCGATGAATACCAGGGTTGGCAACACTGCGGGCAACAGCGTATTGCGCCAGTCATCCATGCATTTCGTGCGGCTCTCGAGGAAAAACGCCAGGAAAAGAATAAGAACCGGCTTAGCCAGCTCCGATGGCTGGAAGGAGAAGCCGCTGAAGTGAATCCAGCGATGCGTGTTGTGCGCGCGATCCAGAAGGAAAACCGAGATCAGCATCAGCGTGGTCACGCCGAGCAACGAAAACACGACTGCGGGATGCTTCAGCCGTTTGTAGTCGATCTTCATGCCAACCAACATAGCGATAAAGCCGGCAGCCGCCCAACCGAGCTGGCGGAACAGGAAAAAATATCCGGAGTGGTAGCGCTCCTTGGCGATGACCGCCGACGCGCTGAACACCATCACCAATCCCACAAAAACCAGAACCAAAGTGACGATAAACAACCAGCGGTCCACACTGATGCGCTTTGCCATGAAGAATTCATTTCATCACGGAGACACGAGGCGGCGGGAGAATCTTGTTGTGGCTTCTTCGGAGAAGGATTAACTAAATTGGTTCAGCAAGCGTCCAGGTTCGGCAGTTCGCCGATCAAGCGCACGGTAGATGCATAGGTCCTTCGCTTCGCTCAGGATGACAAGGTGGATGGGGTTCTGGAGCTTCTTTGCAATGCCAGCACCAATTCCTTGAAAATCCTTCCCCTGTGTTCGTAATTTTGAAATTGGTCGAAGCTGGCGCACGCGGGAGCAAGCAGGACGATGTCGCCGGGCTGAGCTGCGGCCGAGGCCCGCTTTATGGCAGACTCGATTGTGCCGGAAGAAACAACCCTCACCTGCCCGCGGATTTGCGATTCGATCTTCTCCGCCGCGGCGCCGATGGTGTAAACGCATTTGACCCGCTGCCGTAGCAAATCGTTCAGCGTGATGTAATCGCTGCCCTTATCTTTGCCGCCGAGAATCAGGTGAACGTTGGCGGGAAACGATTCGAGCGCCTTGATCGTAGCATCAACGTTGGTGGCTTTGGAATCGTTGTAGTACTCGACTCCTGCAATCGTGGCAACGTATTCCAGTCGGTGCTCGACGGCTTTGAATTCGCGTACAGCATCGCGAATTCTCTCAGGCTCGCAACGCATCAGAACGCCGGCGCAGGCTGAGGACAGCACGTTTTCGAGGTTGTGACCGCCTTTCAGCGGAATCTCGCTTACCGGCATGATCACAACGTCTGAGGTTTCACGCCGAAAATGAATATTCCCATCGCGAACGAACGATCCCTGTTCCACCTCGCGCTTGCGGCTGAACCAGAAGACCTGGGCGCGCGTTCGAGAAGCGAGTTCGACACACGTTGGATCGTCTGAGTTGAGCACGGCAAAGTCGTCCGCTGTCTGGTTCTCGAAAACGCGCGCCTTGGCATCCACGTAGTTCGCAAACGTACGATGACGGTCAAGATGGTCGGGCGTTATATTCAACACAACAGCAACTCTGGGGTGAAAGCTGCGGGTGGTTTCGAGCTGAAAACTCGAAACCTCAAGCACAATTGCGGTTTCAGGTGTGGCCTCGTCCACCAGGGAAATCGCAGGTTTGCCGATGTTCCCGCCGACCAGGGTCTTGAGCCCGCCTTTCGCCAGAATCTCGCCCACCAGAGTGGTGGTTGTCGTTTTCCCGTTTGAACCGGTGATGGCCACGATTGGTCCGGTCAGAAACTCGGAAGCCAGTTCTATCTCGCCTATAACCGGGGCTCCGAGCGGGCGCGCCTGCTCAAGCGGCTGCGAATCCACCGGGACTCCCGGGCTCACCACAATAAGTTCTTGATTTTGAAATGTCCGGTCACCGTGTCCGCCGGTTTCGACGACAATGCCCTGGTCAAGAAGGGCGGGGATCTCTTCGCGCAACTGATCTTGCGACTTCGCATCCGAGACGGTGACGTGCGCGCCACGCGATTTCAGAAACAACGCCGAAGCCACGCCTGACCGTCCGAGGCCAACAACAAGAACGCGTTTGTTGGTGAGGTCCAAAGACAAAGCTCTTAGCCCCCTAGCTCTTAGCGTTTAGCGTTGACTGCATGCTGGCTCAACCACCGTAAGGCTAAAGGCTAATAGCTAGAACCTAGCTGCTGGTTTTTGAGATTATCGCAGCTTCAGAGTGGTCAACGCGAACAGGGCGAACACCAGCGACGCAATCCAGAAGCGGACGATAATCTTCGACTCCGACCATCCAATCAACTCGAAATGATGGTGAATGGGTGCCATCTTAAAAATGCGCTGCTTGCGAAGCTTGTATGACGCAACCTGCAAAATGACCGAAAGGGCCTCGATCACGAACACGCCACCGATGAAGGGAAGCAGCAGTTCCTGCTTAATCATCACGGCAATTGTGCCGATCGCCCCGCCCAGGGCAAGTGATCCCACGTCTCCCATGAAAACTTCCGCTGGATGAGCGTTGTACCAGAGGAATCCAATGGCAGCGCCGACCATGGCGCCACAAAAGATAGTCAGCTCTCCAACCTGGGGCATTCGAGGCAATTCAAGATATGTAGAAAATGTCGCGTGGCCGCTCACATATGTGAGCACTGTGAGCGCGCCAGCCGCGATGACGGTGCAGCCGATCGCCAGACCATCGAGACCATCGGTCAGGTTCACCGCATTGCTTGCGCCGACGATCATCAGCACGACAAAGACGATAAACGGCAGGAACGCAATCGGCCACAGACTCGGGTTGTGCAGCAAGCGATCGACAACCAGGTCAGGATGAAATTGCTTCAGAAACGGCACAACTAGTCGTGTGGAATACATCCCGCGGTTCTGCATCAGGATAAGCGCAACCGCAATTAGGCTGCTGGTCAGGATCTGAAGCCCGAGCTTGGCTCGGGCGGTCAAGCCAAGGTTTCTTTTGTGGATCGTCTTGGTGTAGTCGTCCGTAAAACCGATTGCCGCGAATGCTGCCGTCGAGAGGACGGCCATCCAAACAAACAGGTTGGTCAAATCGGCCCACAATAGCGTCGGCACAATGATTGAAATGACAATCAGTACCCCACCCATCGTGGGCGTGCCGGCTTTTTTCTGGTGGCCCTTTGGCCCTTCTTCACGGATGTATTGGCCGATTTGAAATTCGCGGAGGCGGTTGATGACCAGAGGGCCGATGATCAACCCTGTGAACAACGCAGTCAGGCTGGCAAATGCAGTGCGAAAAGTAAGATAGCGGAAAATCCGGAACGGCGGAAAGTAATGAAAAAGTTTTGAGTACAGCAGCCAGTAAAGCAATCCGCCTCCGGAAAAACGTCGTTCATCATTGGCCGGTTGGCCAAAAGGTTAGAACCTGTTGTTATTTTGTGTCAGTCAAAGGCTTCCATGCTTCGAGCGCCTTCTCCAGCTTCACGCCCCGCGAGGCTTTCAGCAAAATGACGTCGCCTTCGCGCGCATTGTTCGAAAGCCATACGCCCGCTTGTTCGGGGGTCGCTATAAATTGCCCTTCACCGCCGGACTGTACTGTTGCCTCGACTATCGCTTGTGCCAGACCGCGAACCCCAAGCAGAAAGTCGATTTTCTGCTCTGCGATATGGTGTCCACATTCGCGGTGCATTTTCTCGCCTTGCGGCCCTAGCTCCAGCATCTCGCCAGCGACGACAATGTGCCGCTTTGCGGGTATTCCCGCAAGCGCATCGACCATTGCCATCAGGGCCTTCGGATTCGAATTGTAACAATCGTTGATGACAGTGATGTTGCCAATCCGAACAACCTCGCCCCGTTTATCGGCAGGAACAAGAGTGGACAGCGCTACCGTCGCCTCGGCCAAGGTCACACCCTGCTCAAGCGCGACGGCAATTGCGGCCAGCGCGTTATGTACATTGTGCTTTCCGACGAGTGGCAGCAGTGCGCGCTCACGCTGGCGGCCGGAAAGCACATCGAACGACGAGCCTTGCTGGGCGCGAGTCTCGAAATTTTCTGCGCGGATGGTTGCTGCCGGGCTGAATCCGTAAGTGACAACCTTGCCGTGGAAATCGCGCCCGAATTGCGATACATACTCGTCATCGGCATTGAGTACGGCGGTCCCAGTCGGGGGAAGCGACTCCACTAGCTCATACTTCGCGCGGGCGATGTCGGCGATGGATTTGAAGAATTCAAGGTGCACGGGCGCAACATTGGTGATCACGCCGATGTCCGGAAGCGCGATCTTGGCAAGAGCCGTGATCTCGCCCGCATGCGACATCCCCAGTTCTACGACAGCAACGTCGTGCTCGGGCTCAAGCTTGAGAAGCATGAGCGGCAGCCCGAAATGGTTGTTGAAATTTCCGGCGGACTTATAAACGTTGAATTTGCTGGCCAGAACGTGCGCAATGGCTTCCTTCGTCGTGGTTTTTCCGGCAGATCCTGTGACTGCGACTAGTGGCTTAGCCCACAGACGGCGGACAGCGGTGGCAAGGGATTGAAGAGCGAGCAACGTATCTTCGACGGGAATGAGAACCGGCGCTGACTGTGCTTGCGTAGGGGCGGGTGCCC
>Ga0066684_10000745_pt1 | contig 11885 bp, 13 predicted proteins | sample GraSoiAngelo_133_FD_62301 | JGI IMG/M metagenome (GOLD analysis project Ga0066684, IMG submission 62301) | Grasslands soil microbial communities from the Angelo Coastal Reserve, California, USA - 14_0929_05_20cm | ecosystem: Environmental > Terrestrial > Soil > Grasslands | place: USA... | reverse complement strand
CGACACCATCTGGGTGTGGGACCACATGTATCCGCTGTACGGCGACGGCGGCGGCAACCATTACGCGAGCACGCCGATCCTGGCGGCCATGGCGGTGGAGACGCGCTCGGCGCATCTAGGCGCGCTGGTAGCCTCCAACAGCTACCGCAACCCCGAGTTCTACGCCTACGAGGTGGCGGCCATGGACCATCTGAGCAGCGGCCGCGCCATCCTCGGCATTGGCGCGGGCTGGTTCGAGCGCGACTACCGCGAGTACGGCTACGAATTTGGTGACGCGCCCTTCCGCCTGCGCGAGCTGCGCGCAGCGCTGCCGCGCATCAAGGCGCGCTTGGCTAAGCTGCAGCCGCCGCCGGCGGGCCGCATCCCGATCATGATCGGCGGCGCCGGCGAGAAGGTCACGCTGCGCCTGGTCGCCGAGCATGCCGACATGTGGAACACCTTTCCGCCGCTCGAAAGCTGGCGCCACAAGAACCAGGTGCTGAACGAGTGGTGCGCCAAATTGGGCCGCGACCCGGCCGCCATCGAACGCACGATGTCAGTCAACGCCGATCAATTCGGGCAGCTGGACGAATGCGTCGCCGCCGGCGTGCAGCACTTCATCCTGCGCGGCCCGCAGCCGTTCGACATGCGTCCGCTGCAGGAGCTGGTCAAGCTCTCGGGACGCTGAAATGACGCACCCCGACCAGAATTTCCGTGACGCGGTGGCCCTGTCGTTGTTGGTCGATCCGATGCCGACGCTGGAGGCATTGGCGCGCAGCACCGACCTGCCCGTCGAGCAGGTCGTGCACCACGCCTTGGTCCGATACGCGTCGGACGGCGCCGAGGCGCTGCTCGCGCTGGGGCCCCACTCCCTGCGGGAGCTGGTGGCCGCGCGCCAGGCCGAGGACTGGAAGAAGGTCGCCGCGCTGATCGATTGGCTGGAAGCCGGCTTCTAAGTCCACCTCCCCGGCGGGGAGGTCGGTCCGGCGCAGCCGGACCGGGTGGGGTCCCCACCCCCTGCCCTCCCCGTTGGGGAGGAGTCAGCCGCTAGGCGGCCGAGGGGAGGCGCAGCGTGAACGTGCTGCCCTTGCCCACCCTGGTCGTCAGCGTGACGTCACCGCCCATGGCTCGGGCCAGGTGGCGGCTCAGGCACAGGCCCAGCCCGGTGCCGGCCGGCCCCTGGGCGGGGAGCGTCACCTGGGCGAACTCGTCGAACACCTGCCGGCGCCGCTCCCGCGGGATCCCCGGCCCGCAATCGGTGACCGTGATGGCGGCCTCTCCGCGGGCGGTGCGCCGCAGGGCCACGGCAACGCGGCCGCGGTCGGGCGTGAACTTGATCGCGTTCGAGAGCAGGTTGAGCAGTATCTGGCGGATGGCGCGAGCGTCGCCCATGGCCGTGAGCGCCACGGAGTCGACGCGCAGGCGCAGCTGCTTGGGCGCGGCCAGTGGCTCGATCTCGGTCATCACATCCCGGATGAGCGCGGCCAGGTCGAGCCGCTCCAGGTGCACCTCGAGCCGCCCGGCCGACACCTTGGAGATGTCCAGCACGTCGTTGACCAGGCTCAGCAGGTGGCGGCCGCTGGAGATGATGTTCTCGACGTAGTGCTGCTGGCGCTCGGTCAGCGGGCCGTAGGCAGGCTGCTCGAGCAGCTGCGCAAAGCCCAGGATCGAGTTGAGCGGCGTGCGCAGCTCGTGGCTCATGCCGGCCAGGAAGCGCGACTTGGCCTGGCTCTCCGCCTGCGCGCGTTCGGCCTGCATGCGTTCTGTGACGTCGATGGAGACTGCGATCCCGCCGATGATGCGGCCGGTTTCGTCACGCAGCGGACCGTAAGTGGTCTCGTAAGCACGGCCGACCGCCGCCACCTCACTCTGTGACCGGCAGGTGTCGCCGCTCAGCGCGCGGCGCGCCATGGCCGCCAACGGCGTTGCCTTCCAGATCTCGAAGACGGATTTGCCAACGTGGTGTCCGCCGCTGAGGTTGAATGGTTCGAGCCCGCGGCCGTCGCTGAACGTGATGATTCCTTCGGTGTCGAAGGCGAAGATCACGATCGGCGCGTTGGCCAGGATGTGGCGGAGGAAGTCGGCGTCGAGGTGCGACGGCAGCCCTGCCACAGAGTCGGACAGCACGCGAAGCTGCGCTTTCAAAAAACTCCCTCCCAGGTCCGACTGCACCACCGGGCTCAAGCTCCGGTTGAGCCGAATCTACAAGGAAAGCTGACAGTTGCAGCCGCCTTAACTCATCTTTTCCGGGTGTAGCACCTCCTGTGCGACCCGGTAGGCGTCATTGGCAGCGGGGACACCGCAGTAGACGGCGGTCTGCAGCAGGATCTCCTTCAGCTCTGCTCGGGTGACGCCGTTGCGCAGCGCGCCAAGAAGGTGGAGGCGCAGCTCGGCCGGCCGGTTGAGGGCGACCAGCATGGCGACCGTGATGCAGCTGCGCGTGCGCAGGTCGAGGCCCGGCCGCGTCCAGACGTCCCCCCAAGCGGCGCTCACGAAGTACTCCACGAAGTCATCGGTGAGCTCACTGCGCGCCGCCTCGGCGCGGTCGACCTGCTCGTCGCCCAGCACCCGCCTGCGCATCTCCATGCCGCGCTGGAACCGTTCGTCAGTCATGCCGCCTCCTCTGATAGGTCTGGAGCGCCAGGTCGACCAACGCCTCTGCGGAGCCCGTGGATCCCGTGACCGCGAGGTTGGAGCGCATGCGCTCGGCGTCCACCTCCAGTCCCTCCAGGACCTCGCGCATCCTGGCCACCGCGCCCCCCGTCAACCGGAAGGACTCTGACACGGCCGCCCATTCGGCCTGCCATTCGCCGGCCGCGCGCTCGTGGGGCTGCACCAGGGAGCCCAGCAGCAGGCCCGCCTGCGCCTGCACTCCCCGGGCTGCGGCCACCGTCTCCACCGACAGGACCGGGTTGCGCTTGTGGGGCAGGGCCGACGAGACGCCGCGGCCTGGTGCTGCCGGTTCGGCCACCTCGGCGACCTCGGTCTGGGACAGGAGGATGACGTCCAGCGCGATCTTGGCCGCGGTGCCGGCGGCGAGGGCCAGCGCCGCCCCCAGCTCGCCGACGCGCGCGCGCGCCGTGTGCCAGGGCAGCACGGGCTCGGCCAGCCGGAGATCCTCAGCCAGCGCCTGGCGCACGGCAAGTGCGGACCCGCCGAGGTCCGCGAGGGTGCCCGCCGCACCGCCGAGCTGGACCGCCAGGCGTGAGCGCCGGTAGGACTCGAGGCGGTCCGCAGCTTCCAGGACGGCGACCAGCCAGCCGGCGGCTTTGAGGCCGAAGGTGGTGGGCAGCGCCTGCTGGAGCAGGGTCCGGCCGGCCATCGCGGTCGCCCGGTGAGTCCGGGCCAGCCCGGCGGCGGCGGCCGCCAGACCCTCGAGGTCGGCCGCCAGCAGCTCCAGGCCGTGCCGGGCCACCAGCATGAGGGCCGTATCCACGGCATCCTGGCTGGTGGCGCCGCGGTGCAGGCTCTGGACGCCGGCCGGTGAGAGGCGGCCGCGCAGCGCCTCCAGGAGGGGGACCACCGGCGTGCCCGAGGCCGCGGCCCGCTGGCCGATCCCGGTCAGATCGAACCCGCCGGCGGAGGTGGCGGCCGCTATCTCCTCGGCCACCGCCACGGGGATGAGGCCGGCTTTGGCCTCGGCCCGGGCCAGGGCGGCTTCGAAGCGCAGCAGCGCCCGCAGCCAGGCCTCGTCAGAAACCGCCGCCGCCATCTCGGGCGTGGTCGAAAGCGGTCCGAAGAGACGGTCCTCAGGCATCGGTGCGGTCGCCGCCCTCGGCGAAGGCGCGCCGCAGGTCCTCCGGCCAGGGCTCGGCGCCGGTGCCCGCGACCGGCACGTGAGCAGCCACCACGTGGCCGGTGGCGGCCTGGGTGTCGCCCTTGCGCACAGTGAAGTCCCAGCGCACCGAGCTGCGGCCCACCCGGCCGGCGACCAGCTCTACCTCGACCTCGTCCAGGAACCACAGCGGCTGCTGGTAGTCCACCTCGACATGCAGCCGTGGGGAGTGGCCGAAAGTGCGGTCGGCAACGCCGAGGCGCGCGTGCAGCACCGCCTCGGCCGCTTCCACCCAGCGCAGCACGGCCATGTGCTGGTAGTGCCCGGAGGCGTCGGTGTCCGGATACTCGACCAAGCGGCGGATCCTGATCCGGGCGGGGTTCAACTCGACAGCAGCAGCGGCCAGGGATCGTCCATCTCCCCGACCGGGACCTCGATCACGACGGGCAGGTCCGCATCGAGCGCCTCGGCCAGGGCCGCCCGCAGTCCCTCCGGACCTTCGGCCCGCAGACCCAGGGCACCGAAAGATTCGGCCAGCCGCACGAAGTCGGGGTTGTGGAGGTCGGAGGCGATCAAGCGGCCTTCGTAGCGCTGGACCTGCATCCGGCGCACGTTGCCGTAGGCGCCGTCGTTGAAGACCACCGCGATCACGTTCAGCCGGTGCTGGACGGCCGTGGCCAGCTCCTGGGCGTTGAAGAGAAAGCCGCCGTCACCGACGATGGCGACCACCCGCGCGCCGTCGAGCGCGGCCTGGGCGCCCAGCGCCAGCGGCAGCTCGAATCCCAACGTGCCCTGGTAGCCGGCGGTAAGGAAGGTGCCGGGCCGGACCACGGGAAAGCCGATCCGGCCCCAGTAGCCGACCTGGGTCATGCCGTTCACGATCACCGTCTCCGGTGGAACGGTGGCGCGAATGGCGGCGCCGAAGGCGGCCTGCGGCTGCAGCGAGCTCCGGCGCTCGGCCGCCTCCGCCCGCACCGCGTCCAGCGCCTCCCAACCGCCATTGCCCGAGCGCCGGCCGTCGAGGCGGCTCAGCAGGGCGCTCATGCCCGACGTGGCGTCGGCTGCGATGGCCAGCTCGGGATCGACGCCGCGCCTCAGCTCTTCGGGATCGGCATCGATGCGAAGCAGCGACTGGCCGGGGTTGAGCCGGTGCCGGCGGCCGCCGGGGCCGGCGAAGCGCGTGCCCACCGCCAGAACCACGTCGGCGGCGGGGAAAAGTGCGCTTGCGGAGAGGGTGTCGAAGGCCAGCCGGTGGTCGGTGGCCAGCGCACCCCGCCCGTTCTGCGTGACCAGGACAGGCGCCTGCAAACGTTCGGCGAGGTCCTGCAGAAGCGCCCCGGCGCGGGCCTGCAGCACGCCGCCGCCGGCGGTGATGAGCGGCCGCTCCGCGGCGCCCAGGCGCTCGGCCATGCGGTCCAGCGTGTCCTCATCCAGCTGCTCGGTGGCCGCCTCGACCGGGATGGCCGCCGCCCGCTCGACGCCCGCCTCCAGCACATCCAGCGGGACTTCCAGCGCCACCGGCCGCGGCCGCCCGCTGCGCAGCTCGCGGAAGGCCGCGGCCGCCAGGGCCGTGATCAGCTCGGGCTGGTCGGCTCGCTCCGCCCATTTGCAGACCGAGCGCAGGACGCCCAGCTGGTTGGGGATCTCGTGCAGGAGACCGAGCCGGGAGTCGATGAGGTCAGAGCGGACCTGGCCGGCCACGCAGAAGACGCGGGAGTTGCAGGCGTAGGCGGTGGACAGGCCGGCCAGGGCGTTGAGCACGCCGGGTCCAGGCACCACGGCGCAGCAGCCGACGCCGGCCTCCGACACCCGCGCGTAGCCGTCCGCCATGTAGGAGGTGGCCTGCTCGTGGCGGGTGTGGATGACGCGGACTTCCGGCCGCCTGGCCAGTGCATCGAAGAAGGCGTCCAGCTGCACTCCGGGCAGCCCGAAAACGGTGTCGACGCCGCCTTCGGCCAGCGCGGCAACCAGCAGGTCACCCCCTGTCATCTTCGAATCATGAAAGGTACCGTTGCTTGAAGTGATCGCGGGCGAGGATCCCCAGACCCAGTACCCCGAGGACGCGCGTCACTGGCTCAACATCTACGCGGAGCTGGTCGCCTTCCATGAGGACCTGCTCGAGCGCCTGCGCACCGAGGCCGCGCACATGCAGTCGATGAAGCACCGGCTGCAGGACTCCGATCTGGCCTCACTCCATCGCGAGATCGAGCGCCTACGCGAACGCCTTCGTTTCTGGCAGGAGCGCTGCCTGGACCTGGCCGGGCTCGAGCTCGATGAGAACGCTGGGGTGCTGCGCTCGGGCACGCGGGAGGTGCGGCTGACGCGCCGCGAGATGCAGCTGCTGGCGGTGATGCTCCGCAACCCGGGCAAGCGCTATCGCCCCGAGGCTCTGCTCAGCCTGGCCTGGCGCGAGAACCGGCTGGCGCCTGAGCAGCTGCGCACGTACATCGTGCGCCTGCGCCGCAAGCTGGCCGAGGCCGAGGTCCCGGCCGCACTGGAAACCCACCCCCGCCAGGGCTACGCCCTGGTCATGGAGTAATCGGGCTACCGGACCTCGCGGTCGCGGACGGGAGCCGGCTCGAAGCCGGGCAGCAGCCACGGGAGCGCCTCCGCCAAGGGCGTTAGCAGGACCCGGCTGCTGGGGGGCGGCAGCGCCCCACCGGCGACCAGGGCCAGCGCGGCGCCGTAGGCGGCGTGCTCGGCAGCTCGGCTGTGCTCGTGGTGCTCCTCGTCCTCCGCCTCCCAGGAGATGACCCGGTGATCACCCTCGGTCAGGCCGTAGATCGCGGCCCGCATGGCCTCCCAGCGGTCCCAGGCGCCGCGCGCCCGGATGGCGTCCAGCGCCGCCTCTTCGGCCTGGCTGAAACGCTCCCGATCCGCGGCGCCGACATGGCGCTGCCAGCCCCAAGCCGCCCGTTCGATGCCGGCCGGCGACAGCGTTCGGAAGTCCTCCAGCAGCCGCTCGACTGCGTTCTCGTCGGGTCGAAACCCATATCCGTCAGCGTCCACGCGCATTCACCTCCTCGATGGCGGCGGGGGCAAGCAAGCGGTAGCGGTGCTCGGGCCGTCCAGGACCACCGTACCGAAGCGTCAGCTCCGCCGTTCCGAGCCGGCAGAGGTGGTCGAGGTAGCGGCGGGCGGTGACCCGGCTGAGTCCGGCCGCCTGGGCCACCGCGTGGGCCGGCAGCCCTGAGCGCGACCCTCGCAGGGCAGCCACCACCAGCTCGAGGGTGGCATCGGACAGCCCTTTGGGCAGCCGTGCCGTGCGCGAGCTGCGCAGGGTTCCGAAGATGCGATCGACCTCGCCCTGGTCGGCCTCGCCCATGCGCGCGATGCGGGCCCGCGCGCTGGCATAAGAGGAGAGCTTCTCCTCGAAGGCGGCAAACCGGAAGGGCTTGATCAGGTAGTGGAGGACGCCGCCCCGCATGGCCCCGCGCAGGCTGTCGACGTCGCGGGCGGCGGTGATGGCGATGACGTCCACCGCGGGATGGTTCTCCTCGCGCAGCCGGCGCAGCAGCTCGAGCCCCGACATGTCCGGCAGGTAGAAGTCGAGGAGCGCGAGGTCGGGGCGCAGCCGGTCGACCTGCTCCAGGGCCTCGGCACCCGTGCCCGCGGTGCCCACCACGCTGAAGCCGGACACCCGGCCCACGAAGGCTTCGTGCAGCTCGGCCACCCGGAAGTCGTCCTCCACGATCAGGGTGCGGATCACGAGGCGGCCATGACCCGCGCGGGAAGGCGGACGCTGAAGACCGCGCCACCCTGGTTGTCGACCTCGACCTCGCCCCCATAGCGATGGGCGACCTCGCGCACCAGCGCCAAGCCGATGCCGCGGCGCCGGCCGCCGGCCCGGGACTTGGTGCTGTAACCCTCCTGAAACACCTTTTCGCGGAGCGAGTCGGGCACTCCCGGGCCCGAGTCCTGCACGCGGATCAGAAGGGATGACTCCTGTTGGGTCACGGTCACCGCGACCCAACGCGGCGGCTTCGACGCCGCGGCGGCGTCGAGGGCGTTGTCGATCAGGTTCCCCACCAGCGTGATCAGGTCCTGGCCCTCCAGCAGCCGCTCGGAGAGCACGGTGTCGTCGGACACCCGGAGCTCGATCCCGCGCTCCGACGCCACCGCGGCCTTGGCCAGCAGCAGGGCGCCCAGCACGGGGTCGCCGATCCGCTCCAGGAGGCTCTCGGTCAGCTCCTGGTGGACGCCCGAGGTGGCGGTGATCAGCTGCATCGCCTCTTCGGCCCGGCCCAGCTCGACAAGACCGGCGATGGTGTGCAGCCGGTTGGAGAACTCGTGGGCCTGGGCCCGCAGGGCGTCGGTCAGGCTGTCCACCCCCAGCCCGCCCGAGAGCCGCTTCAGGTCGGTGCTGTCCCGCAGCGTGACCACGTGCCCGATCTCGTGCCCGCGTACCCGCACCGGGCGCCGGCTGGCGATCAGCACGCGCTCGCCGGCCAGGACCACCTCGTCCTCGTCGTTCAGCCCGCCGGACAGGAAGCTCGCCAGCCGCCCGGCCGGCAGCACCGCGGCCACCTTCTTGCCGACGGCGTCGGCGGGCAGGTCGAGAAGCCGCCGCGCCTCGGCGTTGGCCAGCGTGATCGTGCCGCCGGCGTCGGTGGCCAGCGCTCCCTCGCGGATGCCCTGCAGGCTGGCCTCGCGCTCCTCCAGGAGCCCGGCGATCTCGAACGGCTCCAGCCCGAAGATCTGGCGCTTCAGGCGGCGGGCGAGGAGGACCGAGCCCGCGATGCCGAGAGCGAGCGCGACCAGGATCGTGACCCCGTAGCCGGGCAGGTCGGCCAGCAGCAGGTGCGTCCAGACGCCCGACTCCAGGTAGCCGACCGAGACCATGCCGATGACCAGGCCGCCCTGCAGGATGGGCGCCTTGCCGCGGGCCGAGGTTCCCAGGGTGCCGCTCTGCACCCCGACCCAGGTGTGCCCTGCCAGAACGGGGCTCGGATCTTCGTCGACGCGCTGCCCGATCAAGGCCCGGTTGGGGTGTGAGTAACGGATGCCGTTGCGGTCGGTCACCACCACGTAGAGCGCTCCCGTCGCCTTGCGCACCTCCTCCGCGGTGACCTGGATCGTGCCCCCGGGATCGCCGTCGATCAGGGCGTTCTGGACGCTGGACATGGAGGCCACCGACTCGGCGATCGCCAGCGATCGCTGCTCGTACTGCGTGTCGAGTTCGCCATGCGCCTGCCAGGCCGCCGCCGCGGTCCCGGCCACGGCCGCCATCACGACTATGCCGATCTGCAGCGCGAGGATCTGATGAGCGAGGGAAAAGCGCGTCTTCAGCACGAGGTCGGGACCCATCGTATCCCGCCCTCAAGGCGCGCCGGACCGCGACCAAAACGACCAAAAAGGCCGCAACGACCGCAATTGAGACAGGCCGCCGAAGCCTCCCGCATGGTGCGTCATGCATGGCACCGGCGATTCAGCTGCGGCGCGTCACAAAGCGCTTCCTGACCCCCAAGGGCGGCGTCTACACCGCGATCCGCGACCTGAGCCTGCAGGTCGCACCCGGTGAGTTTTGCGCGCTGGTGGGCCCGACGGGGTCCGGTAAATCGACGACGCTGGCGCTGATCTCCGGCCTGGAGCCGCCCAGCGAGGGCGAGGTCGAGGTGTTCGGCAAGCCGGTCACGGGCGTCGGCCACAACATCGGCTACGTCTTCCAGGCCGACGCGGTCTTCCCCTGGAAGAGCGTGCTCGACAACGTCGCCGCCGGTCCGCGCTACCGGGGCGCCTCCAAGCGGGAGGCCCGGGAGCGCGCCCAAGACTGGATCTCGCGGGTCGGCCTGGCCGGCTTCGAGGATCGTTACCCGCACCAGCTCTCGGGCGGCATGCGCAAGCGCGTGGCACTGGCCCAGACGCTGATCAACAGCCCCGAGGTGCTGCTGATGGACGAGCCCTTCAGCGCGCTCGACGTGCAGACGCGGACGTTGATGGAGAACGAGCTGCTGCAGCTCTGGGCGGCCTCGTCGGCCTCGGTCGTGTTCGTGACGCACGACCTCGAAGAGGCGATCGCCCTGGCCGACCGCGTGTACGTGCTGACCGCCGGACCGGCCACGGTCAAGGGCAACTACGCCGTCGATCTACCGCGACCGCGGAACGTGGCCGAGATCCGGTTCCAGCCCCGGTTCGACGAGATCTACCAGGAGATCTGGAGCGACCTCCGCGACGAGGTGCTCGTGAGCTATGAGCGTCAGAAGCGCATCGGCGCTGCCTGAGGCCGCCGCCGCGCCCGAGCGGGCCGGCGGCCGGCGGGCACTGGCGGCGCGCCGGCGCCGGCTGATGGTCAATGGGCTGCGCCTGTTGGTGCTGGTCGTCTGGATCGGCAGCTGGGAGCTGACCACGCGGATCGGGCTGGTCGACAAGTTCTTCTTCGGGATGCCGTCAGGCATCGTCCAGCGCCTCTGGACCTGGATCACTGAGGGCACGGCGCTGGGCCCGCTCTGGGAGCAGGTGCTGGTGACCATGGAGGAGACCGTGCTCGGCTTCCTGGTCGGCTCGGTGCTGGGGATCATCCTCGGCATCGCCCTGGGCCGCAACCGGCTGCTGGCCGACGTGCTCTCGCCCTACATCAAGGCGGCCAACTCGATCCCCCGCGTGGTGCTGGGCGCGCTCTTCGCGATCTCGCTCGGCCTCGACCTCAAGTCCAAGGTGGCGACGGCCTCGATCCTGGTCTTCTTTGTCGTCTTCTTCAACGCCTTCCAGGGCGTCCGCGAGGTGGACCGCAACCTGGTCGCCAACGCCCGCATCCTGGGCGCCGACGGCCGCCGGCTGACCACCGAGGTCATCATCCCGTCCGCCCTTTCCTGGATCGCCGCCAGCCTGCACATCAGCTTCGGGCTGGCGCTGGTGGGCGCGGTCGTCGGCGAGCTCTTCGGCGCCACCGAAGGCGTCGGCGAGCTGATCTACAACGCCAAGAACAACTTCGACGCCAATGGCGTCTTCGCCGGCATGGCGCTGCTGGCCGTGGTCGCGCTGGTTGCCGAATCCCTGATCACGGCACTCGAAAGCCGCCTCATCAAGTGGCGGCCCAATCCGGTCACCGACGTGGCCATCTGACGGAGGAGGAGTTCATGACATTTTCCGGACGCAGTCTCATGGTGGCCACGGGGGTGATCCTCGCGGTGGCCGCCTGCGGGGGAACCGCCTCGCCCAGCCCTGGCGCATCGGCGGCGCCGGCCGACGTGAAGATCATGGTCGGCGGGCTCAACAAGCAGATCTACCTGCCCAACATGCTCACCCAGCAGCTGGGCTACTTCCGGGAGCAGAACCTGAACGTGACCCTGGTCGACGAGGGCTCCGGACAGGGCTCTGAGGACGCCGTCATCGCCGGCAACGTGGACGCCGGCTCCGGGTCCTACAACCACACCATCGAGCTGCAGGCGGCCGGCAAGTACATGGAGACCATCTGCCAGTTCGGGATCGCTCCCGGAGAGGCGGAGGTGGTCGACGCCAAGAAGGCGGGCTCGATCACCTCGGTCAACGACCTCAAGGGCAAGAACCTGGGCGTCACCGACATCGGGTCCGGTACGCACACCCTGACCCTGGCGCTGCTGGGCAAGGCCAACGTCGACTCCGCCAGTTCGCACTTCGTCGCCGTGGGCGCCGGCGACACCTTCATCGCGGCCATCAAGCAGGGACGCATCGACGCCGGCATGACCACCGAGCCCACCATCTCGCGGCTGGTGCAGAGCGGCGACGGCAAGGTGCTGGTCGACATGCGCACCCCCGCCTCCACGCGCGCCGCCCTGGGCGGGGACTACCCGTTCATCGGCATCTGGGCCCGCACCGACTGGGTGAACGCGCACAAGGACGTTTCGCAGCGCCTCGTCAACGCCTACGTCAAGACGCTCAAGTGGATGAGCTCGCACAGCGCGGACGAGATCGCCGCCAAGATGCCGCCCGACTACCTGGCCGGCAACAAGGATCTCTACGTCAGCGCGCTGAAGAACCAGCTCCAGATCTTCGGCACCGACTGCAAGATGCCGTCGGGCGGTCCCGAGACCGTCCTCAAGGTCGAGCAGAACTACGTGGCGAACTTCAAAGGCAAGACCGCCGACCTCAGCAAGACCTACACCAACGAGTTCGCCAACAAAGCCAGCTGAGCAGGACCTCTACTCCGTCCGTG
>Ga0066684_10000737_pt1 | contig 11918 bp, 9 predicted proteins | sample GraSoiAngelo_133_FD_62301 | JGI IMG/M metagenome (GOLD analysis project Ga0066684, IMG submission 62301) | Grasslands soil microbial communities from the Angelo Coastal Reserve, California, USA - 14_0929_05_20cm | ecosystem: Environmental > Terrestrial > Soil > Grasslands | place: USA... | reverse complement strand
GCGACGCGATGGAATGAAGCTGACCTCTCGCGATCCGCAGATCGGACACACAACGCCATCCTTCCAGCGCCGTGCGATGAGATAATTCAGGCAGTTGTCAGGATCGCCGAAGTATTGAATTGCTTGCTGGAGGGTTTTAGGTTCGCTTGCCATGAACCTACTTTAGCGGAAATGGGTTGCTGAGTCAAGTATATTATTACCCTAATTACTTGTTCCCATCCGCCAGTTTATCGCCCGGCGCATTTGCGCTGGTCGCTATGGGAGCGGTATTTGGTGCAGCATCGCGCGCAACGTTCGCGTTTATTATCTTCGCGTTTGAAATCACGCGCGATTACAACTCCGTGCTGCCGTTGATGCTAGTCAGCGTAATCGCTGATGGTGTCGCGATGGTCCTGATGCCGAGCGCCTCAATTATGACTGAGAAGCTTGCGCGCCGTGGGCTGCGTATTCATCAGGACTACGAGGCGGATGTGCTGCATCAGGTCGCGGTGTCGGAAACAATGGATAAAGATGTCCCCACGTTACCGGCAAATATACGAGTCGGCGAATTGGCCGAGCGCATTGCGAAACATGATCCTGTGGTCAGCCGCCATCAAGGCATGATTATTCTCGACGGAGACGGCAAACTGGCGGGCGTGATTACCCGCGGAGACGTTATGCGCGCGCTCGATCAGGATCCTCTTGGAGCGATGACTGTGCTCGAAGCCGGCAGCCGTAAGCTGGTGGTGACCTATCCGGACGAAAGCCTGCACGAGGCTTCGACGAAGATGCTCCGCAATAATATTGGTCGATTGCCGGTGGTGGACCGCAATGATCCGGATCGCGCAATAGGATATCTAGGCAGGCCCGGAATCATGGCCGCCCGCCTGCGGCGACTGGATGAGGAGCATGTGAGAGAACCGGGATGGATGAAACGACGCGACTCTAGCTCAATGTGAATTCTGAAGTACTTCGACAAGGGCGCCATTGTTGCCGCAATCGTAGCCGCTTGCTGTATTTACTGCTTCGCTCTCACCTTCGCCCATCGCGCCCTCTGAGCGGCTCTGATCCGCGCCAGGCCTGCTGCCGAGATGCGCCGCTTGGGTGCGATTGAAACACCTTTCTGGCCCTTCACCTTGGCCCATCGTGCTCGCTGAGACGCTGCAATTTTTGCTCGCGCAGCGGCGCTCATGCTGCGGCGTCCTCGTGTTCTCCCTCGTGTGCTGTTCAATCCGGTGAGTGCTCGGATCGCGTTCTCTAGAGCGTGCAACTGACCCGCTATCTTGTCCCGCTCGGTCCGCAATTGCGCGATTACGTTCATGTGTGTTCCCCCCCGGGTAGAGGATTGTAACAGGGGTTGTAGGTTTCTGCAGGAATGAACTGGACCGTCGGTAGAGGCTTACAACTCATCCCATAAATCCTGTCCAGGGGTCGATGAGCGTAATAGCGATTTTACGTCAATCATCCGACACCAGCCACGCTAATCGGCGACTCTGATGCTACAGTAATTGCAATCTTGGGCAGCGAGTTGAGGATGCGAGGGGCTATGGCCGGATCAATCACAGGCCGCGCGTATAGCAACAGAAAGATGCTAACTGTTGGCGCGCTGTTGCTGGCAAGCGGACTAGTGATGAACTATCTGTTGGAACGCCACAACATCTTCAAAGTCTGGGAGAATTCGTCCTATCCAATTTCGTGGGCAGACATGCTCTATCCGCCGTTGTGTGTTTTTCTGTCCTTAGCTGGTATCGCGTTGTTTGTCGCCGGAGTAATCCGTCGTTCCCGCATTCCAGCATTTGCGATTGCCGTTCTTGTCACCATCTTTTACACCCTTTTCGCATTCGCAATGCAGTTTATCCAGACAGGCGCAGATCGCTTAGGCGAGTGCCCTGGCCTCGCCCAAGCTGCTTCAAGCGCCAACGTAATACCTGACTCGAAGGTGAGGCCGGGTCACCCCGCTGTCGCGTGCAGCGTAGAGAGGCGGGGAATATTCCTCTCTTACTACAACGATATGTCTGTCTATGGCATAACGGACCCAGCGGCGCAGCAGAGTGTTCTCGATAGAGTGGCCGAGCACTACCGGCAAGCGCATACCCATCCTGTGCAAGTGGTCTTCTTCGAAAGCGAGAACTGGTCGGTGCGGCAAGGGAGAAATGGAGCGAGCCTCGGGTCACGCAGTGCTGAAAAGCTGATTCGGATTGTAAACATAGGCTAGCCGCGGTATGCACGATAGTGACGCTATCAGGAGGCGATTTCATCAACCACGGACATATACGAGATAGCTTCGTTTCATTTGGTGCATTACTTTGACTTTGCGTTCTTCGAGGCAGTTCTTGGCGAGTTTGCGTTAGTGCGAGCTTGGGTAAGAAAGAACTTAACCGCGAAGAACGCCAAGGATTCGCAAAGGACGCAAAGCAAGTCCTTAGGCCAAAGGCAAACTGAACCATTGCCGTAGTTGTCAGTTCTTATTTCGCAGTTCCTAGTTCTCAGTTCCCGGTACTCAGTTGGTGGAAGAAATATTACGAACGGCAAGCTGGGCCTTCTCGGCTGCGGCGATCAGCGGCCGTAAGGCCTGCACGGATACGCCGAGCGTTCCTCCGGAAAATCCATCGATGAATGCGGCATTGACTCCAATTACCTGGCCTTGGGCGTTGAAAACCGGACCACCGCTGGCGCCATGCGCGGTGGGCGCATCGTAGATCAGCTTGTCACCGACTACGTCGCCCAGATGTCCGCAGGTCGCCGAAGGACGAATCAGCGATAGTGCTGCCAATTCATTCGCCGCACCTATATCGTCACGACGATACGCCAGCCGTTCGTACACTGCTTGCGGCGATTTCGCAACCATTCCAACCACTCCCATGGGATAGCCGACTACTGACACCAACTCCCCCGGGTTCGACGGCTCGACGGCGAGGGGCAGCAGTCGCAGCTGCTCGACTGCCTGCGAATCATCCACGCGCAATACAGCCACGTCTCCGTTACCTGACAGCGCTGCGGGAGTCACGTTCACCGGAGTAGACGATCCGGGAAAGAAAGCGACTAACTTCTCGAGTTGTGGAGTCGCGCCTTTTTGCATGAGCATGTTCGATTCGGCGTCTCCATACCAAGGCTCGGCCACGTGGCGGTTGGTTGCCAGCAATCCTCGTGAGACAACAAATCCGGTGCCAGAGATGCGCGCGCGCAAATTAGGTTTTTGCTGCGGAAAACCGACGTGATAAATGCCAAAGATGTAGCAGATCGAGTTCCGGTAGCGATTCAGGACCATCGCCGGCATGGCTTGCTCTTCTTTGAGCTGGCCGACTTGCAGCGTGAGCTGCTGAACCTGATCCTTGAGATTGTCGTTTTTCGCAGGTTGGTAGTCCGGCCGGTAGTAATGGACAGCCAGGACGGCGCCAGCCAGTAAAAACACGCCGATTGCCGCGTGAACAGTTCGCTCCCAGGCGGAGCAAACCGGTTCTTCTTGCGATGAATGTTGCTGTTCGTCCATGAACGACGGCCTTTTGCTCTCGGTCGATCGGGGGAGGGAATGCCGAGGCTCGACAAGTGGCGCGAGCCACTATCTTGCCGCGTCGGGAGCAAGTCTCCTAGGGTACGAAAGACAATGTACGGGTAGGCAAAAGATTTGATTGTTCTTAGGCTTGCGTAGCACTCGTGTCGCGCTTCGCTCGACCGGACGGGCGAGACGCCCGTCCCTACACGAGCCGAAACAAAAGCCGTCAGCTTTTGCTGACGGCTGAATTCTTGTCGTGCGTTGCTCGACTGGGCGGGTGAGGGCACCCGCCCAGTCGCGTTCAGTTTTCGTACAGCAATACGCCCTCGGTTTTCTCAGAATCCACTGGACGGTAGTAAAGCTTATCGCCGTCAAGGAAGACTTCGATGAAGGCCGGGCGGGTGGTGATTGTGCCCTGGATCAAAGCCTCGGAAAGCGGATCTTCGATGTATTTCTGCAGCGCTCTCCGCAGCGGGCGCGCGCCGTAGTTGCGATCGACGAGCGTCTGGTTAAGGATCCACTTCTTGGCTTCGTCAGTCACCGTGACTGTGATCGACTTTTGCGCCAGGTTTGTATTCAGCTGCGTCACCATCAGTTCGAGAATCTGGATCAGATCAGCCTCGCTCAGCGCGTTGAAGATGATGATTTCGTCAAGCCGGTTCAGGAACTCGGGGTTAAACGTGCGCTTGACCTCGTTTTTCACCAGATCTTCAACTTTTTCGGAGATCATTTCTTCTTTGGTCGACTGAAAGCCCAGCCCTTCGCGCTTTTGCAAATGCCGCGCGCCGATGTTCGAGGTCATGATGATGATGGTGTTCTTGAAATCGACAGTATTGCCGAGGCCATCCGTGAGCTGACCGTCTTCAAACACCTGCAACAGGATGTTGAAGACATCCGGGTGTGCTTTCTCGATTTCATCGAGCAGCACGACAGAGTAAGGAGCGCGCTTCACGCGTTCGGTGAGCTGGCCGCCTTCTTCGTATCCGACATATCCCGGAGGCGAGCCGATCAGCTTCGACACCGAGTGCTTCTCCATGAATTCGGACATATCGAAGCGGACCAGTGCTTTCTCGGTGCCGAACATAAACTGCGCGAGAGTGCGCGCGACTTCGGTCTTGCCGACGCCAGTGGGGCCGAGAAACAAGAACGAGCCGATTGGCCGGTTCGGGCTTTTCAGGCCGGCGCGGCTGCGGCGGATGGCGCGGGCCAGCGCGGTAAGGGCCTTGTCTTGCGAAATGATCCGCTTGTGCAGCTCTTCTTCAATGCGCAGCAGCTTCTGCGATTCTTCTTCTTTGATCGAGGTGATAGGAACACCGGTCCAGCGCGACACGACGTCCTCGATGTCCTCCCGACCGACAACGCCGGTGGAGGATTCATCGAGGTGGTATTTTTCGCGAAGAGCACGCAGGTTCTCGCGCTCTTTGCGTTCTTCGTCCGAGTAGAAGCGCGCCTTCTCGAACTCGTGGTTCGCGATTGCGTTCTCCATACGGTGGACGATGAATTTAATGCGCTTCTGGACTTCAGTGATTTCTTCGGGCAGCGAGGTCTGGCGAAGCTTCACGCGCGCGCCGGCTTCGTCGACCAGGTCGATTGCCTTATCCGGCAAGAACCGGTCTGGGATGTAGCGATTCGAGTGCGCCACTGCGAAGTTGATCGCGTCGTCGGTATAAGTGACGGCGTGAAATTTCTCGTAGCGATCTTTGATGCCGAACAGAATTTTGGTGGCATCGCCTTCGGTGGGAGGTGGGACTTTCACCGCCTGGAACCGGCGCTCAAGCGAACGATCTTTTTCGATTGACTTGCGATACTCACCCGGGGTGGTCGCGCCGATGCACTGAATTTCGCCGCGTGACAAGGCCGGCTTCAAGATGTTGGCAGCATCGAGCGAGCCCTCAGCCGAACCTGCGCCGACGAGTGTGTGCAACTCATCGATGAAGATGATGGCGTTCTGCGACTCCATCAGTTCTTTCATGATGGTCTTGAGCCGCTCTTCAAACTGCCCGCGATATTTGGTTCCAGCAACGATCAGGGAGAGATCAAGCGCGAGGATGCGCTTGTCGGCTAGAAACGACGGTACTTCTCCGTCCGCGATCCGCTGCGCCAAACCCTCAACGATTGCGGTTTTTCCAACTCCAGGCTCGCCGATCAAAACCGGATTGTTCTTGGTGCGGCGGCAGAGAATCTGAACTACGCGCTCAAGCTCGCCTTCGCGGCCGACAAGCGGATCAAGCTGGCTATCCATTGCGGCCTGGGTCAGATCGCGTGAAAATTCGCTCAACAGTGACGACTCACGCTGACGCTGGGGCTGGGCTTTTTCCTGGCTGGATCGGGCTAATTCTTCCCTAATCGTCGAGAGGCGTAGACCACGCTCATGCAAAATCTCCGCAGCAAAGCATTTTTCTTCCCGCAGGAGGCCCAAAAGCAGGTGCTCGGTCCCAATATGCTTATGCGAAAGGCGCTCAGCTTCCTCAGCCGCGTAGGCTAGAACTCGTTTGCATTCATTACTTAACGGGAGATCAACCGACGTGGAAACCTTCTCCCGGATGGTGGTATGTCCTTCAATCTGCTTGCGGATGGACTCGACTGAGGCATGAGAGCGCAGGAAACGATTGGTAAGGGCTTTATCTTCGCGAAGGAGTCCCAGCAGCAGATGTTCTGTCTCAATATAAGGCGATCCGAACTGGCTGGCTTCATAACGCGCAAAAAAGATGACGCGCCTAGCTTTCTCCGTATAGCGTTCAAACATATAGCCCTACCCCTCCCAGGCGTCTTCAAGGAAAGCAGCCGGTGCATACAGCGCTAACCTCGCAAACTCCTGGCCCTTTGTCAATTATGCAATCAAGGTGCCAACGATGTCCAAGCCCAAAATGCCTTTCGAAACCCAGACATCATTACCGAAGGCACCCATCTTATTCGTCGCCGCGATTGCTTACAATAACCTGCAAATCTCGACGATGATCATTTTCTTTCGTCCCGTCCCGGCACTCTTCCATGGCTGCCAAATCGCGGCACATCTAGCCAGAAAGCGTCTGTGGTTCTACCTCTTCAACGCGCCCTTGCTGCAGCCGCAGCACGCGATCACAGCGGCTAGCGAAAGCAAGATTGTGGGTGGCAATGAGAGAGGTTAACTGGTGGTCGCGATGCAACCGGGCGATCAATTCAAAAACCGAGTTTGCCGTCCCGCTATCGAGGTCTCCCGTGGGCTCATCCGCCAGCAGAATCTTAGGCTGGGTAACGAGCGCTCGGGCCAGAGCTACACGCTGCTGCTCACCGCCTGAAAGCTCTCCGGAACGATGATGTGCACGTTGCTCCAACCCCACTGCTTGCAGCCACCGCGAAGCTTCTCCCTCCGCTTTCTGCCTGGGAACGTCCCTCAACAGCAGCGGCATGGCCACATTCTCCAGCGCCGTAAATTCCGGTAACAGGTAATGGAACTGCCAAACAAAGCCAAGTTCGCGGTTACGAAACTCGGCTGCGCCATCGTCCGACAGCGAACCCAATCGCAAGTGGGCGCAGTATACGTCACCTGCGGAAGCTCTATCAAGAGCGCCGAGGATGTGCAACAGGGTACTCTTGCCTGCTCCCGATTCGCCCACAATAGCCAGCATCTCTCCTTTGCTTACCTGGAACGAAAGATTTTCAAAGAGCACGAGGTCTGACTCGCCGGAGCGAAAGACCTTTTTCAGACGCTCGACCCGCAGAACCTTCTCCCCATCCCTTAGATGCAAGTGTCTCGCTCCTCGGCTCATTGGCGCAGGCTAACATGGCAGCCCTGTCTCGCTCGACACATTAAATCATGGGAGAAGGCAGAAATGACTACTTCCATTTCTCGGAGCGTCTATGCGGAAAACTGTAGTGCAAAACGTTGCACCGCCAGCCGCGGCGATTAAGACTGGCGGAGAATAAGACTCGGATGAGCATGTAGCCGTTCTGAAAGAAAGACGTGAAGTGAACTGAAGCGAACGGAATATTCCGTGAAGCCGCCCAGTCGGTGCAACTCGCTAAGCCCAATTCCCAGCCTTCGCAGAAATTAAGAGTATCGAGCACAACTCGATAAGACTACTGCGAGCCAGAGCCTCTGAGTGCTTGAACTGTCTTTCGAAAATCTCCTTGCGTCAACCCGAGGTGCCATGAGGACCCGTCCAGGGCGGAGTACCATATGCTCATTAGGTCTGTTTTCCGGTCGAATGCAAGAGCGGATTGGTAAATCGCGCTGCCGTCCCAATGGCCGGGATTAGGCGTCAATAATGGTCTGGGAAAATGTACCCAGTGAACGCCATCTCTGGATAACATAAAGAATAGATTGTCATGTCCGCAATTCGCATCGAATGCTGATGCCAGCATGGCGTAGATGCCAGGCAGAAAAAACGGCCGATCCCTGGGTTCTTCAGGCTCACGCCGTTGCAGGCGACCTCCGTCGCCAAAATTGTCGCGATAAGAAGAGACGGACAGGAACCGACCTGGCTCCAATACAGTCGCACTGATATGCCAGATTTTGTATCCAGGTTGGACTATGTCCGTCAGGTGGGGTGCAGACCAATGCACCCCGTCCCACGACGTCCGATACTGCACCAGTGTTGAGGAAGCCGAGCAGCCCCCTTTCCCGGCGTTCACCGTCCATAACCAGTATTGCTCACGTATTTTTGCCACTGCAGGCATCACCAGCCGATAATTCGGTGTACGGATGACAATTTCCGGCGTGTTCCAACGCACGCCATCCGCGGATGTGGTTCGCATCAGATCGGTGAAACCGTATTGATCCTCAGAAATGTAGTACAACCAAAGCTGATCAGAAATCTCGTCATAAAACAGGTCCGGGTCCGCCAAATGGGATTTTGCATTTGGCCTTTCCACTGGATTGCTTCCTCCGGGAGGAATAGCCCAATCCACCCCGTTATCTGAGACCAAGATCGAGGGATTCTCGTATACAGCATGGGAATTGCGATATGGCGCCACTGCCAGCCAATATTTGAATCCATGCCATCCGCCGGGAAAATCAACGATGGAGGGCTCCGTAACCTGGCCAGAACCGTCAGGCGTTGGTGTGGTCAGAGGAGCGTCAGCATTCGGCAGCACTCCTATGTCTTGGCCGCAAATAGCCGGCGTTGTTAGAACCAGAGCAAGAAGAAAGGGGATTGCGGACGGCACTCTCACGGCAGAGTAGATGCTGCTTGTTATACCGGAGTTGCTGCTGCGGCCAAGCGTCTAAGAGCACTTTTCGCGCAGATATAAACAATGTGTCATCGGAAAGGCGAGAATTAGCTGGACGGATAGTACTCATAATTTCTGAAGCAAATTGGATCAAAACAATCACATTGCAAAGTCAGGTTTACTCATATCGGAGAGCTTCCGCTGGCAGGATTCGAGCTGCCGCCCAGGAAGGATAAACCGTTGCAATCAGTGAGATTCCCACCGCGACCACTGCCACCAACATCCCGTCGATTGCCCGCGGCGCGAAAGGTACGTAGTCGATCGAATAGACTTCAGGGGCGAGGGAAAGCAAATGATAGTGCCCTCCCGCCCAGGAGAGCGCATAGCCAAGAACCAATCCGATGGCAGTCCCAATTACCCCGATCAGCACGCCTTGCGCAACAAATACGCGCCGCACCTGAGCCTTGCGGGTGCCCATCGACATGAGCACGGCGATGTCGCGCGTTTTTTCCATCACCATCATCGTCAGTGAAATCAGGATATTGAGCGCGGCAACAAACACGATCAGGCCGATAGTGATGAAGGTAACCAGTCGCTCCAAACGCAGCGCGCGGAAGATGGCTTTGTTCTGCTCCATCCAGTTTGTGGCCATGAAGCCCTTGCCGGCGGCCTGCTCCAGTTCGCGCGAGACTTGGCCGGCTTTGTAGATATCGTCGATTTTAAATTCGATTACCGAAACCAAATCGCCGAGGCTAAAGAGGCGCTGCGCATCAGAGAGGCGGGCGAAGGCCCATCCGCTGTCGTAATCGAAGAAACCGGAGTTGAAAATCCCTGCGACCCGAAAGCGGTTGTACTTGGGAACCAATCCGAAAGGTGTCAGCTCACCCTGCGGGCTGGTGACCAGCACGACAGAACCGACAGCCGCGCCAAGTTCATCTGCCATATCTTTTCCGAGAATGATAGGAGGCATGGCAGCGATACGGTTCTCGACTCCTTCCAGGTCGCTGGGAGATGCACTGTTTGTGTGGAGGTGGGGCTCCGCCCCGCCCGTGCCCGGCTCGTCCAGCGCAGCCGATGATCCTTGCTTCACGGTATTGAGCAAATCGCTGACCTTGCGCTCATACGCCGGAATCAATCCCTTCAGCACCGCGCCTCGTGCCCTCGGACCGCGCGAGATCAACACCTGTTCATAGATTGCCGGAGCCGTTGCTATGACGTGGGGTTGCTTCGAAAGCCGCTCCATCAAAGGCTGCCAATCCTTGATCCCATCACTCTCGACGCGCAAGAGGTTGACGTGGGAACTAGAACCCAGCAGGCGGTCCTGTAAGTCCTGGCGAAAACCATTGTTGATGGCGAGGGCTATCACGAGGGAGGCGACTCCCGCCGCGACGCCGGCAATGGAGATGGCGGTAATGACGCCGATCACTGCTTGCCTACGTTTGGCTCGGAGGTAACGGGTAGCAACGAACAGTTCAAATTTCATCAGGAGGTCCCTCGCCCGCGGGATTTCGGCGCGCGGCTCACACGCCGCGCAAACGCCTCAAGTTCGATTCCTGCCGCGCCTACCAGCTCTTTTAACAACTGGCCACGATACCAACACAGAACTCCTTACTGGCGGGCGGCATGGCACCAACGTGCCATTTACTGAAGGATGTCATCGCATATCCTCTTATCCCGCCTAAGGAAGGGGTATGCGATGCTGCTCGCCACCGTTGTAATTCTAGTCGCTGTGCTTGCGATTTTAGCTTTCCTGGCTCATAAATTCTGGAAAGAAAGCATTGTTTGCCGGAGTCAGCTCCAACGCTACTCTGGCATCGCTGATGTGGAAGCCGCCATTGATGCAGCAAAAGCTCAGGTGGAAGAGACCAAGCAACAGGCAGGGCGAGCCGCCGCTGACGATAAACAGCGTAGGGACCTATTGGATAACCAATACAACCAAGCACTGCTCAAATACCAAGAATTGCAGCATGAGGTTTCCCTACTCGAAGAAAACTTGGATGATATTTCGTTCGGCCTCTACAAACCGCATTTCACATTCCAGACCTCCGAAGAATATAAAAATGCCCTTCTTGCCCTGCGGGAAAAGATGAAGCAGCTCATCAAAGACGGTGGCGCTGCTTGTTGCCCGAACAACAGTCGGCAAGAAGGCGCAAGAATGATTCGGCAGACTACTAAGGTGATGCTCCGTGCGTTCAACGGGGAATGTGATGCGGCTGCCGCCAATGTCTCCTACAACAATGTCAAGAACATGGAAGAACGTCTCCTGAAGTCGTGGAACGCTATCAACAAGCTGGGCGAAACCATGCACCTTTCCATTACAGAGCCTTACTTGCGCCTCCGCCTGGACGAGATTCGCCTGATTAATGAGTACGAGACAAAGAAATACGAAGAGAAACAGGAAGAGCATGCTCGCCGTGAGAAATTGCGCGATGAAGAGAAAGCGCAACGAGAAATCGAGCACGCGCAACAGGAAGCGGAAGCACAGGAAGCAACATACCAAAAGTTGCTTGAAAAAGCCCGTCAGGAAACAGCCGAGGCAACAGGGGCGAAATTGCAAGAACTGACCAGCAAAGTGTCTGAGTTTTCAGCCAAACTCGATGAGGCTCGGCAAAAGAAAGAAAGGGCGATTGCTCGGGCACAGCTTACTAAGTCAGGATTCGTTTATGTGATTTCCAACATCGGCGCATTCGGTGAAGGAGTGGTCAAAATCGGCATGACTCGGCGCATGGAACCAACGGAACGCATCATGGAACTGAGCGGTGCGGCAGTGCCATTCCCCTTCGACCTGCACGTTATGTTGTATTCGGATGATGCGCCTGCACTTGAATGTGCTCTTCATCAACTCCTTGACGGAAGCCGTTTGAATTTGGTGAACACCAGGAAGGAGTTCTTCCAAGGTGTCAACCTTGCCGAAATCAAAGCCTTCGTGCAAGAGCGTGGCCTTAGTGCACAGTTTATCGAGCAGGCTGAAGCGCGCGAATACCGTGAAACGCTGGTAAGGCGCGAAGGGCAGCACAGCACAGCTAGTAAACGGATGCCGCCTAAATTTGCGGACTCCCCCTTCGCGGTGGCGGGTACGGCCTAAAAGCAAGCAGGTCGCTAAAGGGTCCCTCACCGAGTTCGGGATTTCGCCTGCGGCCCCCGCCACGGAGTCTGCCCTGAGCGCAGCCGAAGGGCAGCCGTTCCTAATCCTTGCGATGCTGGTGGAGCGGCCTGGCGCCATCGTTACTCGGGAAGATTTGCAGAAGAGGCTTTGGCCAGCAGACACCTTCGTTGACTTTGACCTGAGCTTGAA
>Ga0066684_10000736_pt1 | contig 11924 bp, 14 predicted proteins | sample GraSoiAngelo_133_FD_62301 | JGI IMG/M metagenome (GOLD analysis project Ga0066684, IMG submission 62301) | Grasslands soil microbial communities from the Angelo Coastal Reserve, California, USA - 14_0929_05_20cm | ecosystem: Environmental > Terrestrial > Soil > Grasslands | place: USA... | reverse complement strand
TTTTCTAAGCCGTAGCGAAAGAACATCTGCGTTCTATCGGTCATGTTGAAATCGAGGCGTCCCACAATCCGATGAGTATTTTGCGGGAGATCGCCGCCGGCGTCGGCCGGTGCAGCAAAGTTCACCAGACCAAAAACCGGGGTGCCGTCCGGTATGGTTGAAAATGGACCTCCTAGCGTGCCCGATGCACTTCCTACCACCGGAACCCCGTTTTGGGTTTGCTTTGTCAGTACGCTGGCGAAGTTAAAGTTATTCTTGCCGTACGTATTGAAATAATCCTGAACATTGGGAGCTGCCAATCCCAGGAATTCAGGAGTAGGAACATAGGCCTGCTCAGTCGCATTGCTGCGCACCCGAGTCCACTCAGTAGTCTGAAAGAAAAATAGTTTGTTTTTGAGAATCGGGCCACCAATGCTATAGCCGAACTGGTTCCGCGTGTAGCCGCCCTTTGCAGCTACGATTGAACCGGCAGCCGCATTCTGCGCGTCATTGGCGTAGGTATTTGCGGTGTAAGCAGAGAGTCGATTGAATTCCCAGGCCGACCCGTGCAGGGTGTTGGTTCCGGTTTTCGTGGTCAGATTAATTACGCCACCGGATGCCCGTCCGTACTGGGCGTCGAAGTTGCTTGTTACGACCCGGAATTCCTGGACCGCATCGATCGGAATCTGCTGGCCATACTGAGCATTGAATAGATCTTCATTTTCCACTCCGTCCAGCAAAATTTCAGTTCCGGAGGTGCGCTGTCCATTAATGGCGTAACCTACGCCGCGGCCGGTTGTGTTTTGGTCGCCCCCGCTCGCGGTCCGGTCCGCACTGCTCACGTTGCCGGCCACTCCGACGAAATCGTAAGGATTCCGTGTGAGGCTTGGAAGTTGCGCCACCTGTTGTGGGCCGATGACCTGTGACAGTTCTTGCGTCTGTGTATTCACCGTCGCCCCGCCCTCGGCTACCACCTCGACGGTAGTCGATTCTTTGCTAAGTGAGAGCTGGGCATCCACGGTGGATGTGCCCCCGACCGCGACTTCGGCACGGGTTTGGTACGTCGCAAATCCGCTACTGGTGACGGTTACATCGTAGGTCCCGGGCGTAAGCCCTGGAATCGTATATTGTCCCAGATTTCCTGTCTGGGCCGTTCGTACCGCCGAAGTCGCAAGGTTCCTTGCCGAAACTGTTGCGCCGACCAGGACCGCTCCTGAGCTGTCGCGTACAGTCCCTGAGATTGATCCCGCTTCAGCCTGTCCAAAAGCGTCCATGGAAAAGAGAAGAAATATGGTGAAGACGATTGCTAAACGACTCTTCATGACATCTCCTAAATAGTTGGCGGCACGAGTCCGCTCGTTCTGATCGCAAACTTAATAGTTATGTGTAAATCCGGTGAGAGGGTGGAGCACGGTTTTGAGCTCCACCGGGATTGAAAAACCATGAAGAGCGGAATTCGATGGTCAGGACCTGCCCGAGCGGATGAAGGAAGACGTAATTAATTTTATTTTCCAGTACCGCAACGAACAGTGGGAGACTTTGCAGGAATTAGCGTAGGTATTTTCCTGTAGTGAAGCGCTTACCCGCGCAAGACTTTCGTCGTCTTGCTGGAGAGACGTGAGATCAAGTAGAACGAAAGAGTTACCGGCAAGCGGAAAGAGAATTAGGACCAGGCAGCACTGAACAACAACTGCACGAAGCTCTGCCGAGCTACGCAAAATTATCTGTCCTGCATTGGCCCTGAGCCCAGAAAACTTTTTACGAAACCGCGACATAAAAATGACAACGTAATGTGTGCAACTTCTATACCAAGTCCCCGCGTTTCGCGTACTGTCTCACTTCTCAAATGTTTCTGAGTAGTGTCGTGAATTGTTGCGGGAAAACCTATTCAATTTTGTGAAGAGAAATCCGAGAAATAGAATTGCAAGTAGTAGAAGAATGAGCCGATGTAATCAGTGAAGACTCGCCTGATCGAGATTGTCTTCTACAGAAAAACCCGTACTTCTCGGCACGGTTCAAAGCTGAGCCGATCCGAATGTTCATGTACGAGAGAATCAGCGGTTCGAGCGGACTTCATGGATTACTTGCCGCAGTGAGCTGTGCGCAAAGGGAGCAGGAGTCAAAGTAAGCACCATCAGAACTAGAGCGAAGGCGGCAAGCCAACCCCGCCCGCCCCTTACCCGGGGCCATTCCGCTACCACCGGATGGCGCATACCGCTAATGCGCAGCAGAACGGCCCAGACCAACCAGCCAGCCCAGAAGTAGAAGGCCATCGGAATCAGCGCCAGAATGGTCAGCCGCGACACTATACGGTGACCCTGAGGACTCAATGAAAACACAATATGTCCACCGTCCAGTTGTCCGCCGGGCAATAGATTCAGCGCCGTTGCAAACATTCCTACCCAAGCGGCGACCGCGGTAGGATGAAAATAAATATCCTGCAGTGGAGATGAGCCGCCGTGCACATCGGCCAGCGGAAGAACCGCCCAAACCACCCGAAAAATGAGCGGGTATCCCATTTCGATATCCGAGCCGGACATTACCGCGGGCATTACTCTGGAGTGAGGCATCGCAATCACGAGAACTATCAGCGCTACTGCAAATCCGGCGATCGGCCCGGCAATCCCAATGTCAAACAAAGCAGTTCGAGAGCGGATCGGAGCGCGGATCCGAATCACCGCCCCCAAGGTGCCAATCAGAGTAGGTGCGGGAATAAAAAAAGGTAAGGTTGCATGCACGCCATAGTGACGGCAATACAAGTAGTGTCCCATCTCATGCGCTAGAAGAATCAGCAGCAAGGTTGCGGAGAAGGGAATTCCGAGCAGCAAGCGAGTCGGCTCTCGAAGAGCCCAACCGATGGGAAAAAGAGGAAGAATTTCATCGCCGTGGAGGAACGGTGGAATGTTATTAAGAAAGTCAAATTCCATCTTTGCGCCCACTACCAGCGTGGTGAAAATTGTGGCTAAGAACAGCAGAACATGCAGCCAGTAGCGCGGCTTCGGAGGCTGCACCACATAGACTTCCGGGGGAAGATACTCTGCAGTTGGAACGGAAAATGGGGGATCCAGATCGGACATTGAAAAACTTCGCTACTCTAATACGGGTGGAAGTACGCGGCGCCGCTTGCCGGGTCAGGTCAGATTTCAAACCGTACATTTCGTACAGCGCGGGCCTAATCGATAGATTGTAGCTCCTTGCCAGGTTTGAACCGTACGGCCTTACCAGGAGGAATCGAAACTTCAGCGCCGGTCCGCGGATTGCGTCCGATACCGGTTTTGCGTGGCCGCACGTTGAACACGCCAAATCCTCTCAATTCAATGCGATCACCCTTAGCGAGCGACCGCCGCATGCTCTCAAAAACCGTTTCGACGGCCAGTTCAGCTTTGGTTTTGGTAATGCCGGTCTTGTTCACTACTTCGTTGATAATGTCGAGCTTGATCACTGGAGGCTCCCGGCGGCGGTCTAAGAACGATTCACCAAGTCATTGATGCTAAGGGACATAAGGGAGATTGTCAACGGCGGCTTCTCTCCCGTAAGATGACGGGACCCCAGCCTGACGCATTTTGTTATTTGGCCATCGGAACCATTTCGCAGCTTGTAATTAATGGCCCGCATTACAAATTCCCAATTACCGAATCTTTAAGGAGCCGCATGCTGAAGAGTGACCGCTGGATCCGCAAGATGGCGCGCGAACACGATATGATCAATCCCTTTTCTGAGAAGCAGGTAAGGGAGAGTGTAATTTCCTATGGGCTCTCTTCATACGGCTATGACTTGCGCGTGGCTGACGAGTTCAAGATTTTCACTAACGTTAATTGCACCGTCGTCGATCCGAAGAATTTCGACGAGCGGTCATTTGTCACCGTGCGCTCGGAATGCGCTATCGTCCCGCCCAATTCGTTCGCATTGGCCCGGTCTGTTGAATACTTCAAGATTCCCCGTGACGTCCTGACCATCTGCGTGGGAAAGTCTACGTACGCCCGCTGCGGCATCATTGTGAACGTCACACCTTTCGAGCCGGAGTGGGAAGGCTTCGTCACCCTCGAGATCTCGAACACCACGCCCCTGCCGGCGAAGATCTATGCCAACGAAGGACTGTGCCAGATCATCTTCTTTCAAGGGGATGAAGTCTGCGAAACCAGCTATGCCGATCGCAAAGGCAAATATCAAGCGCAGAAGGGAATTGTGCTGCCAAAACTGTAGATAAGCTCTCAGTCAATGGCGAGCTCGACTATTTTATGACTCTCAAGCATCACATACACATCGATAATCGAAAGCCGAGGAAATGGAGAAGGCGGTGAGAGTTTTGAAATGCCACCACTACTCGAAGATTACTGAAAGCTGGGAACTAAAAGCTGACGACTGAAAGCTGAACGCCAAGACCTGAGACCTACTTCCTGCTGTTCTCGCCTTCTTTATACATGTACTTGATGGCAGGTTTGTAAATTAAAAGACTAGTCTGGGAGTTCCGGGTTACTTTGATGCAGCTTTTGTCATACCACTCGATCATGCCTCGAACTTCTTCTCCATCGCGCAGCACAATCACCATTGGCGTTTTCGACTGCATCTGCTTCTGGTAGTAAAAGTTCTCTGCGTTTGTTTGCTCTGGAGGCGCAGGTTTCTTGCCTCCGCCACCATGCCGGCCATTGCGCTCGGCGCGATCAGGTCGCTCTCGGTGTTGCTCGCCCATGGACGGCTGTCCGTGATTATGGTCGGTGCGGTTCAGTGAAGGACGGATCAGCTTACGGTTAGCAAAACTCTCTGCTTCCATAGGCCGATCAGCTGGGAGTGAATCGATTGCATCTTTCATGGCGCCACCCGTTAGACACGCTTTGCGGGCCACAACACGCGCTGCTGTGCTTGTGGATACTGAAGGCGTGAGTTGTTCTTAACCTAGCACAGCAACCGCAGGTCTGACAATGCTCAAGTTGTGAGGGGAGAAGCAGTTAGCAATTGCGATTTGACATTTAGCGATGATGAACTCGCGGAGCGAATTGAGGCCAAATAGCCAGCGCTACCGCTAGTTGCTTTGTTCCAACGCCGCCGCAAATGCATCCAGCGACAGCGAGCGCAACAGGTTGCGCCGCATCCCTCGCTCGACCTCATTGAGGCGATCTGCAGCGAATGCGATCCGGTCGAAGTTCGCTGCCTCTGCTAGTTTTGTCAACTCAGCCCGAATGTCAGTATTGCGCACGAGCTCCGTCGCACCGCAATTGAGGAACATCAGGTCTTGAAGCACCCCGTAGAGTGTGCGCAGCAGTCTTTCGATCTTTTCGCGTCCCTCAGCGCCCGCGCGGAAGGTTTCCGTAACCTTGAACATCTCGCTGTGATCCGTCCCACGTAACGCCGTATTGAGGATGCTCAACGCCTGAGTGCGAGCAGCAGTGTACCCGACCAGATCGAAGCTCCGGGCGCAGCCCACCGCCCCATTCGATAGGCGAGCGGCCAGTGCGCGCTGTTTTTCGGTCCATTCCGGATGTTGTTGAGCAAGATCGCGTTCAATTTCTTCAGTGGGCAAAGCTGCCAGCGTAACAATCATGGACCGTGAGCGGATCGTCGGCAGCAATTCTCCAGTATTTTCTGTCAGCAGAAAGATGGTCGCAAACTCGGGTGGTTCCTCGAGCACCTTCAACAAAGCGTTGCCGGCCTCCCTCATAAAGCAAGAATCAGTGAAGATGTAAATCCTCTCCTTGGCGTCGCCCGGGCGGTAATAGATGGTCTCGATCACTCGCCGGACCTGGTCCACCTTGATCATCATCTGTGGCGGATCGGGAGGAACTACGAGCACATCGGGATGAGTCTGGACAAAAACGCGCGTCTCTTTTTTGTCGGTTTCACGCAGGTTGTCGCGAGCCTCGACTGCTTCGGCAAACCGCGCCTCAAGATTTTCGGACTGGCCGATGCGCAAGCAGTTGGAGCACTTATTGCAAAAATCTGGTAACCGATCTGCGCTTGGCGGAGAAAGACAATTCATCGCCTTAGCAAGCATCAGCGCAAGCGTGTATTTGCCCGAACCCGCAGGGCCAGCCAGAATCACGGCTTGGGGAAAACGGTTCCGCGCCAGCATGTCACGCAGACGATGGATAACTTCGGAATTGCCCTGAAAATCAGAGAAACTCATGAGCCTTCGTTATGACAAAAGTTGGTCTACGATCTGCTTCGGACAAGATCATGCCGACTTCGCAGCCAAGTTCAACTTGCGGCGGGTAAGTTCGACGATCTTTGCATGTGTCTCTGCCGCTGTTCCCCGCGCATCCACGATTACTACTCGTTGTGGTTCACGAACCGCGATCGCCAGGTAAGCACTCCGTACGCGTGCAAAGAAAGCCCGACTCTCCTGTTCGAACCGATTTTCGTCGCTTCTGCCGCTGCCATTTCTGTCTGTATCCGACTTGTTTCGGCGGCGGGCGCGTTCCACGCTTGCGGCTACATCGGAATCCATCAGGATAGTGAGTTCAGGCTGAAGATTCCCGCACAATATGCGATGCAATGTCAGCACAGGTTCACTACCTAGCTTACGGCCGCCACCCTGGTAAGCCTCAGTGGAATCGGTGAAGCGATCACAAAGCACGACGCTCCCCCCAGACAGCGCGGGTTGAATGACTTCCGTTATATGTTGGGCTCGCGATGCAAACATCAAAGCCAGTTCTGCCGACGGAGAAAGCCCTGCGGTGGCGGTATCCAACAGAAGACGCCGGATTTTTTCTCCTGTTGCCGTTCCACCCGGTTCGCGCGTAATCACAACCGGCAGGCCATCGTCGCGGAGCACGCGGCCAAGTTTCTCCATCTGCGTGCTCTTGCCGCAGCCATCGAGGCCTTCAAAAGTGATGAACCTTCCGCGACCAGTTTGCGAGGACACGCAGAAATGATAAATGAGAGGCTGGCAATTCGCACTTCGCATTGGAACCTGTGGTTAAGCCTTTTCTTCGTCGCTTACGCCAGCGAACAGATCAGTCTCCTGCGCGAACTCAGGTTTAATCGCCGCGGCCAAATGGAACATCTCGCGACTGCCTCGTTTTCGGGCGTACTGTTCGAATAGTGGCCAGAGTGGCTGCTGGCTGGTATGTGCCTTGAAGGCGCCAATCTTGGTCTCGAGATGCCCGCCAATGTCAATAATTGCCGTGGCAGGAGCCAAAGTAATGGGTTGCCTGTCGGGAAGACTGAAATCCGCAGTCGTGTAGTACAGCTTCTGAATTCGGTGAGGAGTAACAGAGCGGTTCAACTGATCTGGAAATCGATTGTTCCTCCCTGCCCAGTGAAAAGCAAGAGTGGCGAATACGGAGGCCATCGAATGATCCGTGTGTCCCGTGATGCCGCCTCCAGGATCAAACGTGAGCATGACCTGCGGATGAAACTCGCGTATATGCAATGTGAGTTCGCAGGCAACACGGTAGAGATCCACACGGTGAAGGTGGCCGTCGGGATAGTCCAATACGAGCGGGCGTGAAACTCTCAGGATTTCGCACGCGGCGGCGAATTCCGCCCGGCGCATCGCGCCGAGTTCCTGATCGTTGTGCGCTCCACCACGATGGGTTGCCGCCTGGCCAGGGGTCAGGCAAATGACACTGGTTTCGATTCCACGTTCTCGATACAGACGCAGCGAACCACCGAAACTGCTCGCTTCATCATCCGGATGAGCGGTTACAACCATCATGCGCAGCATGGCTGGATTGTACAGTGTCCTTTATCGGTGGAGCTCTGAGTGCCAGGCTTGATGGTTTGGGCCGGTTCAGCTTTATACAGCTTGTTCTTCGACTGCCGATTCTTCTAGAGTTTCAATGACCTCGTCAGCGGATTCGTGCAACATGAACGCCAGTACTTCCTGCGGTACCGGCGCATTCCAAACCGGGGCAAAAGATTGTCGATGAAGAGGAGAGGGTCCGTGGTCGCGCAAAGCCGCAAGATGTCGAGGAGTGCTGTAGCCTTTGTTGGCAGCTAGCCCGTACACCGGGAAAATCGGATCCCATTCAACGATCATGCTGTCTCGTTCCACCTTCGCCAGGATGGATGCGGCAGCAATCGAAGCCGAGCGGGCATCGCCATGAATGATCGCCTGCTGGGGAAGTTCGCTGTCCAGGCGCAGTGCGTCTATCAGCAAGTGGTCCGGGCCCGGATCAAGATGGGACACTGCTTCACACATCGCAAGACGAGAAGCTTGATAAATATTGATCTGATCTATACGGGCAGCATCGATGGCAGAAATAGCCCAGGCGATAGCGTGCTCGCGAATGCGTTCTGCCAGAATTGCGCGTCGTTCCGGCGGCAACAGTTTGGAATCTCGCAGACCGCGGATGCGATACGCGGGATTAAGGATGACAGCCGCAGCCACGACCGGTCCGAATAATGAACCACGCCCGACCTCGTCAACGCCAGCGACGAGACGTCCGCCTTGTTGCCATACTTTTTTTTCAAAGCTCAGCGTGCAACGCAGCTTCTTGAGCAAGCGTAGCTTGGCCGCAGCCGCAGAGAGTGGTTTATTGGAAGCGGATTTGACCTTTGGCAACACAGACGGCAAGAACAGGCTGCTACGAGAGCATCTTCGCCCACCTTAGCCCGGCGGCGCAACTGTGGAAAACTGCCTACCTCTAGCCACGCCGCGGCATTGCTTAGCTCGAAGGTAACTCAAGAGTGCTATTACCGGGGTAAATTGACCATCCGGTCGTCGCTTGTTACTTTTGGGTCCAGATAACCGTCCTGCGGCGGATCTGACTTTGACCGAAGAACATTCCAATCAAACGCTGGAGCGTCAGAACAAGCGTATTCAGGCCGCGCTTCCCATTCGCATCACATATTGGGATGGCGAAAGCAAGCCCGCTTTTGAGTTCGCATGCACATACGATATTTCTGAGCGTGGCGCTCGTGTCACAGGACCGCGTTGTGTCAAAGAGGTCGGAGAAATCATCGCAGTGGAGCGCAGTCGCAATAAGGCGTTCTGCCGAGTGGTGTGGATTGGCGAGGCGGATTCCGAATTGCGCGGGCAGATCGGTATTCAGTGTGTGGAATCAGACCGCACCCTGTGGGAAGCCGAACTGCGCGATATGCAAGAAGTCTATGATCCAATCCTGATCGATGGCCTCAAGCGGGCTGGCATATTCACCTCCCATGAGCGCCGTCGTCGGCGCGAGCGGTTCCCACTCGAGGGGTTCGCCCAACTCCTAGACCAGAGCGCGAAAAGTGAAGCTAATGTTGCGCTCCTAAATATCTCGGAGATCGGTTGCCTACTGGCGACCAGAGAAGTGATGACGCCGGGAACCGAATTGAAAGTGAAACTGAACGTTGGCGATTACGAGTTAGTGCTGAAGGGACAGGTTCGCCACTCTCAACCGCAAGTCGGATTAGGAATTGAATTCCGAGAGATCCGCAAAGGCGATCGGCAAATCCTGCAGTTCCTGATGCGGAAGTTGGGAGAAAAACAGTTTGAAGAGACTCTGCAGTTTGAGGTTCACCGCTAGTCCCTCGTCACTAACCCATCTTACTGTTTAGCTTTTGTGCCGTCATTGGCCGGCAACTTCCGCTACAGCGTGCTCGCGCTCCACATCCTTCAAACGGGCAGCCTTGCCCTTGAGACCGCGCAGATAATATAGTTTGGCGCGCCGAACTTTAGAAGAACGTAGCAGCTCAACCTTGTCGATCACTTTGGAGTGAAGTGGAAAAATACGCTCAACCCCATGGCCGAAGCTGATCTTCCGTACGGTAAAGCTGGCCTGTGGCCCCCGGCTCCGCGCAATTACGACGCCTTCAAATGCTTGCAGGCGTTCTTTGTCGCCTTCTTTGATCTTCACGTGCACTCGTACAGTATCCCCCGGCGCGAAATCAGGAATATCGCTGCGCTTGGTCTTGGCCAGAAGTTTTTCGATGATCAGATTCGTCATGAACTTGTCCTCTCGATGCAGAATCTTGTTCTGGTGAAAGCTATTTCAATTATGTTTTGTCCTGATTCGCGCTAGCGTCTCATTATCTTCGTCGGTGAGGTTAACGCGAGTCAACAGATCCGGCCGATTACGCAGCGTTTTCTCCAACGCGGTCCGTCGCCGCCAGCGTCGTATCTCTTCATGATTGCCTGAAACCAGGACCTCGGGAACTTGCAAGCCGCGAAAGTCCGCAGGTCGTGTGTAGTGCGGATAATCCAGCAATCCTCCCGAAGCACAAGTCGAGTTGGGCCCGTCGCCTAAGCCGGGTTCAGTGCTGGCAGTAAACGACTCTTGCAGCGTCGAAGCCTCGTTGCCTACCGCCCCAGGAACCAGGCGTACGACCGTATCCAGAATCACCGCTGCAGCCAATTCACCGCCGCTCAGCACGTAGTCGCCGATCGATAGTTCACGGTCAGCAAGATGCTGGCCAACTCGCTCATCCACGCCTTCATACCGGCCACAGATCAGGACAATTCGTTCCAGCGCTGCCAACTCTTTCGCTAGTTTCTGGTCAAAACGGCGCCCTTGTGCGGATAACAGCACAACACTTTGGCTCGCGCCATCGTTGAAACGCTGCTCCCGGCTCAGGATATGCAGTCCCTCGATACATTCAAAGATCGGTTCCGGCTTCAGAACCATGCCTTCACCGCCTCCGAATGGACGGTCGTCCACAGTACGGTGCCGGTCACGCGCGAAAGTCCGGAGATCATGGACCTCAATCACCGCCAAACCAGCTTCTCGGGCCCGGCGGATGATGCCATAATCCAGCGGCCCGCGAAAAAAATCTGGAAAGATCGTTAGGATATCGATCTTCATCGCGGAACCCTAAAATCTTCGATCACGAGTGCGCGGAAGCCAGTCACTTTTTATGAGTGCTGCCTGCACTTCTAGCTTGTTCCTGCTTTTCTTCCGTCGTAAGCGGCGCATTCACCTCGAGCATGCCCTCCGGCAAGTTCATGCAAATCGTCTGGTGCTCCGGATCGACACTGCTCAAATACGCTTCCGCGTAAGGTATTTCATATGCTTGCGATGCTCCCTTAACTATCAGCAGCGGAGCTTCACCCGCTCCAAACTGTACGTCTTCGACCCGGCCAATTTCGCGATCACGGTCGAAGACCGCACATCCTACGAGATCGCTGACGTAATTCCAACCCGGCTCAAGCCGTGCTCGCTTGGCCTTCGGGACTTGCAACTCGCAGCCGACCAGAGTCTCCGCCCCGGAAATTGAATCGATGCCGGCGAACTTCAGAACCAGATAACTCTTGTGCGGCCAGAACTCTTCCACTTCCAGTTCACGCCGCGATCCATCATCCGCCAGAGCCCACAATTGCATACCACTCTGAAACCGGCTCGGGGCCTTGCTATGCACCTGGGTTGCAACTTCGCCGCGCCGTCCTTGTGTCTTCAGGACACGCGCAAGAGTGATAAACTCGGCAGCTATTCCAGGATCTCCAGGGCGAAATGCTTGTGAAATTTCAGGCCCGCAGCGCCTAGTAGGATACGCATGGCTCGTGCCGTGCGTCCCTGCTTGCCGATTATCCTGCCAAGATCGTTGGGGGCGACTGTAAGTTCAAGCACGGTCTCCGGACCTTCTTCGACTGTGTTAACCGCGACCTGTCCAGGATCATCGACTAGAGCCTTCGCGATCTGTTCGATTAAGCTCCGCACGTCCCCAGTCGACTCGCTCATGATTGCCTTAGTGAAGCGGGATCTGTTCGGTCAATCACATTCTCCGGGCGCGAACACTGGGATCATGCAACCGATGCGGTGCTCTCTACGGCAGGCTTGGACACAATCTTGCTGACGCGATCCGACATCTGGGCGCCTTTGGATATCCAGTACTCGATGCGCTCCCGCTTGAGCTCAATGCTGGCAGGGCTGGTGCGAGGATTGTACGTTCCCACAATCTCCACCGGACGGCCATTGCGAGCCCGCTCCTTTTCGATCACCACTACTCGGTAATGCGGCTGTTTTCGCGCACCCGTGCGCGATAGACGAATCATTAACACTGAGCTTTGGTTCCTTTCCTATTTC
>Ga0066684_10000732_pt1 | contig 11956 bp, 9 predicted proteins | sample GraSoiAngelo_133_FD_62301 | JGI IMG/M metagenome (GOLD analysis project Ga0066684, IMG submission 62301) | Grasslands soil microbial communities from the Angelo Coastal Reserve, California, USA - 14_0929_05_20cm | ecosystem: Environmental > Terrestrial > Soil > Grasslands | place: USA... | reverse complement strand
GTCCGCGCCGAAGACCACTGGTTGTGAGGAAGTGGTGGCGGTGCAAACGATATCTGCACCGTGGACGGCGTCGCCCGAGGAGCCGCTGGGGATCACGGAGATTTCCAGCCGTGCCGACATTTCCTTACAAAAGTTTTCACGCTTGGCGGTATCGCGGCCATAGACGTTCGCGGATTCGAGCTTTCGAACGGCGGCAACGGCTTCGAGCTGCGTCCGCGCCTGTCCCCCGGTTCCGATGATGGCGGCGACGTGCGAATTTTCGCGCGCCAGATACTTCGTAGCCACGCCAGAAGCGGCTCCGGTGCGCAATTGCCCCAGGTAATCGGCCTCGATGACTGCGAGGAGGTCGCCCGTGGCCATCTCGTAGAGCGGAACGAGAAATTGCAGCTTGCCGCGCACGTAAGTGTATTGCTTCAAGGCCACAAAACCCGCGGTATAGTCCGCGGCAGCCATGTAGTGAAAAAATCCGCCGTGAGACAATTCGAAGCGTCTCCGCGGGTGCACGACGACTTCTCCGGTGGCCTGCTTGCGGGAAATTTCTTCGACCGCACGAAGCGCCCACGGCATGTCGAGCACCTCGCGGACTTCTGCTTCGCAGATATGCAAGGTCATCCCGTTGTTCTCCACCCGCGCCCCGAAGTGCAGCGGCAGATCGTAAGTTTTTCAGAACATAGGTTACCGCGGCGCTGGTTTAGTGCGCTTGGTAGCTACGCGTTTGCTTTTGGCCTCGCTCGGTTCACGAATGCGCCGCACCACAGTCTGCGTCAACCGATAGACGCGTTCCTCCTTATTTCTGTCCATGACATGGAAGTGAAATTCGGGCTCGTCTTTGGGACCCTTGCCGAGGCGGATCGGCAATTGGCCGCAGAGCTTGTTTTCGATGAAGGCGGTTTCGTAGCGGCTTCTCTTTGCAAACCAGGTGTAAACGCGCAGGGCGGTGAAGTCACATGGCTGACCTTCCGGCCCGCGCGTCGCAGCAAGAAGGTATTGCGGCTTGTCGCCGGAGGGATCTGGGACGCGGTTCAACTCAAACCAAGCGAGGGGACGAATGTTGGCGGAGGCCGTGCCTTCGCGCACGGGATCCGGCAGATCCAGCTCAATGAAGCGCGCAACGACCCATCCCGCAACCGGGACGGATTGATCGCCGGGCTCCGTGGTAGTGGTCTCCGCGGCGCGCGAGGATTCTCCGGGCGGGCGCGTGGCAATGCCCCGGACCAGGAACCAATCTTCTTTCTTAGTTTCCAGCGGTTCGCCGGAATCCTTTTCATCGGTGGTCTGCATCCACTCGGCTACGCCGCGTCCCACAATTTCGACGGGAACATTGCGCGCAAATTGGTAGAGACGCGGTTCAGTGCGTCCGGGAAGCACGCGCAGATTCGTGGACACTTTGGTGCGGCCGCGCGCTTGCACGGGCATGTTGCGGACTTGTTCGAGCAGCTTGATGCTGCGCTGCCAGAGGGCCGGCTCCATTAACTGACGGCTGTCCACCCATCCAACGGACCCGGAGGAAGTTCGAACCTTCATGTATTCATTGCGCTTACTGAGGACCTCGACACGCTCGCCGTAATGCAGCACTCCCACCTGTTGACGCACCTGGGCGATGCCGCTGAGCACGGGAGCGACTTTTTCGTTGACGAATGCTTCGCCTTGCGTTTCCCGCTTAGGACGAAACATCCAGGCGAAAAAAATCACAAGGCAAAGCAGCGGCACGGCGATGAGAAGCTTGCGCTTCATGCACTGTCCCCGAAGGTTGTGCCGATGGCGCGCGCAGCATGCACAATTTCGCTATCGGGCCCGACCAGCTTCATGGCTTCCACGCTTTTTCGAGCGGCACGGACTCAATATGCATGCCTCGCAGGCAGACCATGCGATTAAACTCGCCGCGTGCGACGAGATCTACGGCATGCACTCCCCTGCGCGTGGCGGTCACGCGATCGAAAGGCGTGGGCGAACCGCCACGCCGGACATGGCCCAGAACGGTCACGCGAATTTCCTTGTGGAGCATTTCGCGAAGCGTGAAAGCGATGGTGTTGGCGACGGTTCCCGGGCCACACGGTGGAATAGGCTTGCCGCCGGGATCGGTGGCGGGAAGCTTCGCGCCTTCCGCCACAACGATAAGGCTGTAATGGCAACCGCGAATTTCGCGCTGTCGAATGGCTTCGCTGACGGCTTGAAACGAAAAGGGAATTTCCGGGATGAGGATGATGTGTGCTCCGCCCGCGATGCCGGCGTGCAGCGCAATCCAGCCTGCGTCGCGTCCCATGACTTCAATGAGCATGACGCGATGGTGGCTCTCCGCAGTAGTGTGGAGGCGGTCGATGGCCTCGGTGGCGATGAGGATGGCGGTGTCGAAACCAAAAGTGACGTCGGTGGCGGAAAGGTCATTGTCAATGGTCTTGGGTACTGCAACGATGTGCATCCCTTTGCGCGCGAAATCGCGGGCGATGTGCTGCGTACCGTCACCGCCGATAACCACAAATGCATCAATGCCCAGGCGGCGGGCGTTTTCCAGACAAAGATTGGAATAGTCGCGCACCACGTCCTTGCCGTCTTCCTGGGTGCGGTAGGCAAAAGGATTGCCACGATTGGTGGTGCCAAGAATCGTGCCGCCGCGTGGCAAAATGCCGCTGACGGATTCCTCCGTCAATTCCTTCGCACCTTCCGGCCAGATGAGGCCGTCGAAACCGTTGTGAATGCCGAGCACGCGCATCCCGTGCGCATTGATCGCCGAGCGCGCCACGCCACGAATCGCCGCGTTTAACCCGGGAGCGTCGCCGCCGCCATTGACCACAGCGAAGGTCTTTCTTTTGCTCATACGCTTCCTGTCTTTTCCCCAATCGCTAGAGATTGTACCTGAAAGGGCCGCTGGCGCCGGAGATGCCCATGGGCGCGATGCTTTTCTGTTAGAATGCCGCAGCTTCCGAAAAAATCACGCGCGAAATCCCTCCCGGAGGTTCTCTGATGAAATCCCTCAACGCTCTCCAGCCCTTTGCGTTGCTGGCGCTGCGCCTCGCGCTCGGCGTGATTTTTTTCGCTCACGGTTACCCCAAGCTGGCGCACCTGGGCGGCGGCATGCAGGGCTTCTTCGTGGAACATGGGCTGCCGGGATACTTCGTTTATATTGCGGGAGTGCTAGAGGTCTTTGGCGGAGTGCTGTTGATGCTGGGATTGTTTACGCGGCCGGCGGCGCTGTTGCTGGCCGTGGAAATGAGTGTGGCAATCTGGAAAGTACACAGCAGCAAGGGCTACTTGGCCGTGCATGAATACGAATTCCCGCTGGCGCTTGCGGTGGCCTGCTTCGCGCTGGCAACGGTGGGCGCGGGGACATTTTCCTTGGACCAGCCCTTATTCGAAAAAGGGGGCAAGTAGCGCGGTTCGAGAAATGCTGGATAGAACGAGCAGGCTCTTGCTGAATCCTTGACAGGTCTCGCCAAAGGCTTGATATACAATCGAGGGGTTTCGCAACTCCTCGGAAGGACACTCCAATGAACAAACTGTTCTCGCGCCTCCTTCTGCCTGCCTTTCTGGTGTTTGTGGCGCTACTGCTCGCCGCCGAATTGCGGCTATCTCCGGCGGATGATTCTTCATCGCTTCCTGCGCCACCGATAGCAAAGAAAGTCCCAAAGCTCACGGAGATCAACGGCCATAAGATGGTGGATAACTACTTCTGGCTGCGCGACAAGAAGAACCCGGAAGTGAAAGATTATCTCGAAGCCGAGAACGCCTACACCGACGCGGTGATGAAGCCTACCGAGGCTTTCCAGAAAAAGCTCTACGACGAAATGCTGAGCCGGATCAAGGAAACCGACGTGGAAGTTCCCTACAAGGAGGGAGGCTACTTCTATTACGTGCGGACGGAAGCGGGCAAGCAGTACCCGATTCGCTGCCGCAAAAAGGGCAGCATGGACGCGCCGGAAGAGGTGATTCTGGACGTGAATGAACTCGCCAAAGGACAGGCGTTCATGTCGCTCGGCTCGTTTGAGGTCAGCGACGACAGTAACCTTCTGGCGTACACCACGGACAACACCGGGTTCCGGCAGTTCACGCTGGCCTTCAAGGATTTACACACGGGAAAGCTCCTACCAGACCATTCCGAGCGGGTCGACTCCGTGGCCTGGGCCAACGACAACAAGACGCTTTTCTACACCGTGGAAGATGCAACGACGAAGCGGGGATATCAGATGTACCGGCATGCCTTGGGCACGACCGGAAAAGACACGCTGGTATACGAGGAAAAGGATGAGCGCTTTGACGTCTTCACGGGGAAGAGTCGCAGTAAGGCTTATATTTATCTCTTCTCCGGCAGCCACACCACTACGGAAGCTCGTTACATTCCCGCCGACCAGCCGATGGCGGAATGGAAGGTTCTCGAACCTCGCAAGCAGGACGTTGAATACTATCCGGATCACAACGGCGACTTCTTTTACATCCGTGTGAACGATACGGGGCGCAATTTCCGGCTGGTGAAGGCGCCGGTTCCCGATCCCGGAAAAAAGAACTGGCAGGAGATTTTGCCGAATCGCCCGGACGTCATGCTGGAAGACACGGACTATTTCAAGAACTATTACGTTTTGTACGAACGCGAAAAGGGCTTACCGCAAATGCGCGTGTGCGATCTGCACACGAACCAGTGCCGGCCCATCGAATTCCCTGAGCCCGCCTACGTAAGCTATCCCTACGCCAACCGCGTGTTTGACACGGGGAAGTTCCGCTACGGCTACCAGTCGTTCGTCACCCCGCAATCAGTGTTCGAATACGACATGGCCAGCGGCGCTTCCACACTCCTGAAGCAGAAGGAGGTGCCCGGCGGGTACGACCGGACGCGCTATCAAGTGGAGCGAATTCAGGCAACCGCATCCGATGGCGTGAAAGTGCCAATCTCCGTGCTGCACATGAAGGGCGCCAAGCTCGATGGAAAAGGGCCGCTCTATCTCACGGGTTATGGATCGTACGGCGCTTCGTACGACATCGGCTTTAACCCCACTTTGTTCAGCATGGTCGATCGCGGAGTGGTCGTGGCGGTGGCGCACATTCGCGGAGGCGGAGAAATGGGCAAAGCGTGGCACGACGACGGCCGCATGATGCACAAGAAAAACACGTTCACCGACTTCATCGCGTGCGCCGAGCATCTCGTGGCTCAGGGATACGGCTCAAAGGATAGGCTGGTCATTGAAGGCCGAAGCGCCGGCGGCTTGCTCATGGGCGCCGTCCTGAACATGCGGCCGGACCTTTTTCATGCCGCATTGGTGGGCGTTCCGTTTGTGGATGTGATGAACACTATGCTGGACGATTCGATCCCGCTAACGGTGCCGGAATTCGAGGAATGGGGCAATCCGAAGGAGAAGGCGGCCTTCGATTACATGATCACCTATTCGCCGTACGACAACATCGAGAACAAACCGTATCCCAACATCCTGGTGCGAACCTCATTTAACGACAGCCAGGTGATGTACTGGGAGCCCGCGAAGTACGTGGCCAAGATGCGGGCAGTGCGGACGGACCACCATCTGCTCATTCTTAAGACCAAAATGGATCCCGGCGGTCATGGAGGCGCATCCGGGCGGTATGACCGGCTAAAGGATAATGCTATTGATTACGCTTTCTTTCTGACGCAGATGGGCATTCAGAACTGAGAGTCCTTTTGCCAGGGAAAGATCGGTCAGGAGGGCCCTATGGTGCCGCGGCGGCTGACGTCGGAATCACCCCACCAGGGGCGACGGGCAGAACGATCCAGAGAATCAAGTAAGCGAGCAAGCCCGTGCCAAAACAAAGCACGGCAATCAGCCAGAGCACTCGGATGATCGTGGGATCCATATCAAAATAATCGGCAAGGCCCGCGCAGACACCGGCGATTTTCTTGTCGGTCCTCGAGCGCATCAACCTCTTCGTGCCGCCTGTCGCCGGCGAAAGACCTGGCGGAGGCGTCTCGGGCTGCTTGGCGCCGCAGTTGTAGCAAAACTTCGACCCAATCGCGATGTCCTTCTGGCAATTCGGGCAGATCATGGATTAACCCTCGCAGAACGCATTTTCGCGTCCCATCTACAGATACGAGAATCGTGGCCGAATAGTTTCCTGGGGTTCCCAGCGGTAGTCTAAACCAGGCAGGCTTAGTACTCCAGAAGCTGTTTCACGGCGGCGGCGATGTGGCCGGTTTGGGGAAGAATCACGTCTTCGAGCTTTGGCTGATACGCGCAAAACGTGTCCATGGCCGCCACGCGCTTGACGGGAGCGTCCAGTTCGTCGAACAACTGGTCCGCAATGCGCGCCGCGATCTCCGCGCCGTAACCCCAGCTCAGCATGTCTTCGTAGGCCACCATCACGCGGTGGGTCTTGCGAACGGTTGCGGAGATGGCATCCCAGTCGTACGGTGAGAGCGAGCGCAGGTCGAGGATTTCCACGTTGATGCCTTCGCGCTGCAATTGCGCGGCGGCCACTTCCGCGCGATGCACCACCGCACCGTAGGTGATGATGCTCAGGTCGCTGCCTTCTTTCAGCACGCGGGCTTTGCCAAAAGGAATCGTGAAATCCGGCCCTGGATTTTCCGACCGGTTATACGGCTGCCGGTACAGGTGCTTGTGCTCAAGGAACATCACCGGGTCGTCGCAGCGGATCGCCGTGCGCAAGAGCCCCGCAACATCCAGTGCCGTGGAAGGCATCACCACGCGCAATCCCGGGCAGTGTGTGAAAATCGATTCGCCGCTCTGGCTGTGATACACGCCGCCGCCGGTCAGGTAGCCGCCAATCGGCACACGCAACACCACCGGCGCCTTGAACGCGCCATTGGAACGCCAGCGCATCACGCAAAGCTCGTCGCGAATCTGCATCATCGCCGGCCAGATGTAGTCGAAGAATTGAATCTCCGCCACGGGCTTCAACCCGCGCACGGCCATGCCGATGGCGCGCCCGACGATGCTGGCTTCCGCCAGGGGCGAGTTGAACACGCGGTCGTGGCCGTATTTCCGCTGCAAGCCCGAAGTCGCCTTGAAAACTCCGCCCTTTCCTTTTACCTGCTTCAGATTCTCCTCGCGGCTGGCGTCGGCCACGTCTTCGCCAAACACGACGATGCGTTCGTCACGCGCCATTTCGTCGGAAAGGGTCAACGCAACCATCTCCACCATGGTCTTAGGGGCGTTGTGAAAATGCGGCTGCGTTTCGAAGGTCACCGACGTTGGATCAATCTCCGGCGAATAAACGTTGGTGAGAATGGAATCGATGGCGGGATGTTCCGCGGCGAGAGCCTGATCGGCAGCGACGCGGACTTCCTCATCTACTTCAGCTTCCAGGCTTTCAATTTGTTTCTGATCGAGAATCCCGTCGCGCACTAAAAGCATCGCCAACTTGGAAATGGGGTCGCGGCGCGCTTCTTCTTCGCGCTCTTCGGGAGCTTTATAGAGTTTTTCGTCGTCGGATAGAGAATGAGAATACGGCCGCGTCACGTGCCCATGGACCAGCGCGGGGCCTCGGCGTTCGCGGCAATACTGCATGGCTTCCTTGCAGACCGAATAGCTTTCGAAGGGATCCGTACCATCGCATTCGCCGACGTGCAGCCCCGGGAATCCACGCACTAATTTGGAAATACTGCCGCCGGCGGTCTGCACTTCGATGGGCACGGAGATGGCGTAGCCGTTGTCTTCAATCAAGTACAGCAGAGGCAGTTTTTTCGCGCACGCGATGTTCAGCGACTCCCAGAACTCGCCTTCGCTGGTGGCGCCATCGCCGCCGGAAACGTACACAATCTCGTCGCTGTGATGACCGACGTGCTGTCCGAGCGGTGCCTTCTTGGCTTGCGCGAGTGCTTTAGCGCGCCCCTGGTAATACAGCGTGGCTTCGGCCGCACCTACTGCTTGCAAGAACTGCGTTCCCGTGCAGGACGACTTGCTGACAATGTTAAGCCGCGGCTGTCCCCAATGCGAGGGCATTTGCCGCCCCCCGGAGCTGGGATCGTCCTTCGCACCTACGGCCGCCAAAAGTGTCTCGTAAGGCGTTAAGCCCAGCATCAAGCAGAGCGCGCGGTCGCGGTAGTAAGGAAACAGCCAGTCCACCCCGGGACGCAAAAGTAACCCCATAACGGCGCAGACGGCTTCGTGTCCGGCGCTGGAAATTTGGAAGAAAATCCTGTTCTGGCGCTTGAGCTGGATTTCGCGGTCGTCCAGCCGCCGCGATAAGTACATCGTTCGGTACATGCGGATGAGGACATCGTGATCGAGGTCCAGGAGTCTGGAGGAGTCAAGCTTGGCCACTCTGACGCGCGTGTGAAGCGCCATTCGTCCATCCTCGTGTTTGGAATCAGGGGTTGAGGGTCAGCGGAAGCTCATTATAGCGGATTCGCCCTTCCCGCCATCCCCAGATGCTCCCCTTGTCAAAGCCCTTGGCGCAAGGTAATCAGTCCAATTTGGCCTGGGCTTTCCTGCAAGCGTACAACCCTCCCTATGAGGAGATGGATTCGAACTGCTGGTCGGTTGCCTCGAATTCCGGATCCCCTTGATGGATCACTTTCGGTGACGCGCTTTTGAACGGTTCCTCAGCAGGAATCCTCGCGAGCCAGCGCTGCTCGGAAAGCTTTTCGTGCGGAGAGAAATAGAGCCGAACCAGCAGCCCTACTCTGCCGTTGGCGACACCGTCCGCCTTCGGCGCGGCGGGTTCCCCGGATTTGCCTCCTGCTTTGCGAGCGGCTTTTCCTGCGGGCTTTTCTTTAGCCTTGGCTGCAGCAGCTGGTTTTTCTGCCGCTGCTGGTTTTGCGGCTTCCGTTGAAGGGCTCACCGGCCTGTCCATTTTGTATTGCACCCTTTTGTCCAGCCGGAACGCTTGTCTCCAGCCGTCGAGTTTGTGCCGCGCCTGCTGGGCCTTTTCCTCGTCGGTCCCAAAATCGAAGCGGATATAAATTCCGTAAGGGTGAGCCATACATCGAGTCTGCGACGCGGCGCACGCCAAGTCAAGATTCTGCCTTTCTGGCGCGCCCAAGGTTCCAGCCGCTTCGCTTCTGAAAGAAGCTTTCCTAGCTTTCCTCAGAAATGCTGCCTTCTAATCGATTTTGGCGTATCATAAAAGGAAAGTTTGGGATTCACGTGACCATGCGGCCGCACAATCGCCTTCGCTCCCTTTTCGCAATGCTCTGCCTCGTGGCGGTCGTGCTGCTCTATGCCCCGCTTGGGGGGGCGGCCTGGTCTCTCTATACCGCGGCGTGTTGCACCGCGGGTCAATGTCCAATTCACGGAAATCAACCGTCACATGCACCTGCTGCCCCCAAGCAAGCTATGGATTGCGGCCACGACATGCCGGCCATGACCCAGTGCAGTATGTCCTGCTGCCAGCATCCTGACCGGCCTGTCATCGCGCCCGTCATTTTTGTGCTTCCTGCGCCTCTGGCAGTCTCTGCTTTAACGAACTTTGATCGGTTCGCTCCTCGGTCTGGGGCACGAAGCGCCGTCAGTTCGATTGAGCCCCTCTCTCCCCCTCCTCGAATCCTGGTTCCTGCCGCTTGAACCGCGGCTCGCTCCCTCCAATTCGCTGATTCACTCGCTCCACGCACTTGTACGCGCGTTCTGTCTATTTGGGGGCTTCCATGCGACGCATTTGGTATTTCGCAGTTTTTCTATTTGCCGCTACTGGCGCTTTAGCCGCGATTTTTGGAAGCGTTCGCGGCATAGTTCATGATCCGCAGCATCGCCCGGTGGAGAACATTTTGGTGATTCTCAAAGCTCGCAATTCGGAATTCACGCAAACCGCCGAAACCGACGCTGACGGACAATTCCACTTCGATGCGCTTCCGCTCGGTGAATATACAGTCTCTATCTCCGACGCCACTTTCGTCACCGAGCCGCAAAACATCACCGTGCTCTCCGGCACCGCGCCGATTCTGCATCTGGAGTTGCGCCTTCCTTCACAAAGACAGGAGGTCATGGTTTCCGCCGACGCTGGGCAAACGGAAACTGTCACGCCTTCGAGCCTTGTCGACCGCCTGCAGATTCAAGAGACTCCCGGGGCCTCACGCTCCAACAGTCTCTCCATGATTACCGACTTTGTTCCTGGCGCGTACCTGACTCACGATCAGCTCCACATTCGTGGCGGGCATCAGGTGAGCTGGCTCATCGACGGCGTGCCGATTCCCAATAACAACATCGCCAGTAACCTGGGCCCGCAAATTGACCCCAAGGACATTGACGCGCTCGAAGTGCAACGCGGCAGTTATTCCGCCGACTATGGTGATCGCACTTACGGGATCTTTAACGTAGCGCCGCGCACCGGCTTCGAACGTAACAACGTAGCCGAACTCACTCTTTCCGTTGGCAATTTCTATCAAACCGACGATCAGCTCAGCTTCGGGGGGCACTCCAGCCGCCTCGCATACTACGCCAGCCTCAACGGCAACCGCACCAACCTCGGCCTCGATCCTCCGACCGCCGCAGTAATTCACGATTCCGCAAACGGCTTCGGCGGGTTCACTTCTTTCATTTTCAATTCCACTCCTGAAGATCAGCTTCGCTTCGTCGGTCAATCACGCCGCGATTTCTACCAGGTTCCTTTCGACCCGAACGATCCGAACAGCACGCCGGGACAATTCCTCCGCGACGCCAATCGCGAGAGCGATTCGTTTGCCGCTTTTTCCTGGGTGCATACATTCAACCCCGGCTTGTTGTTTACGGTTTCGTCGTTCTACCACTTCAATTCCGCGGACTACGAGAGCAGCTCCCAAGACTTCCCTTCTTCGACCACCGAAAACCGCGCTTCTAAATATGCAGGCGGCCAGGCCACTCTTTCCCGGGTTGAGAAGCGCAATAACCTGCGTGCGGGTCTGTACGGTTTTGCGCAAGAAGATCACCAGACTTTTGGCTTGGTCTGCCATGACCCATCGCAAAGCCAATGCCAAGGCACGCCGAGCAGTCCGCTCTCGGAAATCGATAATCCCCCCGGCAGCCAGCTCGCCGTTTATGCCGAGGATCAGTTCAAAGCCACCAACTGGCTCACCCTCAATGCCGGCCTGCGACAAACTCATTTTTCCGGCGGCGTAGTCGAAAATGCCTCCAGCCCGCGCGTCGGCGCATCGCTGCGCATTCCCAAACTGCATTGGGTCTTTCGCGGCTTCTACGGCCATTTCTACCAGGCGCCTCCGCTACTCACTGCTTCCGGTCCTCTCTTGCAAACGGCCAGCGCGCAGAATCTGAGTTTCATTCCGCTTGATGGCGAGCGTGACGAAGAACATCAATTCGGCGTAACCATTCCTTTCCGCGGCTGGACACTTGACGCCGATAACTTCCTCACACGGGCGAAAAACTTTTTCGACCATAACAATCTCAACAACTCCGACTTGTTTTTTCCGCTGACGATGCAAGGTGCGCGCATCAACGGGTGGGAGCTGACGCTTCGCTCCCCGCGGATCCGGGGCCGCGCGCAGCTCTACCTCACTTACTCGAATCAGCTGGCTCTGAGTTTCGGTTGTATCACCGGCGGACTCGTTGAACCCTGCCCCGCGCCGCCGCCAGGTTTCAGTTTCCTGGACCACGATCAGCGCAACACGCTTCATATCGGCGGCCAGTTCAGTTTGCCCTGGCGCAGCTATGCCTCTACCGACGTCTATTATGCTTCCGGCTTTACGGCCTGCAGCGCCATCTCTTGCAGCCCCAATCACTTGCCAGGTCACACCACTTTCGATCTTTCTCTCGGCAAGAACTTCGGCGAGCGCTTTTCCGTCAATTTTCAGTCCACAAACGTCGCCAACCGCCGCGTGCTGCTGGACAACAGTTTCACCTTCGGCGGCACGCACTTCCTTAAGCCGCGCGAGATGTTTCTCCAACTGCGCTACCGCTTCCATTATTGATTCTTCGATGAAACTGTTACACTAGGAGGAAATTCAAAGGCGATGGAGTTCGCCATAACTGGTCCGCGAGTTTGACTTATTTGACCGGCTCTGATAACTCCTGGCAGCCTACCCCGATGCTTTGGGGCTTGCCCCAGCGTA
>Ga0066684_10000727_pt1 | contig 11993 bp, 15 predicted proteins | sample GraSoiAngelo_133_FD_62301 | JGI IMG/M metagenome (GOLD analysis project Ga0066684, IMG submission 62301) | Grasslands soil microbial communities from the Angelo Coastal Reserve, California, USA - 14_0929_05_20cm | ecosystem: Environmental > Terrestrial > Soil > Grasslands | place: USA... | reverse complement strand
CAGTTCCCAGTTCCCAGTTCTCAGTTGCAGCTATTCCGTCGCTTCCTTCTCAATGACTACCTTCAGATGAGTGGTTACATCCTTGTGCAGTCTGATTGGAACCGTGAATTCGCCCAACGTCTTGAGCGGCTCGTGGATCTGGATCTTACGGCGATCCAGATCGAAGCCCTTCTTCACGAGTGCTTCGGCAATGTCCCCGGACGTTACCGATCCGAAGAGTTGATCGTGCTCTCCCGAGCGTCGTTGGAAGGCGACTGAGAGCCCATCGAACTGCTTCGCCAGTTCTTCCGCCTGGGTCTTTTCTTTGGCTGAGCGGCGCACGGCGGCGGCTTTCATCTGTTCGATAACAGCCTTGTTGGCCGCTGACGCCTCGATTGCGAGCTTACGAGGCAGCAGGTAGTTGCGGCCGTATCCTTCGGCGACTTTCACCACGTCACCGCGCGAGCCGAGCTTCACTACATCTTCCTTCAGGATGACTTCCATGAAATGACTCCCTCAGATTTCCTAAGCCACGGATTTTCACGGATCTCAATGAACCCCAATCCGTGCAAATCTGTGCTGACCGTGGCTGGTCGTTATGAAGCGCGACCGGCAAATGGTAGCAGTGCGATGTTGCGAGCCTGCTTGATCGCCGTGGACAACCGCCTCTGGTGTGGCGTGCAGACGCCGGTCAAGCGCCGCGGTACAATCTTGCCGCTCTCCGCGACAAATTGCGCGAGCAGCCGATAATCCTTGTAATTGATGGCTTCAATCTTCTCCACGCAAAACTTACAGACTTTCTTGCGCCGGAAATATTTGCGGCCACCTTCGCGACCGCCGGGACCTCCTGGGCCACCCGCGCGCGGTGGACGCCTCTCGCTACGATCCCCGCTTGGGGGACGCTCTCCGCCGCCTTCAGCGCCGGTTGATGATGTTGCTCTAGTTTCGTCAGCCATGATGCTCCTTAAACTCGTTTGATGGAGCTACGGGCATCCTCGCCCGTACCTAGTAACGGGGCAAGACGCCCGCTCTCCATTAATTCCTCTTATGCCGTCACTGCGGCGGTTTCGCCTCCAGTTTCAGCAGGCGCGGGAACGGCCTTGCGGCGCGACTCCCGAATCTTCTTGATCTTCTCCAAGCGCTTCTGTTCCTCGTCGGTGCGGACGGTCAGGAACTTAATTACCGGCTCACTCACTCGCAAGCGCCGCTCGAGTTCGTGGATCAGCCCGCCTCCACCTTCGACAGTCAGCAGGATATAAATACCCTCGTGAAATCTGCGAACTGTGTAAGCCAGCCGCCGCTTGCCCATTTTCTCGACGTTCTTGACGTGCCCGCCAGTCGATGAAACAGCGGACTCCAGCGTCGAGATCAACTTGTCCTGGTCTTCCTCCACCATGTCCGGGCGGACGATAAACATCAATTCATAAGTGCGATTCATTTCATCTCCAAACTGGCCACGGATCTCACGGATTAGCACGGATGACTTATGTACAAGAATCCGCGCGAATCCGTGTAAATCGGTGGCTAATCCTTTTCGGGTTCGGGCTTGCGATTGAAACGGTTCATCGCGTCATCCGGACCTTCTGTCACAATCATCTTTACAGCTTCTGCTGCCGTTTCGAGCACCTCGTCAACCAGCTTCAACTGTGCTTTCCGAAACGGCTTCAAAATCTTCTTCTCCGGCGCAATTCCCAGCCGGACTCGCAAAAACTCTTCACTGCCAAGAGCTCCGATTATCGAGTTCATTCCGTTGTGACCCGCCGAACTGCCGCGCTTACGGATGCGAATCGTGCCCATCGGCAGATCCAGTTCGTCGTAAATGACGATCAGATCCGTTTCAGGTCTCAGTTCGTGCTTTTCCAACAAGCACCGTACTGCCATGCCGCTCAGGTTCATAAAGGTTTCCGGCTTAGCCAGAAGAACCTTTTGCGAACCAATCTCTGCGCGTGCCGTAAGCGCCTGGCACTGCCGATTTCTGACTTCCACCTTCAAATCGCTGGCTAGACAATCGATGGTGAGGAATCCTAAATTGTGCGGCGTGAACTGATATTCGATGCCCGGATTGCCGAGACCGACAATAAGCTTCACGCCTTGCTAATTTCCACCCTGCACTCGACCAGACGGGCGGGGACGCCCGTTCTCCATCGACTACTTCTTTTCTTTCTTCTCGGCCCTTTCGGGCTTCTCCGGTTTCTCCGCGGCAGGCTCTGCGCCTTCTTCCCCCTCTGCCTCCTGCTTGCCCTTCTTGATGACTTCGGGTTCGGCAGGAACGGCGGCAGCTTCGGCAGCAGCGGCTTCCGGAGTTGGCACCTCTTCTTCTTTAACTGCCGTGATGTGCGCGACCGTCTGATCCGGGTCAGTAAGAAACTTTAGTTTCGGGTTGTGCGGCAGATCGGCAACACGCAGCACTTTGCCAAAGACCAGCTCGGTTACGTCCGCTTCAATCGAGTTTGGAATGTCGCCGGGCAGGCACTCGATTTCCAGTTCGCGCAACACCTGCTCGAGAATTCCGCCTTGCTGCTTCACGCCCGCAGCTTCGCCCTTGAGCACGATGGGCACATTAACTGTGAGCTTCTGGTCCATAGCAATGCGCTTCAGATCAATGTGCAGAAGCGAGCCTTTGATCGGCTCAAGTTGCCAATCGACAATCATGGCCTTGCTGCGCTCTCCGTCGAGAGCCAAGTCAAAAATCGTGTTATGGCCGGTCGCGGAGTGAAGAATCCGTGAAACCTGTCGCGGATCCAGGCTAACCGAAAGCGCGCTCTTGCCGGCGCCATACACTACGCCAGGAATTTTTCCTGCGCGGCGCACACGTCGCGCGTCATTCTTATTGCCGGCTGTGCGCGGCTGAGCTTCCAAAAGATTAGTTTCTGTTGCAGTAGCCATAATTATGATTCCTATCTACGTAGACAATCCGCTGACAGACGTTTCCTCGTGAATCGACTGGATCGCACGTCCAATCAGGCCAGCGATGGAAAGCACCTTCATCTTGGGTTCGTCCCTGGCTCCATTGTTAAGCGGAATAGTATTGGTCACGACTACTTCGGTAATGCAGGATTTCGAAATATTCTCCACTGCCGGCCCGGAAAGCACTGGGTGCGACGCGCAAGCATAGACCGAGATAGCGCCGTTTTCCATCAGAGCGCTGGCGGTCTTCACCAGGGTTCCGGCAGTGTCAATCAGGTCATCGATAACCAAGCAGGTGCGGCCCTTGACATCGCCGATCACGTGCATGACCTCTGCAACGTTCATCTCGACCCGCCGTTTGTCCATAATCGCTAAGGCGGAATCCATCTTTTTGGCGAAGAAACGGGCTCGCTCCACCCCGCCGGCATCGGGTGAAACCACAGTTAAATTCGTCAGCTTCAATTTCTTGAAGTGATCCACCAGCACGGGGGAGGCGAACAAATGATCAACCGGGATGTTGAAGAAACCCTGTATTTGCGGCGCGTGCAAATCCACGATCAGCGCACGGTCGGCTCCGGCAGTGGTCAACAAGTCGGCAACGAGCTTGGAAGAGATGGGAGCGCGAGGCTTGTCTTTGCGGTCCTGGCGCGCGTAGCCGAAGTAGGGAATGACTGCCGTAATGCGCCGGGCCGAGGCTCGCTTGAGCGCGTCAATCATTAACAACAGTTCCATCAAGTGCTCGTCTACCGGACGACAGGTGGGCTGCATTACGAAAACGTCGGCACCGCGGACATTCTCCTGAATCTGCACGTAAGCTTCGCCGTCACTAAAACGTGTGACCGTAGCCTGGCCTCGCGGCAGACCCAGGAAGTCGCACACCTCTTGGCATAGCGGCTCGTTCGCGGTGCCGCAGAAGATTTTGAACTTATCGTCCACGCGTCCGCGATGCGGCTTTCGCTCCGGTTTCTCGTCGGCGCTCATGTGGGCCTTCTTTTCCGTCGCTGTCGCAAGAGTTGCCATATTCGTCTTTGGTCGTTCGCCATTAGTCGTTGGCCGCAAACGTCCGACGGCTGCACCGGCTGTTGGCCAACGACCAGTAGCCAACGACTAACGACTGCTTTTCTGGCTGGGCCGCTAGGATTCGAACCTAGACAAAGTGCTCCAAAGGCACTTGACCTACCATTAGTCGACGGCCCAGTAATTCAGTTTCCGGTTTCGAGTTTCCAGAAGGGATCGAGCAACAACAGTCTACTCGAAACTAGAAACGCGAAACTAGAAACTTCTTCCAGTACTGCTGGCGCGTCAGCGTGGTCGTGACCTGCGCGGGAACGCCTTCTTTGCGCAGAGTAGCTGCCGCCCCTTCGGCTGCGGGCCGCGACTTAAATAATCCATAGATCGTCGAACCGGAGCCAGACAGCGAGGCATAAAAAGCTCCCGCCCGCAGGAGCACACTCTTAACCTCGCGCAATTCGGGATACTGAGGAAAGACGACTTGTTCGAGGTCGTTTTCGATCCCGGTACGGACGAGGTCGAGAAGCGGGTTCCCGGCCCGGCCTCCGCCCTTGGCGAAGACACCGGATGAAACCTTCCCAGCTTTGCTTTGGGAAATCAGCCACGCGCCGAGCGCACGGCTGAACTCTGTAATTCTATCGGAGGGGCTAGTTCCGGTCAATTTAATGCCTCGCCCGATGGAGGGACGGGCGCCCTCGCCCGTCCAGGTCGAGCGAAGCTCGACAGCCCCTCTCGAAATCAACGCATCCCACTCCGCAAAAGTCTTGGGGGTAGACACCGCAATCTCCGGCATCGCAATTACAGATGAAGTCGCAGGCAAATCGGGCAGCGGATATACTTCCTCCCCGTGACCCACGCCTAATACCGTCCCCCCAATCAGAAACAGCGGCAGATCTGAGCCGACCTCCGCTGCAATTCGCAGCCTCTCCCGCGCAGACAGAGTCTTCTTAAGCGCACACTCGGCTGCCAGCAGCACCGCCACGGCATTGCCCGAGGCTCCACCCAATCCTCCTTGCACAGGCAGCCGCTTCTCAATCGTGATGACCACTCGCCCACTCGAGCGAAGGGTGGCCATCGCTCGTTCAACAATTTTGTAACAGGTATTCGAGTCATCAGTGGGCACGCGCGGATCATCGCAGTGAATCTCGATCCCTGATCCGCTCCGCACCTCGACGCAAATCAGATCATGCAGGGCGATTGTCTGATAAACCGTGCGTAGTTCGTGAAAGCCATCAGGCCTCAATGGGCCAATGCGGAGGCCGAGATTGATCTTGGCAAAGGACCGAGCGGTAACTTGCATGGGATGTTGATTTAACCACAGAGGACACAGAGCAACACAGAGGGGCTAGGAACGCAGAAGCTAGGAGCGCCGCTTGTAATAAATCGCGAACTCAAATCCCGGATTCGCCGGGAACAGTTCCGCTGCTTTTCGCAGCCGTTCGGCTAATTGAGTAGGAGCCAGCAATGGATAGTCACGCTCGCGGAGGTCGTAGTAATCCACGTCTATATAAAGCGATAGCAGGTAGATCGAAATCGCGTCGGCGAAGCTGGCGGTGAAGTATTCGTTCTTGTACTTCTCTGCGTCTGGCCCGGACGCTGTCGCCAGCTTGCGCGACTCCCAGGCATCGAGCGAAGTCTCTCCGCGAGCACCGGCTTCCACCTGCTTCCAGACAAGATCAGAGAATTCCCGCGAGACTCCGGCACGATCCACTACGGCGTGGCCGACGTTGATGTAAAACTCGAATGCGACCGAGAACTTGTCGTCCATCAGGCGAGTTGAGATGAATACGCACTGCGAGTCACCCAGCTCCAGATTGCGGTGGCAAACGGCGTTGTCGCTAAGACTTACGTCGTAACGATCGGCGATAACGGTGTCATCTCCTTGATTAACCGTAAGTGGGACGAAATAATACGCCTTGCGCTGCAGAGCCGCCGCAGCGGCATCCGGCACGGCAGCCACCATGCGCTGAAGCTCGGCCTCGCGAACACTGACTTCCCCGGCAATGGCGTAGCAAATGCCGTTGGGAGCCTGCGAGACGGGGGTATGCAGGACCACCTCCGCTGGCGGGCGCGTGATGGCCGGTGCGGCCTGGGACATAAGAAGTATTGTAACCTAGCGTTCACAAACGAACAGAAGCGTATTTGGATAAAGCCCCGCGCTTAGAATTCGAGTATGCCTGCGCCTGAAAGCACTGTCCGGAAACCTCGCTGGTATCTGATTCCAGTTCGGGTAGTGCTCGTTACCCTTCTCTTGAGCCTGCTTACATTCGCTGTGACGCTGCTGTTAGGGATACTGGGACTTGTAGCCGGAGCTCGCGCTCGCGGAATTCATCCCGACCTGAGAGGCGCCTATCGGCACATCGCCCTGCCCTCGGCCGCAATTGTCGGAGCTATCGTGCTGGTTTCTTCCGTTTTCATGGAAGTCCGGCATTATCGCCAGGCGAAAGCATTAGCCTCAATTGAGCGCGCGAGTTGAGGGGCATTCCTCTTTTCACAAGGTAAAATGCCAAGATGGCTCCCCGTATTGCGATTCCTGTTCCTCACTCTGGCGACCCCGAATACGCCCAGCGCTCTCTGCCGCAGTACGAGCGTGCGGTCGAGCTGGCCGGCGGAGAAGCGGTCCGCATCCCGCTGGATCGGTCTGCCTCCGCAGTAATGAAGGTGATCGAGCGCTGCGATGGCGTGCTGCTACCCGGCAGTAAGGCCGATGTTGATCCTGCGAAGTATGATGCAGAACGCCATCCGAAAACCGCTCCCCCCGATCCCAAGCGGGACACGGTTGACGTGTTGCTCTTGCAGGATGCCTACAACATGCGCAAGCCGGTTCTGGGGATTTGCTACGGCTTGCAGAGCTTGAACGTGCATCGCAAAGGAACTCTCGTACAGCACATCGAGTCTTCGCTGAATCATGCAGCGGGACGCAAAGTGCCGGTGGCACACAAGGTTCAAATCGATTCGGCATCGAAGCTCGCATCTATCGTGAATTCAACTAACCAACACTCGCCGCTGGCGATTCCCGTCAACTCCAGCCATCACCAGTCGGCCGCTGTGATTGGGGATGGATTGCGTGTGGTGGCGGCCTGCCCGGAAGATGGGATCATCGAAGCGATTGAGGGCATCGCGTCAGATCACTTCGTGCTGGCCGTGCAGTGGCATCCCGAGCGGTCGCTGGATGATGAGCCCTCGCGTGCCATATTCAAGTCGTTGGTGGAGGCGGCACGGGCACGGCATGAGGAATTGTCGGGAGAGTTCGAATCAGCTCGAGGAAAAGACTAGGCTTTCCTGACGCGACGCTTGGACTCGGTTAAACCTCTTCCTCTCTTTTCCAAGAGCACGATCACGTGCGCAATGGCCGCGTTTTCTGTTCCCATTCCTTCAGGTGTCTTGGCTTTCAACCCGACAGAATCCACTGGAATCTCCAAAAACTTGGCAACTCGTTCACGGATGGCCGTTGCATGAGGACCAATCCGCGGAGCAGCGAGAATTAAAGTCGAATCCACGTTCGCGATCGTGTATCCAGCGGCGCGAACACGCTCGAGCGCCTCAGTCAGAAAGACCGACGAGTCAGCGCCCTTCCATCGCGGATCAGATGGAGAAAACAGCGTGCCGATATCAGGCGCGGCCACGGCACCGAGCAGCGCGTCGGTAAGCGCATGCAACAGAACGTCACCGTCAGAATGCCCGCCCAAACCTTTGTTATGGGGCAGGGTCAAGCCGCCGATTTTTAGAGGGATACCGCGTTTGAATTCGTGGGAATCCCAGCCATAACCGATGCGAGTCCTTGGTTGCTGGTCGTTAGTCGTTGGCATTGTGCGTGGAGCCGATCTTCATCCCGCTAAATAAAATTCTGCAAGTGCCAAATCTCCGGGCGTCGTGATCTTGATGTTCCGCGGTGAGCCCATCACCACCGCCACTTCGTGTCCGGAACGCTCAACGAGAGAAGCTTCATCAGTTCCAGTGAATCCGTCAGCAGCGGCTTCGTCGAAGGCTTTTTTCAACACGCCGAAACGAAATCCCTGCGGCGTTTGTGCCATGACCACACGCTCACGGGGAACAGTTGCAGTAACCACTGCCCCTTCAGCGGTGCGCTCAACTTGCTTAACAGTATCCATTGCGGGCATTCCGGCAATGGCTGCGCCATATTTTTGTGCCGCCTGAATCACATCATGAATAATCTCTGGCGTAACGAATGGCCGGACCGCGTCATGGACCAGCACGATGTCATCCGCGGCCGCGGAAATCGCATTGATCGCATTCGCCACCGAGTGCTGACGGTGCTCTCCCCCTTCGACAAACTGTATGTTCTTCTGCAGAACGTCTTTGGCTTCTCTCTCCAGACGGTCCCGGAAGCCGCTGATCTCGTTTTGCCGCAGCGCAACGTAAATCTCGGAGACCTCTGGGCTGGCCGCAAACTTTCGCAGCGTATGTACAAGAATCGGCGTGCCCTTGAGCTCAGTAAACTGCTTCGATGCGGCGGGCTTCTTCCCTTTCGATTCCGGTGCAGACGCCATTCGCGTTCCTAGACCTGCTGCCGGAATGATCGCAACTACCTTCATGGCGGGCTGTAAGTATACGAGGGGGCGACAGCCAGTTCAAATCCGGCTCACTGAGAAATATTCGTGCTCCCGCTTGCGGCTGGCAGAACTCCACTCGGTGTCAGACTTGAAATCTTTTTAGGGCTTTTGCCGTACGGCGTATTTTGCTCCTTGCGTGAACTTCTTCCCAGGAACGTTCTTCTTACCTTTCTTGATTTCCGGTGTTCTGGCTACAACTCTCCGCGAGACATTGCGTTAGGAGTAGCCTACAAAGTTAATGACATGGCAATTGAGTTGCGACGCATAATGTAAGTGGCTCCCTCCGGCGTGGACATCAAGGCCGGGTGGTGATGTGGGAGGAGTTGTGCCGAGGCAAAATCGTTCCTGGCTGGCCCTGATTACGTTCTGTGCCACAACTGCGTTGGTGGCGGCGCTTGGGCTTGCCATTCTGATCGCCAGCGCCACAGTCGCGTTCGCGATTGCCCAATCTTTGAAGTTGCCCAGTTCTCATGCAAATCAGCCAGCCGCTCCGCCGGCCGAACAGTCATTTTCTGGCGTCGTGACCGACTCCCACTGCGGCGCCAGGCACGCTAAGAATTCAGGAAAGAGTCCGGCAGAATGTGCGCGGGCCTGCGTGCGAAACGGCTTGCAGTACACGCTGATAGATGGGGACAAGGTTTATACCTTGCAAGGACAAGCGGCTGATCTCGACAGGCTCGCGGGTCAGCGCACGACTATCGGCGGCACTCTCAGCGGAAATACCATCCAGGTAAATTCGATCGCAGCCCGGTAAGGCTAGCTGCCCCACGGACACGGTTGCGGAAGAACCCGCATCCGGTCTATCGGCTGTATTGGTTCTTCTTCTTATCTTCGTGGCGCTCCAGTCCCAACTGGATTAGCCGCTCGATCAGTTCCGGATATGACAGTCCTGACGCCGCCCACAGCTTAGGATACATGCTGATCGAAGTGAATCCGGGCATGGTGTTGATCTCGTTCAGGTAAATCTTGCGGCTCTTGGCGTCCATGAGGAAGTCCACGCGGGCGAGGCCGCAGCAGTCCACGGCCTGGAAAGCACGGATGGCGATTTGTTGAACCTTCTTCGTCTCTGATTTCGTCAACTTTGCCGGGATGATCAGATCGGACCCTTCGTCGAGATACTTCGCGTTGTAATCGTAAAATTCTTTGCAGGGAACAATTTCGCCCGGAACCGAAGCTTGCGGCTTGTCATTGCCGAGCACCGAGCACTCGAGCTCGCGGGCTTTATGCTTTTTGCCTCCAACGCCTTGTTCGATCACGATCTTGCGATCGAACTTGGCGGCGTCTGCGATGGCCGGGCCAAGTTCTTTGCCGTTGTGAGCTTTGGAAATTCCGACTGACGATCCTAAGTTCGCCGGCTTTACGAAAACCGGATACTTCAGATTCTTTTCGACAAATTTCTGGATTTTCTTTGGTTCAGTTTCCCAATCGCTGCGGAGAAACGTCACGTGCTTAACAATTGGAAGCCCGGCGGCGCGGAAAAGCGACTTCATAATGTCTTTGTCCATGCCGGCAGCGGAACCGAGCACGCCTGCGCCGACGTAGGGAATGTCCGCAAGTTCGAGCAAGCCCTGGATCGTACCGTCCTCGCCGAAGGTGCCGTGCAGAACGGGAAAAATGACGTCCACGTTGATGGCACGGTCTGAGGCGCGGCGGGCAAGAGCGGAATCACTCTGAAATGGTGTGAGTGAGCCGCCGGTTTTTTTTGGCTCAGGCGGCACTACCACTGCTTCGCCTGCGGCGAGCACGGCGGCACCGGGAGTCGCCTCGGGATCGCCGGCACGCAGATGGCGCGGTTCATGCTCCAACGGCTTGCCGCTCAGCAGTTTTTCGGCTTCGGTTGCAGTCAGCCAACGACCTTCCTTAGTAATGCCGATCGGTACAACTTCGTATTTGTTCTTATCAATCGCATTGAGAACGGATGCCGCGGAAAGAAGAGAGACCTCGTGTTCACCACTGCGGCCACCGAAGAGGACGCCCACGCGAACTTTTTTCATCACTTTAGTCTGGACGCGCGTGAGTCCGGCGTCAATTACCGGTTATGATCTCTCCGATCTCTAAGGGAAAGATCTCTAAAAGGAAAAGGGGCTGGATTATGACCGTCCCTTTGACCATGATGAACCGTCGCGAGGCGTTAGCGACTCTAGGATCTGCAGGTCTGGGATTACTGGCTATGCGAGTGTCGTCCGTTTATGCTGACGAAGTGAAACAGAACGCGGTCAGCACCGCCTTGGCGAAATTCAACGACAAGTCACGCCAGCGGCTGCTCCGAATTTTAAAAGAACCCGGATTCGGCGGATACGTTCCCAGCGCTGAAGTCAAAGCCCTTCTTGATGACGAGGAAAAAAGCATCGACGCCCTGATGATCGAGTTGCTGCCGCTGGCGAAAACCTATTCCCATCCGCCGATTTCAAACTATTACGTCGGGGCGGTAGCACGCGGCACGAGCGGAAACCTGTATCTGGGCGCCAATATCGAGTTTCCCGGCCACTCGCTCGGATTTTCAGTTCACGGGGAGCAATCCGCTCTGTCCAACGCCTATATGCACTCTGACGGAGGTGTTAGTTCCATAGCGGTAACGGCCGCGCCCTGTGGCCATTGCCGCCAATTCATGAACGAGCTATCACCGGATGGCGACATTCAAGTGCTGGTGGAAGGCAAGCCAGCCGTGAAACTTTCTTCGCTATTGCCTAGCGCTTTCGGCCCAAAAGACCTCGGGGTTACGGATCTCGCTTTCCCGGTGAGAGAAGTGGACTTGATTTTGCCTAAGGGACAATCCGATACGTTGGTCCTGGCAGCCTTGGGCGCCGCCCGGAAATCCTATGCACCTTACACGAAAGCTCATTCGGGAGTTGCGATCGTCACGCAAACCGGGCATAGATATAAAGGTGCATACATCGAGAATGCGGCCTACAATCCGAGCCTTCCTCCTCTGCAAACAGCGCTGGTTGCGCTGATAATCGCAGGAGAGAGCTATTCGGCGATTTCCGAAGTCGCTCTCGTCGAAATGGAGGGCGCTCCTATCAGCCAAAAGAGTGTCGCTGAAGCTGTTCTCAGCGCGATCGCTTCCGCCGTGAAGCTGCGGGTGGTGAACGCAACGATGAAGGCGTAGCAAACGGACTTAGCTTTATTCCTATCATGCCGAGCGGGCCTCAGCGTGCGAGGAATCTGCCCTCCTCTTTCGTTACATGTCCGTTAAATTGTCGACCCCATCGCGATGAGTACCTAGAGGTGTTGCATCATAAGCGTAGGTCGCATCTCATCACACGAAAGCGATGGGATTACCATGGCGCTCTGACGCAGCGACCGGTTCTTCTATATTCAGCGAAGAAGCTTTCAAGTTCAGATGACTTCTTGGATCCTGCAACTCCTCTGACTAATGCGATCTCGTGCTTCAGTGAATCCAGATCGTCCCTGGGAATGACATCGCCCGAGTGGGTTCCGCTATACAGGATTTTGCTAATGAGAAGAGTTGCCGAGCTTGAATCGCCGCGGATCTTCTCTTGTTCTTCTTTCAAAGCGTTT
>Ga0066684_10000721_pt1 | contig 12005 bp, 12 predicted proteins | sample GraSoiAngelo_133_FD_62301 | JGI IMG/M metagenome (GOLD analysis project Ga0066684, IMG submission 62301) | Grasslands soil microbial communities from the Angelo Coastal Reserve, California, USA - 14_0929_05_20cm | ecosystem: Environmental > Terrestrial > Soil > Grasslands | place: USA... | reverse complement strand
GAGAACGGTGACGGTCTTGCGGACGGCCACCGACGAAGCGTACGACGCGCTACGAGTTTCGGCGAACCAACGTGACGCCGTTGAGAACGGTGTCGGAAATTCGTCGTTGCCTTGTCCGGCACGGGAAGCTCGGCCGATAGGCGGCGGCGTGAAGACTAAAAATCATCCGTCGCCGCTCGGTGGTCAGCAGCGCCCCGAGCGAGCCAGTGGAGAGAACGCTGCTCCGGCTGAGCCGCTTTCGCGGCCGGCTTCCGATATGCGCTCCTGCCTGGACGTTCGCTACCTATCGCTTGCGCTACTGGACGAGGCGCCCTGGAATGCAATCCGCATTCCCCGCGCGCTACTTGAGAAGATCCGCCGCTCGATCAGCGAGTTCGGAGTGGTCGAGAACCTGGTCGCGCGACCGCAGCCGGGGCAGCCGGACCGCTTCGAGGTGATCTCCGGCAACCACCGCTTGCGCTTGTTCCGCGAGTTGGGCCTGGTGGTCGCGCCGGTGGTGGTCGTCGAGCTCGACGATGCGCGGGCGCGCCTGCTCGCGCAGACCTTGAACCGCACCCGCGGCTCAGACGATCCGCAGGCCTACTCATCCCCGGTGGCTGGAGGAGCTACTGCCTCGAACTCCTGACACGCTGCTGGCTCGCACTCGACCGCCACACCGAGGCGCAGCGAGCGGCGGACTGCACCGCCGCCCAGGCCGAAGCCGTGCAGCTTCCCCTGCCTGCGGCCTGGGCTGATCGTGCTGCAGCGGCCGTCGCCATACACGCGGGTGACCCGGCCCGTGCGGCCGAGCTGGCTCTCAGGTCGGCCGGCGCGGCCACGGAGGCCGGGGCCCCAATCGAGGCAGCACTGTCGCGCACGCTCGCCGGCCGCGCGCTTGCCCAAAGCGGCGAGCGCGACCGTGCTGTGCCGGAGCTACAGCGTGCAGCCGCGGAACTCGCGACCTGCGGCGCGTTGCGCTACCGCGACCAAGCAGAGCGCGAACTGGGGAAGCTCGGCCATCGCATCCACCGACGCAACGCGCCCGGGCAAGACGGACGGGACCGGCATCGAGACACTGACCGCACGCGAACTCCAAGTGGCACGGCTCGTCGCCGACAGCAAGACCAACCCGGAGATCGCCGCGCAGCTATTCCTCAGCCAAAAGACGGTCGAGACGCACATCCGCAACATCTTCCGCAAGCTCGACGTCGGCTCACGCGTGGAGCTCGCGCGCACCGTCGAGCGCGCCGACCTTGCGGCGCGCGCAACTCCGAACTGATCGATCGCTCGCAAGGCGTCCGCGACGTTCTGGTGGTCCCCGATCAGCACGGCGGAAGCCGACTGGGATGCCGGACCTGTCGCCACTTCGTGGATCCCCCGTACGCCGACGACGGCGCCCAACCTCGAAAGGCTCGCCGGGGCTAATCCCCCCTGTCGATCGTTCAGCTGCTGCGGTGGTTCCTGCTACGGGGGTCACCGCAGTAACTGCGGTCAATCCTTCGCTACTGCGCTGACCCGCCGGAAATCGTGATCATCGCGGCTGGAAAATGGAGCGCGCGAAGAGCGAGAGACTGGCGCTACCAGACCGCGGGGCCGCACTAAAGGATGGAGCCTTTGTGGAGCCCCGTGGTTGCAACCGGTGGCAATCACTGGCAAATCACCCAGCGGCAAAAGCCGCAGAAACAAGCGAAAACCGTTGCCGTCGATTGCCACCGGTTGCCTGCGACGTTCCATGGTAAGGAGGAGGTCGACGGTTCGAGTCCGTCAGAGGGCTTCAAAAAAGGCCAGCGAATAGCCTTTCTTCTTGCTCGGACGCCATGGGCTCGTCGTTTCAGTCGCCCGAAAACCTCTCCCCAAGACCTGTCCCCTGCATGCGACTGACATCCGTCTTCTGGCTTGAATAGACGCTTGGCTCAGCGCGGAGCACCTCCGTGGTCGGGAGGTGCTCCGTCGATAACGAGGAGGCCACCGGAGGGGAAGTCGGCGAAGCCTGCCTCAGATCCAGGACGTTGGAACGAACGTTAGGATGTTTGTATGACTGACGACCGCTGCGAGCTTCTCTGCCTGGACCTGCAGGTCGCCGAGCGCCTGCGCAAGCAGCGGCTTAGACCCGAAGAGGCAGATGTCGCGGCGGGGAAGGCGCGCGCACTGTCAGATCCAACTCGGTTGATGCTCGCGGCAGCGTTACTCGAGGCGCGCGAGCTGTGCGTTTGCGACCTCGCCTGGATCGCGGAGCGTTCGCAAACGCTTGTCTCCCATCACGTGCGCGCGCTGCGCACCCACGGAATCGTCCGTTCGCGGCGTGAGGGCAAGATGGTCATGTACTCGCTCACCGAGGAGGGCCAAACCCTGCTCGCGTCCGTTCTGCCGGCGCCGACGATGCGACGCAGCAGGCGCGTGCATGCCTGAGCAGGGCGCACCGCTAGTGCACCTCGGCGAGGCGCGGCCGCTGACGGTTCCCGTCCCTGCAGCCGGTCCAGCACCGACCGAGCGAGCGCGGCTCGAGCGGCGGACGCGACTGCTCGCCTGGGCTGGGATCGGCTGGCACATCGTCGAGTTTGCGATCGCCGTCGCGGCTGGGGTCGCCGCCGGCTCGATCGCACTGATCGGCTTCGGAGCGGACAGCCTGATCGAGGCGCTCGCCGGCGGTGTTGTGCTCTGGCTCTTTACCGGCAAGCGGCGTGGCTCCAGCACTGCCGAGCGGCGCGCACAACAGCTGATCGCCGCCAGCTTCTTCCTACTCGCCGGGTACGTCGGCGTCGAGGCGCTACGCACGCTCGTCAACGGTGATCATCCCGCCGCGAGCTGGGTCGGGATCGGCCTGGCTGCGGTCACTGCGCCGACGATGCCGCTGCTCGCCTACGCGAAGCGGCGGCTCGGCAACCAGCTCCATTCGGCCGCGACGGTCAAGGAAGCGGCCCAGACGCAGCTCTGCGCCTACCTCTCGATCGCGCTCTTACTTGGCCTTGGTGCGAACGCGCTCGCCGGCTGGTGGTGGGCCGACCCGCTCACCGCGCTCGGCATCGCCGCGGTTGCGTTCAAGGAGGGGCGCGAGAGCTGGCGCGGCGAAGGCTGCTGCGATGCCTGCTGATCGAACAACGCACGCGCAGTTACGGCGCGCGCCGCCAGCAGCCGTAGCCGGACCTCCTGCTCCACTGACACGCGTGACGTAGCAGCCGCCAGTCGTTGCGTCACGTCGGACGGGACATGCGTGCCGGACCATGTGTTTCCCGTCGAGCGGAAGGAGCGCGGCGATCGCCGCCGGCTCTACCCCCTCGTCGTCGCGCCGCTGCATTCGCTAGGGCCCCGGCTTGTACGCCTTGACGGTCGTGCCGCGGGCGCCGAACTTGTGCGCCTTGCGCCGGGTGTCTTCGAACTTGGAGCGCGCGTAGGTGTCGACCAGCTGGCCGGTCTCAATCCTTTCGAAGCCGTGACGCTCTAGGAGCTTGGCGTACGCTGCTTCCAGCAGCGCCCCGGCAATTCAGCCGGTCCAGAGATCGATATTCCGGCGGCCCTCGGCGCTGACCGGGTTTTGGATCGTCACGTCGGCGATCTGGATCCGACCACCGGGAGTGAGCACGCGGAAGATCTCGGCGAAGACAGCGTCCTTGTCCGGTATCAGGTCGATCACGCCGTTCGAGATCACGACCTCGAAGCTCGCGTCCGGGAACGGCAGCTGTTCCGCCTCGCTCTCGACGAACTCGACGTTCGCCGCGCCCATCTCGGCTGCCGCGGCGCGCGCCTTCGTCAGCATCTCCGGTGTCATGTCGAGCCCGGTGACGTGGCCGTCCTCGCCGACCATCTGCGCCGCGACGAGCGAGTCGGTGCCGGCACCGGAGCCGAGGTCGAGCACCCGCTCGCCCGCCTTGAGCCGGCCCAGCTGCCACGGGTTCGCGACCCCGGCGAACGAGCCGACGGCGGTCTCGGGCACGTTCGCGAGCTCCTCCGGATAGCCGAGGTCTTCGGCCCATGGTCGGCCGGTCGGGAAGATGAAGTCCTTCGCCGGCTCCTGCGAGACGGACGCGTACGTCTTCTTGATCTCGCTCTTCAGGACCTGCACGTCGATCTCGACCTCAACGGCCATCACGCCTCCTCTCGCACAACGGTCGAATCTCTCACAGCATGTTCTCCTTTTCCTTTAGGGGATGGAGGCGGTACGAAGCGCGCGCCGCGGTTGCCAGGAGGTCGCCGCAACGAAGAGGCCGCTGGCGCCGGTGAGCAGGCCGACGATCAGGATGGCGGTTCGCGTTGAGGTGGCGTCGGCGCCGATCCCGGCGATCAGGGCGCCGAGGACGAAGCCGAGGTCGCGCCAGAAGCGATAGACGCCGACCACGCGCGCCCGGTCGCGCGGCTGGCTGGCGTCGGAGACGGCGGCGATCAGAGTCGGGTAGACCATCGCCGTGCCGGCGCCAAGCAAAAGGGCGGCGGCGAGCGAGCGCGCGAAGGCGCCGTTGCCGGCGACGAGCAGCCCGAGCGCGCCCGCCTGCACGAGCATCCCCGCGGTGATCAGCGGCTTTCTGCCCGTATGGTCGGAGAGCCAGCCGGTGAGGAGCTGGCCGGCGCCCCAGACGACCGGGTAGGCCGCGGCGACGACGGCGATCTCGCGCACGCTGGCGCCGTGCGCTGCCAGGTAGAGCGGCGCGAGGCCCCAGGCGAGCGCGTCGTTGAGGTTGTTGACCAACCCGGCCTGGCTGCAAGCGCGCAAGATCGGGTCGCGCAGACTCGCCTGCGTGAACGCGGCGCCGAGACTCCCATGCGCGGACGGATGAGCGCCGTGTGCCTGTTGCTCGAGCGCGACCTGCGCACCCGTGTCGCGCACCGCGAACACGCAGAGCAGCACACCGACGGTGACAATTAGCGCCGCGCCGACCCAGACGACCGTCAGTGGCGCGTAGCTTGCGGCAAGCGCGCCGGTCAGGAAGGCGGTGGCGGCGACGCCGAGGTAGCCGGCCGACTCATTCAGGCCGAGTGCGAGCCCGCGCCGTTGCGGCCCGGCGAGATCGATCTTCATCACCACGGTCATCGACCAGGCGAGCCCCTGGTTGACGCCGAGCAGCAGATTGGCGGCGACGATGAACCACCATGAGGGCGCGAGCCCGATCAGCAGCGGCACCGGCAGCGCCACCAACCAGCCGATCACGAGCAGCCGCTTGCGCCCGAGCCGCTCGGCCAGCCCGCCGGCAGCCAGGTTCGTGACCGCCTTGGCCGCGCCGAAAGCGACGACGAAGGCAAGGATCGCCGAGGTCGAGCTGAGGCCGAAGTCCTGCTTGCCAATCAGCGGCAGCACGCTTCGCTCGAGACCGACCATGCCGCCGACGAGCGCGTTTAGCGCAACCAGCAGCGCGAACTGCCGTGCGTTGGCGCGCAGGCCGAGCCGGACGTGGCCGCTCACGCGACCGCGCCCACCGAGCCGGCGCGGTTGGCGGCGACTATTCGCTCCTGCCCCGCGGGCTGCGGCGGCATCTCGGCGAGCAGAGCCGCGGCAAACTCGTCCGTATCGGTCACGGCGAGCAGCGGGTTGTGGGCGCGCTCGAAGCCGATCGACGAGACGGGGTTGCCGGAGAGGCCGCGGCCGCAGACCGAGCCAGCGTAGTGGCTCGGGTAAAGAACGACATGGTCCGGGAGCTCGAGCAGGCGCTCGAGGCTGGCGTGCAGCAGCCGCGCCTGGCCGCGCGCGTCGCCGGCGACGTGCAGGTCGGGTCGGCCGACGTCGCCGATCAAGAGCGAGTCGCCGCTGAAGACAAGCCACGGCTCCTCCGTCCCACGCCGCCGATCGGCGACGGTGTAGGCGTGATGGGCGGGCGCGTGACCCGGTGTCGCCATCGCGGTAACGGTCGTGTTCCCGAGCTCGACCACATCGCCGTCGGCTAATGCAACGTGCTCGAACTCGACTCCGGTGTCGGCCGGCAGGTAAGCGGTCGCGCCCGAACGCGCGACGAGCTCGGGCAGGCCGGACACGTGGTCCGCTTGCACGTGCGTCTCGAAAACCGCCACGATCGGCGCGCCCAGCGCGGCTGCGGTGGCGAGGTAGTCGTCGACGAGCTCGGCGTGCGAGTCGACGACCGCGAGCTTGGCGTGTGTGCCGCAACCGAACAGGTAGCTGGCGCACGAGGTTGCATCGTTCAGAAACGGGCGTAGCAGCATCGGGGTTTCCTCCTCCTCAGGTCGTCTCGACCGGCATGCCTGCCCGCCGCCACTCGGGAAAGCCGACGTCCAGGCGGCGCGCCTTCAGCCCGCGCGCTTGCAGCAGCCGAACGGCGTCGTCGGCATAGACGCAATAGGGACCCCGGCAGTAGGCGACGATCTGTCGGCGGCGCGGCAGCTTGGACGCCAGCGACGCGAGCGCGTCCACCGGCACCGACTGCGCGCCCGGGATGTGCCCGGCGCGGTACTCGGGCTCCGGCCGCACGTCGAGCACGACCACGTCTCCTCGTGCCAGCCGCTCCTGAAGCTCCGTGGCGGAAACATGCTCGACCCCGTCCCGCTCGCCCAGGTACTCGTCCGCCAATTGATTCACCTCTGCAACGTGGCGGACCGCGACATCGCGCACCGCCGCCCAGAGATCGCCCACCCGCTCGCTCGCCAGCCGATAGAAGATCCGCGTCCCCTCCCGACGCGAGCGAACCAGACCCGCCCGAGCGAGAACATGCAGGTGCTGCGAGGTGTTCGCGACGCTCTGCGAGATCTCGTTCGCGATCTCCTCGACCGAGCGCTCGCCCTGCGCGAGCAGATCGACGATCTCCGCCCGGCGGCCGCTGCCGAGCGCCTGCGCCACGGACGCGAACGCGTCGAACAAGGCCACCTTCGCTGCGCCACTTGCCACCTTTTCAAGTTATCACTTGAATAGTTGAAGATCAAGCGTTACGCTCGGCAGCGACCAGTCCCTTACTCGCACAGAACGGAGGCGACCATGTCCACGACCATCAATCCGAACAAGGAACTCTGGGAGAAGGGCGACTTCACTCGCATCGCAGAGAGCATGCGCGAGAGCGGCGAGGCGCTCGTGATGACCTTGGGGATCACCGACGGGCTCGAGGTCCTCGACCTCGGCTGCGGCGACGGCACCACGGCCTTGCCGGCGGCGAGGCTCGGGGCGAACGTGCTGGGTGTCGACATCGCCAGCAACCTGGTCGAGGCGGGGAACGCACGGGCACAGAGCCTCGGCCTCAGCAATTGCAGATTCCAAGAAGGCGATGCGTCCGATCTGAGCGAGCTCGAGGATGACAGCTTCGACCTCGTCGTCAGCATCTTCGGCGCAATGTTCGCCCCGAGGCCGTTCGACGTCGCAAAGGAGCTCGTGCGTGTGACACGGCCCGGCGGCCGGATCGTGATGGGCAACTGGATCCCGAATGACCCGACGCTCGTCGCCCAGATTCTGAAGATCAGCGCCTCGTACTCGCCGCCACCGCCGGAAGGGTTCGTCAGTCCCATGACCTGGGGCGTCGAGGAGAACGTGATCGAGCGCTTCGCAGCCGCGGGAGTGGCCGAAGAGAAGATCTCGTTCGAGAGGGATACCTACACGTTCAACTTCCCCGGCGCACCATCGGAACTTGTTGGTCTGTTCCGGGCGTACTACGGACCGACGATGAACGCGTTCGAAGCTGCAGCAGCCAACGACCGCGAGGCCGATCTGCAGGCCGAGCTGGAGGCCCTCTTCAATGCCCAAAACACAAGCCCGACCGACGATGCCACATCCATCCCTGCAACGTTCCTGCGGGTGAAGGTCGCCGTTTGAGCTCGGCGTAACGGGAATGCGACCGCACAGCGGCTGGACCGACACTCGAAGGTCGACATCAACAGGTCAGCACAAACGCGCGTCACGCGGGATCTCCGCTGCGCACCAGCATGCCCCGATTGCGGCGCACAAGCAGCAGGCAATGAGACCGGCTGCGGTGCTACGCCCGGTTCTCGGCGCCGTCCTACGATCCGGAGATGACGCCCGCCGCGCGCTGGCTAGACGCGCTATGGCCCCTGATACGCGCCCGCCTGCCCGCTGCGCCGGCACGTGTGATCGAGGTCGGCTGCGGCTCGCTCGGCGGGTTCGTGCCGATGTTTCGCGCCGACGGCTAACGACGCCGTCGGCATCGACCCGCAAGCACCCCTTCGTCAAAATCTACGCTACTAATGCGCTGCTTCTACGCATTGCCACGGCGTTTCCTAAACCGCGTGCCCAAGTTCGATTCTTGGCGGGGGCACTTCAGTAACTTTGGGAGTGACGGCTAGCGCGAGGCCTGAACGGGCGCGATACTGTCGTCATGGCCGAGACCAAACACACCAAGCAGCGTGAAGAGCAATCCGCAAGAACGGCTGAGCCGGAGTCAGCCGCGTACCGGGCTCACGTGCCTGCGGACATCCGGAATATCACGTTCCCCGTCGGTATGCGCGGCTACGAGCGCGATGCTGTCGAGGCATACGTGCGCCGCGTCAACCGCGTGATCGCAGAGCTCGAGGTTACTCGCTCGCCGCAGGCCGCCGTAAAGCATGCGGTCGAGCGGGTCAGCGAGCAGACGAAGACAATCCTCGAGGAGGCCCGCGAGTCGGCGGAGAAGATCACCACAACAGCCCAGACGGAAGCCGACGAAATCGTGGCGCAGGCGAAAGCGAAGGCGGCGGACCTCGTCGTCGCGGCGAGCAGCGAAGCCGACCGCGTCAAAGCCGAGTCCGACGAACTTGTCGCGCGCTCCAGGGAGCAGGCCGACCAGATCATCGCCGAGGCGAAGGCCAACGCCGAGCAGCGCAGGCGCGAATCCGAAGAGGAGCTCGCCAAGGCGCAGGCGGAAGCCGAGGCCCGGATGCGCGAGCTCGAGGCGGACACTGCGTCGGTGTGGGACCGGCGGCACGAGCTGCTGGGAGACATCGACCGGATGGCCGACCAGCTTCACGAAGCCGCGAGAGAGGCGACAGGTCGCTTCGCCCGCGCGAGCTCAGAGACCGATGAGCAGACCGGGGCCGAGGAAACCGCGATCCTTCCCGCAAAGACCGCTACGGACTAGATCGTTCGACCGCCTAAGCGAGGCATCCGCGCCCCCCTCGGGCAGGATCTGCTGTTCGGCTCGCCGCCTGACCTTGCCGTTTACGAATCCGATCCGGCGGTACTGACAGAGGAGGTGGCTGGAGCGTCCAGCCGCCGGAGCGCGAGGCGCAACGAGAAGGGAGCCTCCTGAGCTTGGTCTCGGGGCACGACATCGTTGCTGCGGCGGTCGCCCGGGGGGACCCCCCGGGAGTGACGCCTCGCACGTCTGAAGAAAGGAGGAGACGATGCGTCGCACCCTGCTTGTGGCCTGGGTTGCAGTCGCCGCGGTCGCGTTCGTAACCCTGTCCGTGACGGCCGCCGCGCCCGCCGGGGGCCCGCCACGCTACCTCGATCAGAAGGCCTCGATCCACGACCGCGTCAACGACCTGCTCCACCGGATGACGATCCAGGAGAAGGTCGGCCAGATGGACCAGCAACTCGTCGGCAACCTGACCGGTCCGTCGAACGCGTGCGGCAGCCAGGGCTTCGCCATGCCGAACGCGACGTGCATGAAGACCGTGCTCGTCGACAATTACACCGGCTCTGTGCTGGCGGGCGGCACGGACAACCCGCCGGACACGACCGGCGCCGGGGGCGCGGGCAATACCGGCTTCGACTGGGCCAACGAGTACAACATGATCCAGAAGTACGCGATCGAAAACTCCCGCCTGCACATCCCGTTGATCTTCGGAGTCGACGCGGTGCACGGCTTCGGGCATCCCTGGCAGGCGCCGTTGTACCCGCAGTCGATCGGGATGGGCGCGACCTGGGATCCGTCGGCCGCCCGAGCCGGCGGCGTCGCGACGGCCGACGCGCTGCGAGCCACCGGGTGGGTGTGGGACTTTGCCCCCGTTCAGGATCTCGCCCGCGACAACAGGTGGGGCCGCACGTACGAGACCTGGGCTGAGGAGCCTGCGCTGTCGGCAGCCATGGGAGCGGCCAATGTGCAAGGACTGCAGGCCCCAGGTCCGGCGCACTCGCTGGATGTGACGGCAACCGTCAAGCACTTCGCCGGGTACTCGCAGGCGATCAACGGGCATGACCGCAACGAGGCGCTGCTCCCTCTGAGCTACTTGCAGAGTGTGATCCTCCCGTCCTATGCGGGCGGTATTGACGCCGGAGCGGGCACCGTGATGGTCGACTCCGGTTCCATCAACGGCGTGCCGGCCACAGGGTCGCGGTACCTGCTGACCGACATCCTCCGCCACCAGATGCATTTCCGGGGCGTCGTGATCAGCGACTACCAGGACGTGCAGGCGCTGCAGGGTGCCTACCACGTCGTGCCGGATCTGGCCGCGGCCATCGCCAAGGCGGTGAACGCGGGCGTCGACATGGCCATGTTCGTGTCCAACTCGGATCAGTGGCAGGCGGCAATCCTGCACGATGTCGAGTCGGGCGCTATCTCCAAGGCACGGATCAATGAGGCAGTAGGGCGGATTCTCACCCTCAAGTTCAAGCTCGGTCTGTTCGATCAGCCGTGCGTCGAGGATCCCAGCACCCCGTGTGTGGACGCCAACGCGGCGGACGCAGCTGTGACCGCCGGACGGGACGCCACGCTCAGGGCCGCACAAGAGTCCATGACTCTCCTGCGGAATCAGAACGGAGCCCTGCCGTTGTCGCCCAGCGGGAAGGTGGTCGTCACCGGTCCGAGCGCGGACTCGATGACCAACCAGCTCGGCGGCTGGAGCGTCAGCTGGCAGGGTGTGTTCGGCGCCGGACACGTCTGCTGCATGGGCCCGCCGAACCAGATCCCGCCCGGCACCACGGTGCTGGAGGGCATCCAGTCCGAAGACCCGAATGCGGTCTACGCGCCGGACCAGGCAAGCGCGCTTGCCCAGGCCGGCACAGCGAGCGCCTACGTCGTGGCGGTGGGGGAGAAGGCGTACGCGGAAGGGCTCGGCGACAACCCGGCGCCGCAGCTGCCGCCCGACCAGCAGGCGCTCATCTCCGCGCTCGAAGGAACCGGCAAGCCGGTGATCGTCGTAGTAATCGCTGGTCGCCCCGTTGGCCTCGGACCGGCCGAGCACGCGAATGCGGTCCTCATGGCTTACCAGGGCAGCACCGAAGCCGGCAAGGCGGTCGCCGACGTGATCTTCGGCAACGTCAACCCGGGCGGGAAGCTGTCGGTCAGCTGGCCTTCAGACGCCCCGACGGTCGGCGGCGACTTCAACGGTAGGGCCCCGTCACCGCTCGGCGACCAGCCAAAGTTCTTCGATCAGTTGCCCGGCACCGGATCTGGTCAAGGCCATGACTACAACCCGCTCTACCCGTTCGGGTTCGGTCTCTCCTACACCACATTCGCCACGAGCGATCTGTCGGTGACGCCGAGTGTCTCGAGTCACGGCACCGCGACGGCGACGTTCACTGTCACTAACACCGGGTCTCGTGGCGGGACAGACATCGTCCCCGTCTACGTGGCCCAGCCGGTGAGCGGGGTCGTCGTCCCGCCGCAAAGGTTGGTCGGGTTCACGCGCGTGACGCTCGACCCGCTCCAGTCCAAGACCGTGCACGTCGATTTCCCCGTCTCCACGTTGGCCGAGACTCAGGGTGACATCGACGCTTCCGGACCACCGACAGTGGAGCTAGGTGCCTACGTCGTCCAGTTGAACAAGAACGACACCACCCCGCACGACGTCGCCGCCTCGGCCCCGTTCACCATCCACTGATCCAAAACGAGGAAATCGCCGCGCCAATCCTGGCGCGGCGATTTCACTCGTGGCGGCGCCATCAGGCAGCGCGCGGAAGGGGCCGCTCGCGCAGCCGCTCCAGGATTCGGTCGGCGTCGAGGGGCAGCACAGCCAGCTCGGGCGGCGGGCGGCGGACGAAGCCGTCGATCAGCAGCAGGTCCTCCGCTTGCTCGTACGTGAGCGCCTCGCGGACGCGCGTGCGCGCCTCGTCGCACCGCGTCAGGGCAAGCCGGACCTCGAGCTCGGCCTCCGCCCCCGGCGGCAGCGACCAAGCGGCGCAGAGCTCGCCGGCGCAGACGAAGAAGGCCTTCTGCCGACCCGGCTCG
>Ga0066684_10000714_pt1 | contig 12036 bp, 13 predicted proteins | sample GraSoiAngelo_133_FD_62301 | JGI IMG/M metagenome (GOLD analysis project Ga0066684, IMG submission 62301) | Grasslands soil microbial communities from the Angelo Coastal Reserve, California, USA - 14_0929_05_20cm | ecosystem: Environmental > Terrestrial > Soil > Grasslands | place: USA... | reverse complement strand
ACCGGAGTCGTTTACTTCACCTGCAACAAAGACGATCCGCGGCAGCGGCAGCTTTACTCGGCAAAGCTTGACGGCTCTGATGTAAAGAAAATTTCGGGTGAAGAAGGCACCCATGAATCTACGTTTTCTGACGACGGCAAACAGTACGTGGACAATTTCTCTGCCGTGCTTACACCTCCGCGATTGTCCACGTGCAGCGCAGGCGGGCCATGCCGTCCGTTCTGGGATTCGCGCAGCACAAACGATTTCGCGATCGTGGCTCCGAGAACTCTCGAATTTCACGCGGAAGAAGGTACGAAGCTATACGGCCAACTGCTGCTGCCGCCGCAGGGCGCGAATGGCAAAGTCCCCCTAATCGTATATGTGTACGGCGGTCCGGCCGGGCAGGTTGTCCGCGATGAGTGGGCGGGCGCGCATGATGAAGGGCTGTTTCATCAACTCATGGCTCAGCGCGGCTTCGCGATTTTCTCTGTCGACAATCGCGGCACTCCTGCGCGCGATCGTAAGTTCCAGACCGCCATTCGCCATCAGTTCGGCGCCCTGGAGCTTCGCGACCAGCTCGCCGCGCTTGAGCAATTATTCCAGCAGTTCCCGCAACTTGATCGCGCACGAGTCGCGATCTGGGGCTGGAGCAATGGCGGCTACATGACCCTTTACGCCATGACGCATTCGGATATGTTCAAAGCTGGAGTTTCGGTCGCGCCGGTCACCGATTGGCATGATTACGACTCGACTTACACAGAGCGGTATCTTGGCTTGCCAAAGGACAACGGCAAAGGCTATGACGAGTCATCCACAACCAAAGTTGCTGCCAAATTGCACGGCGCGCTGCTGCTGGTGCATGGAACGAGCGACGATAATGTCCACTTTCAAAACAGCGTTCAGATGATCCAGGCGCTGATTGATGCCGCCAAGCAATTTCGATTTATGACCTATCCGGGGAAGACACATGGGATCGGCGGTCCGGCTGATCGCGATCATCTGTTTCACATGATCGAAGATCATTTCGAAAGAGAACTGAAATAGGATTTTCCTTCGTGTACCTTTGTGCCCTTTGTGATTTCAAAATACTTAACCGCTGAGGACACGAAGGCACACGGAGGAATTCCCGATGCACCGAATGACGTTTGGCGATTTTGAACTTACCTCCGTCTCCGATGGCCTTTACCGCCTCGATGGCGGAGCCTTCTTCGGAATCATTCCGAAAAGCATGTGGAGCAAGAAAGTCCGGGCGGGCGAAAATAATCTGGTGTCGGTCGGACTCAACTCCATCGTGGTGCGCACGGGTGAGCAGACAATCCTGATCGAAACCGGCATCGGCAACAAGCTTTCAGAAAAAATGCAGAAGATCTACGGACAGCCTGCGAAGCTGCTGGAGGATCTCGCAGCTGCAGGGGTTTCGCCGGAAGAGATCGATATCGTGGTCAACAGCCATCTGCATTTCGACCATTGCGGATGGAATACGGCGCGGCAGGGTGGAAAAGTTGTGGCGACATTTCCTAGAGCGAAGTATTACGCGCCTGAAGGTGAGTGGCTGCATGGGCACAAGCGGTTCGAGCGCGATGCCATCAGCTATATCGGTGAAAACTTCGATCCACTGGTCGAAAGCGGGCAGATGAAGTTGCTGCGCGGCGATCAGGAGGTTGTTCCGGGAGTCTCAGTGAAAGTTTTCCCCGGCCACACAGAAACCATGCAGGCGATCATTCTGCAGAGTGGAGGCAGGAGGGCCTGTTACATCTCCGATCTGATCCCCACGACCGCGCATCTCGATCTGACGTGGGGAATGGCATTCGATTTATTTCCCGTGCAGACGATTGAGAGCAAGAAGAAGTATTACGCGCGAGCGATCCCAGAAAAGTGGCTGACGATGTTCACGCACGATCCGAGCGTGCCGTGGGCGTATTTGGAGAAGGACGAGAAGGGGAAGATGGTGGCGAGAGGGATGTAGCTCGTGTGGGAATCACAGGGTATGTGGCAAGACTGTGGATGGCTCGGCAAAATAACTGGTGAAATTGCTGTTAACGACAAGCATCTTCAAATCTGGTGATTTTACGCGTAGATTACGAGGATGGACGCACCGAAACTTGCCGCTGCTCTGCTGTTTTCGGTGCTGTTCGTCTTCCAGTGCCCTATGGCCGCACAAGCGACAACAAACGACGCAGAGCATAAGAGTGGCAGCATTTGCGTTCTTCCCAATTCCCAGAGCCGCCAACCAGAATTTCTCCAGGGGGCGAGTACAACCCGGTCACGCTTACCATTCGCGTCGACAAGGGACAGCCGATCCACTGGCCTCACAAACGGCCAGTGCTGATCGAAAGCTTGGACTTGCAAGGAAATCATCTGGTCGTACTCACATCAGACGGGAAGCGAATCCAATCGTTCCGCTTCAAGTTTTCCGAAGATGATGATGCAAGATTGTGCATCTACTTCGATGGCTATCAGGGAGTACAGCTGGGAAACAAGAAGAATGCTGACTGGTGCAGGGTGAAAGTTCGGGCTTGTTGGCGATAAATCGCCTTTGCGCTCACGACGGGGTCAATGAGCGCTATCGCCTGTTCTCGACACTTAACGCGGCCCGATTTGGCTAACGTACAATCACTCTGATGTTTACAGTTGGTTCGCAAGGTGCTTACGAGTGGCTGGTCACGGACGAAAATTTCGACCTCTTGGAACTGTGCCCGGAAATCGTGCTCGGGAAATATGTCGCGGTCACTTCCATTGATAGCGGCCAGCTTATGCCCACGGACAAGGAGACGGCGGCTGGTTGGCAGAGTCGGGCGAAAATTGCGTACAGCCCGAAGATTGAAAATGCTCAAGACGTACCGCATGGCGGATGGGACGAATGGTACATCTTCAACACTCCCATAGACCTCGGCACCAGCCATCTTGGAGAGAATATCTTTGAAGTGCCTCAGGAGCAGGGACACCTAAGCGATCTCGTGAATTACGGCTTCGCGTTGCACCCACCAGAGAGAGCAGAGCCCACCCTAACCAGTCTGTTCTGGGCGCAAATCATGCGGATTCGCCCTGAGTCCTACGTAGCGGATAATGACTATCTGACCTTCGTCAGCATGAACCAAGCTCTTTTTGCCAAGGTCCGTGATGCCGTCAAAGTACTCGGCTAGAGTAGTTGCACGGACTGGTCGCCGATAGCTGCGTAACATCGCCATTGCGCTCATTGACCGCGCACTGAACGCAAACGCCTGGTTGCGACAGTTACAGGCCCGAATGCGTTCCTCGGCGCTTCGCCTGCGTATGACCCACCTTGATAATCAGAAACGCGACAACGAATGGTGACAGCCAGAACAGAGCGGCTGCAACAAGGGTGTCCCATCCGCCATGTAGCAGGACAGCGAACATCGGGCCATTTTACTCTGCGGGCGCCGCATCGCTGATCGAGGGGCGCCCGTTGGGTAATTGGTGAATTGGTGAAATCCCTGGTTACGAGAGTTATCCATCAATGTGCCCAGTTGGACGGAGATGCTGCATCCAGACCGTTAGTGACCTGCAACTCCGGCGGTATCGGTGGTGCTGCAAAGGCATCGCGCAAACACCGAGATATGTAAGCAAAGGCAGAGAGTATTACTGCGAGGCCGAGGCTTATATCAAAGAATCCAGCAATCAGAAATCCCAACAAAACTACCGCTCCGACCAATACTCCAGACATCCTGTGGCTCTGCATTCTCCAGTTGACGAACCTAGCTATTTCTCTCGGCCACTTAAAATCCCAGTAAAGATTAAAGACCGGAATGAAATGAAACCGCACGGCGCGTTTAGGAGAGATCGGATGAGACCAACCCTCAACCTCGCTCACAATATAGTGGTAGGTGGAGATGCAATGTAGTACGTAAGCCGTGGAAACAATCGCGCCCATCAAGGTCAGCGCCACCCGCTGATTGCGATTCCGGGGTTCCCCTTGCGAGATCCTTCTGTGTATCCCACACAATCTCCAGCACAAACAAGAGAATCGCAATTCCAAAGCCAAAACGTAGGTTAGGCAATTGCGGAGATAGGCTGTCCGATTCCCGCTGGTCTGTCATTGCGACGCAACTTATAACGAGAACCAACTCCGGTCAAGGAGAAATACCCGGACGTGCGTCAATTGGTGAAAAAGCCATTTCACCGACGATCGGTCCCGAATGCAAAGGCCATTACGCCAAGAACCCTGTTTTTCGCTTTCCTTAAGCGCGCAAACTCCTGTTGGGCCCCCGGCCTAAACTATTCACGAGGTCCGTTCGTCGACACTGGGGCTGGTCGCAGAGGCCGCAAAGCTCTGACCATCAGGCTGAAAGGCAAGCCATTGAGGATGCACTGTCCGCCCTGCGCGTTTTGAAGCGGGACAATCTGAGATCTCCTGACGGGGAAAAGAAGTGAGACTCACGCGGCAATCTGATTTAGCAAAGCGCGAGCCTTGCCGAGCAGCACCGACATGTGCTCAGACTTAGCGACTAGTGCGGCAATACCTGCGGAATGGGCTTCCTTCTCGGAGAACACATCGCTGTACTCGCTGAATATAATAATCGGCACCGCAGGCATCAACCGTTTCAGAACGCGGGTGGCGTCTATGCCGTTCATCACCGGCATTGAGAGGTCCATTACGATCAAGTCAGGGTTCAAGTCATCAGCCTTTTCAATGGCCTCTCGCCCGTTCCGTGCCTCGCCGCATACCGCAAAGTCCGCCTCAGACGTGAATAATTGGCGAAGCGCCTGACGGATCGCCGCATTGTCATCAACTACTAGCACCGATTTGGGCATGGGAGGGGACCCACCCAGATAAGGTCAACTCCGGACAACGTGGCGCGCGCTTTCTAAACGTGAGGCCTGACGAAGGTTGGATGCTGGGACTGCGGACGGGTTTCCTGAGAACTATCGAAAATGAGCCTAGATTGCTGGCAAAACCGATGCTCAACCCGCCGCTACGGCCAGGTCGAATCGCTTTGAAAAATTGCGATTTCGCCAACGATCAGGTCGCGGGTGAATCTGATGGGCGGCCAAGTTCCGAGTGAGCGCTAACCCTTCAGGTCGGAAAGTGCATTCTCAGCCTCGCGGGCGAGGGCCCCATTCGACTTCGCTCAGGGCAGGTCCGCGCCACACGGTTCGAGGCGGGGTTCGAAAAACTCTCCGACTTTGGACAGAATCTCCGGCGCGTTTTTGGATTCGTAGATTGCCTTGCGCAGCGCCGCTCCTCCCGCTACGCCATGCGTGAACCACGAGGCAAACTGCTTCATCTTGCCCTCGGCTCCGGGCATTTCTTCTTCAATCAGCATCTGGAAGTAGGTGCGGATCATTTGGTAGCGATCGGCTTCGGAGGGCTGGTCGTAAGGCGATGCGCCGGTGCGGCAAAGTCCCGCGTCGCCGAAAGATGTATCTTCCCGCGTGGGGACAGCCGCCATCGGCTGTCCATCGGGGCGAAGCCCCGAGGTCGCTCCATCGACTTGATCTTCCATCGTAAGGCTTGTCGAGCTTCGCTCGACAGGGCAGGTGAGGGCACCTGCCCCTACGTGGTCCGTGGTGATCCAATCGCTGTACTGTTCAATTTGCCGGAAGATCCAGGGATTCGATGGCGCCGTGCGGCCGATCATGACCGCGTCACATCCGGTCTGGGCGATCATGGCGCAGGCATCTTCGGGCGTTCGAATATCGCCATTGCCGATCACTGGAATTTTTACTGCATCTTTGACGGCGGCGATCCAATCCCAGCGCGCCTGGCCACTATAGCCCTGCTCGCGTGTGCGGGCATGCAGCGCGACGGCGCACAAACCGCAATTTTCAGCCATGCGGGCCAGTTCGACACAGATGATCTCTTCGTCATTCCACCCTGCACGAAATTTCACGGTGAAAGGAATTTTGACCGCCGCGCGCACCGCTTCGAAGATTTTGCTGATAGCAGGCAGATCGCGCAGCAGGCCTGAGCCCCCGTTGCACTTCACAACTTTCTTCGCGGGGCAGCCGAGGTTCAAATCGACAAGGTCGAACCCAAGGTCTTCGACAATGCGAGCCGCGTCAGCCACGACCTGCGGATCACTGCCGAAAAGCTGCGCCGAAATCGGATGCTCGTCTTCGTAGAAATGCAGGTAGCGTTTGGCCTTTTTATCCTTGGCGCGGAGAACGCCGTCGGCCGACGTGAACTCGGTCATGATCAGGCCGCATCCGCCAAGGTTGCGGATGAAGCGGCGAAATACGGTGTCAGTCACGCCGGCCATGGGAGCGAGAATCGTGGCGGGAGCGATCTCAACGCTCCCGATTTCCAGCCTAGGAGGGACTGCGACAGCACGGGCGAGGACGCCCGCGCCTACATCAGCCGGATTGTCCCAAAACTTACGCACAAACCTATTTTACGTGTCCCAGCAAGACAAAGCCCCCGATCGTGTCCGGGGGCTGAAAATCCGTGTTGATCCGCGTTCGCGAATTTACTTCTTTGCCGTTTCCGCGGCTTTGGCGTACTTACGGCGGAATCTCTCCACGCGCCCGGCGGTATCGATCAATTTTTGCTTGCCGGTAAAGAATGGATGGCAATTGGAGCAGATTTCAACGTGGATGTCACCCTTGTGAGTCGAGCGGGTGGTAAAGCTGTTTCCGCAGGCGCACATGACGCGCACTTCGTTATAAGCGGGATGGATAGCTGCTTTCATGTCTGATTGAACCTCAATGCGAATCTTTAGATTCTAAAGGAGGGGCGCGGGATTCAGCAAACAATCTGCCGAGCTTCGCTCAGCTTTGGCGGGGCATAGCCCCGCCGCCACACATAAAAAACGGCAGGGCCGACCCCCTGCCGTTTACGCGAAAAACTTGGTCCTACTTGCTGCGATTGACTGCTTTCTTGAGTTCGGCCCCGGCGGAAAACTTTGCTACTTTGCGGGCCGCAATCTTGATTGTGGCTCCAGTTTGCGGGTTGCGCCCGTTGCGGGCTTTTCTTTGCGAGACAGAGAAGGTGCCGAAACCAATGAGCGCTACCCGGTCCCCTTTCTTGAGTGCAGAAGTTATGCTGTCGACTGTGGTATCGATGGCGCCGGCTGCCTGGGTCTTGTTGATATGGCAACTGGCTGCAATTTTGTCAATGAGATCAGCTTTGTTCATCTTGGCTCCTGTGCAGGTTTCCTTGCCCCATGTAGTGGGGGAATGAGCAATTTTGTTGAGTGGAAACCCGGCGAAGCTATTTAGCTACCGGATTCGATGAATGTCAACTGTGAAAATCCGCACTGGATGCCTGTTTTGGGTACTGCCTTCCGGGAAAGGCTTGCTCGGGGCCGAATATGTGGGTCGGGAGCTTGCCTTCGGCGGTAATTCCTCAACATGCGGCTGTGCGTGAGCACGCCTAGGCCGCGTCAGACGATGGTGCAGAAGCCTCGTCTGACGTGGTTTCTCTGGGGAGCATGCATTCTCCGGCCCTGAATTGCTCCGCTTCAGTCGATCCGGTTAAGGCCGTCGTCGAGGAATTTCCGCCCGCGATGACCTGCGTGACCATGTCGAAATAACCGGTGCCAACAAACTGCTGGTGCTTGACGGCTTCGTAGCCGAGATCCCGCTCAGCAGCGAACTCCCGTTGTTGCAGCTTGGAATACGCGGACATACCTTTAAGCCTATAGGCTCGGGCTAGCTCGAACATCCCGAGATTTAGAGAATGGAATCCCGCCAGCGTGATGAACTGGAATCTGTACCCCATGGCTGCAAGTTCCGTCTGAAATCGAGCGATGCTCGGATCATCGAGCTTCTTCTTCCAGTTGAATGAAGGTGAGCAGTTGTAGGCCAACATCTTGCCGGGATGTTCGGTCAACACCGCTTCAGCGAAGCGGCGAGCTTCTTCCAGATTTGGTTCCGAAGTCTCGCACCAGATCAAGTCGGCGTAAGGAGCGTAGGAGAGAGCGCGGGCAGTCGCAGATTCTAATCCGCCGCGGATGCAGAAGAAGCCTTCAGCGGTGCGGTTGCCGGTGAGGAACTCGTGGTCTCGCGGGTCGACATCGCTGGTCAGCAGGTGGGCGCTGTTGGCGTCGGTGCGCGCCATAATCAATGTGGGCACTCCCATAACATCAGCTGCCAGCCGCGCGGCGACGAGCTTCTGAATGGCTTCGGCGGTGGACACGAGCACCTTTCCACCAAGATGGCCACACTTCTTCGCCGAGGAAAGCTGGTCTTCGAAATGAACACAGGCCGCGCCCGCCTCAATCATGGCTTTCATCAGTTCGAACGCGTTCAAGTTTCCTCCGAAGCCAGCTTCGGCGTCGGCGATCAGGGGAGCAAACCAGTAGATTCCGTTTCTTCCCTCAGCATGGTGAATTTGGTCGGTACGCATCAGCGCCTGATTGATGCGGCGCACAACGTTAGGCACGCTGTCAGCCGGATACAAACTTTGGTCGGGATACATCTGGCCGGCATCGTTGGCGTCGGCGGCCACTTGCCACCCGCTCACATAGACGGCCTGCAATCCAGCTTTGACCTGCTGAATGGCCTGATTGCCGGTCATAGCTCCGAGAGCAGGAACGTAGGATTTAGTGTGCAGTAACTCCCAAAGCCGTTCTGCGCCATTGCGAGCCAGCGTGTACTCGATACGTACCGAGCCACGCAGCCGCTCAACATCTTGAGGGGTGTATGGCCTGGTGACGCCCGCCCAGCGTGGGTTTGCTGCCCAATTCATTCCCTGCTTCGATGCTTTGCCATTGGTTGACATGGTTTCCTCGCAGCGGAAGCTCTTCCGCTTTCCTTCGGTCACACCGGATCAAACTCCTCGTTCCTGATCATCGCCTCACTAATCCTGCGCGCCTCACGAAAAGTTTCGGGCGAACCCAAATCCTTCCCGGGATTCGCCAGCAACCTTTCCAACTCCTCGTCGAACATGCGAGTAATCAGCTCCGGCGTATGTGCTATCATCTCGCCGCTGTCGCCCAGCACATTGACGTTGTGCCGCATCCGTTGCGCGATCATCAGGCGGTAAATGCGATCGGTCGCAAGATCCTCCATATACCCGTCGAGCAAACTCGCACCTTTCCCGTTCAGCACGCCATTGCGATACCGAATCACCGTGCGCGCCGCGGCGCGTGTTCCCGCCAACGTGCGCTGCCCCACATTTGTTGGCACCGGCCGCAAATCGGGATATCGCTCGTCGTGCGGCCGCCGCGCGTGCAACTGATTGGGATAAGGAAATTGATCAAGCGCAATCTGATTCTGGTCGGGATGCCCAGTCCACGCGCCATCCATCAGGCAATCGGCCTCGTTCTTCTTATCTTTCGCCAAAACTTCCAGAGCGCGGGCGTTTAGCTCTGGATCTTCGCGGCTGGGATAAAGCGCGGTCATGCCCCCAATGGCCAGCGCGCCGCGTTTGTGGCAGACCTCGGGCATCAATTCGCGCAGATTCTGGAAAAATGGAACGTTATACGGAATTGTGTTGCGGTCCGGCAGCACCCAGTCGGGATCGTTCAAGTTGAAATGAATCAAGCTGGCCATGTAATCCCAGCGGCCGAGATTCAGCCCGAGAATGTGGTCGCTCAAGTTGTAGAGGAACTCCTCCATCCGGAACGCCAGCGGATGCGACTCCACCAACGCCATGCACTTTATGTAGTCACGCCGCCAACTCTGCGCTTCGGCGATAGCCTGAAACAAATCCCGCCACCACAGCGCTTCCTCGGCCGATTCGGACTTAGGAATATAAATAGCGAGCGGATGTTTCAGCTCTGCCGGATCGACTCGAAACGCGATTCGCGCTACATCAAATAAAGAAGCAGACATCAGCTCGTCGCCAAAAATCCCGCTCTGACGAATGTGCAGCCCGCGCGGACGAACCCAGATCACAGTCGGGCTTGGTTTAATGCCGACCAGCTTGTCACGCTTCTTGTCAAAATATGTGAGCGTGCCGCGCAGCGCTTCGAGAATGTTTTCTACGCCCAACCGCTGATGCTCCCACTCATTAACGGTAGAATCTTCAAGGTCGAGCATCACGCCGGGGGCGCCCGAGTTAAGCATCTTGACCACAAGCTCGGCGTCATCCGCCGGGCCAGTCATCTGGTTGCGCTGGTCCTGACACCATTCCGGCAACTCGATCTTCCATCCATTTCGGACTGCCGCGCCCGGATGATGATGGGTGGGTTTGTCTCCCTCGAGTGACGCTTCCAATGCGCGTTTGCGTTCAGCGATTAACGACTCTTGCCACGGAGAGAAGTGCCGGTGCAGGGGAGCCAAAAGCTCAAGGAATCCTGGCGACAGGTCGCGTTCCGACGAAAACCCGCTGGGTGGCTGATTTAGGTGAAACCCCACTCCTGCAAAGTTGGCGGAAATAGCGCTCATATCTCCCTCGGCTGCTGCTTGCGAGCCGCCTGCGGACGGCTGAGATGCCAATAAATGCGAGAAGGTCATCCCAACGAGCTAGGAAAGTTCCTCGAATACTGCAAGGATTTCGCTGTAGAACCTGGCCTGCTGGAGTTCCCTTCTACGGCTGTCTTTGCCCCCAGGGAAGCACACTTCAGCGCCTCGGGGCGGGCCGCCCTCCTGGGGCTTGCGCCGCCCTTTCTGCGGCGTACGGCCTGATTCTTGAGCGGTTTCTGCTTGCAGTCAAACGGAACGTTTTTATCAAGCTGATAAATATATTGGATCAATAGGTGCTTTATTGATAATAATATGTTGTCAGGTCTGGGCAGAGCGATAGGGGAAGCTCATGGAAATTGACCAGCTCGAAACCTTTATTGCGGTAGCGACATTCGGAGGGTTTCATCGCGCCGCTGAGGCGCTGCGCGTCAGTCAGCCTGCGGTAAGCGCACGTATTAAGACTCTGGAGGAATCTCTCGGATCGACTCTGTTCGCCCGCTCACGCAACGCCTTAACCCTGTCCGAGGCGGGCAGGATTTTGCGTCCGTATGCCGAGCAGCTCTTGAAGACTGCTTCGCTAGCTCGACAGGCAGTGCACGAGCTCAAACCGACCAGTGGCGGACCGCTGCAGATCGCGGCGGCTCTCTCGATCTCGGTTTATTTCTTGCCTGATGTACTCAAGAAATTCCAACGCGCTCATCCGAAGGTAATAATCGCTATTCGTCCCGGACATTCGAAAGAAGTATTGGAAATGGTTCTGAACGAGGAGGCCGAAATCGGCCTGGCCCGCTCACTTCAGCATCCCATGGTCGAGACCATCAGCTTGCGCGACGATCCCTTGCTGCTGGTTGCGCACCCTACGCAAGGCCCAACCCGCGCGCGGCATGCACGCCTTGAGCAAGTGGCGGCATGGCCTCTTATTTTTTATGAGCGTGGCTCAAGTGACTGGACACTTACCCATGGCCTTTTCCGCCGTGCCGGCCTTGTGCCCAACGTTGCTTTCGAAGTGGACACCATCGAAACTGCAAAACGCATGGTTGAGCGCGGTCTCGGGGTTGCGTTCCTGCCTCAACTCGCGGTCGGACGGGAAATCCGCCTCGGGAAACTTGTGATGATCAAATTGCTAGATGCCGAGCCACTCGGCCGCAGCCTCGACGTGATTCATCCGCGGCACCGCCCTTTGCGTGGCCAAGCGCAGGCATTTCTGCGCCTGATCAGAGAAGCGGCCAATCAAAGCCCGGCTTCGCTCAATGACAATCGTGCTCAATCGCGCAGATCCAGGAAGTGAGATTCGGACCTCTGGGCCTCAAAGTTCGGCGTTCGATGTGGAAAGATACAGTCGTCTCTGTATTCGCGTAGACAGGCGAACTGAGTCCCGCATCTGTAAAGGAATGTAAAGTCGCAACCTGCGTGCAAAGCGCCACGTCCAATTAAGGTTAGACTGGCTGGGGACAACGTCATTGACGACTCAAAAGTGGGCATGCCGTCATCAGAAAACGTCGGGAGATTGACAGTGTATCGAGCCATGAAAGGCAGCTGTCAGGACAATCGAGTCGTAATAATAAGGTTGCCCTGGTTTGTTGCTGTGCTGGGACTGCTGTTGATGTCCCTTGGTTGTAACGGCGGCGGATCCAAGCCGACTATGGCGCGGGCGGCTTCAGGACAGCCGATTCCAGTAGGGGTGGCCGCAGCCGAGAAACGCGACTTGCCGGTATACCTGAGCGGATTGGGATCGGTGCTGGC
>Ga0066684_10000712_pt1 | contig 12040 bp, 11 predicted proteins | sample GraSoiAngelo_133_FD_62301 | JGI IMG/M metagenome (GOLD analysis project Ga0066684, IMG submission 62301) | Grasslands soil microbial communities from the Angelo Coastal Reserve, California, USA - 14_0929_05_20cm | ecosystem: Environmental > Terrestrial > Soil > Grasslands | place: USA... | reverse complement strand
GGACACGCCATTACCCCTGCAGTCCGGCAAGGGCTACAGTTTCTCGGCCCGCCTGGCGACCCCGCCGCGGCACCCGATCTACCTCGGCGACAAGAACGTAGCGATTTCGCCGATGGACGGCCTCACCCGGATCGCCGGAACGATGGAATTGAGCGGAAACAACCGCAATCTCGACTGGCGGCGCATCGCGGCGATCGCGAACGCCAGCCGCAGCTACCTCGGCCAGTGGTACGACAGCCCGGACGACCTGATCTCACTGATCAAGGATCCCTGGGTGGCCGGGCGCCCGATGCTGCCGGACGGCCTGCCCGCGCTCGACGTACTGCCATCGACCGGCAACGCCTTCGTCTCCACCGGGCACGGCATGCTGGGGGTCACGCTGGCACCCGTGTCCGGCCGCGCCATCGCCGACTTCGTGCATACGGGCCGTCGCCCGGCCATCCTGCAGCCGTTTCGCAGTGACCGGTTCCGACCGCGGGCCCGGTCCACAGAGCGCAAGACCATGCGACTTACGGCGTAGCACGTACGCCGCAAGTCGCATGCGCGCGCGTGCCGAAATACCTCCCCAGCCAGTCGATCCGGCGCCGCGTCCGGGCCAAACTTGGCCTCCTCCAACGGGCGCGAAGGGATCGAAGATGATCGAGGCACGGGCGCTGTCCAAACGGTACGGCGACAAGACCGCCGTCGACGGCGTGACGTTCACGGTGAAACCCGGGATGGTGACCGGTTTTCTCGGCCCGAACGGGGCCGGTAAATCCACCACCATCCGGATGATCATGGGCTTGGACGCGCCTACCTCCGGGTCGGTCACGGTCAACGGCAAGCCATACGAGCGGCATCCGGCACCGCTGCGGGAGGTGGGCGCGCTGCTGGAGGCCAAGGCCGTCCACACCGGACGGTCGGCGTACAACCACTTGCTCGCACTCGCGCTCACCACCGGCATTCCGCGGCGGCGGGTGGACGAGGTGCTCGACCTGGTGGGGCTGACCGACGTCGCGCGCCGCCGGGTCGGCGGGTTCTCCCTCGGCATGGGACAGCGCCTCGGCGTCGCCGCGGCCCTGCTCGGCGACCCGGCCACGCTGGTACTCGACGAACCGGTCAACGGCCTGGACCCGCAGGGCATCCTCTGGATCCGGAACCTGCTGCGCCGCCTCGCCGCCGAGGGCCGCACCGTGTTCGTGTCCTCGCACCTGATGAGCGAGATGGCGCTGACCGCGGACCATCTCATCGTGATCGGCAAGGGCAAGCTCATCGCCGACACGTCGGTGAGCGAGTTCATCGAGCGGGCATCGGCGAAGGCCGTCCGGGTCCGCACACCGCAGGCCACCGAACTGCGCGATCTCCTGACCGGTACCGGCGTGAGCATCACCAGTGAAGCGCCGGGACTGCTGGAGGTGCACGGCCTCGACGGCGCCGAGGTGGGCCTGATCGCCTGCCGCAACGCCATCCCGCTCGAAGAGCTGACGCCGTTGCAGGCATCGCTGGAGCAGGCGTTCATGGAGCTCACCGACGACGCGCTCGAATACCGCGTCCACGACCAGGAAAGGCGCGCCTCGTGACCACGACCGTCGAATCACGCGAGGCCTCGCCCGCCGGTTCGCCGCTGCCCGCGGACCTGAAAGTGACTCCCCCGCGCGTGCTGCGCTCGGAATGGCTGAAGTTCCGCTCGGTGCGTTCGACGCCGATCGCGCTCACCGCGGGCCTCGCCGGCATGGTCGCGCTCGGCTGGATCTTCTCGGCCATCAACGCCAGCCGCTGGCCCGAGCTGCGCGAGCAGGCGAAAGTACATTTCAGCGCGACCGACGTGAGCATCCGCGGGTACGCAGTGGCACAGCTCGTGCTCGGCGTCCTGGGCGTGCTCATGGTTTCCGGCGAGTACAGCACCGGCATGATCCGGGCTACCTTCTCGGCCGTGCCGACCCGGCTGCCGGTGCTGTGGGCGAAAGCCCTGGTGTTCGCCGTCGTGACCTTCGTCGTCAGCGAGATCGGTGCCTTCGCGGCGTTCCTCGGCGGGCAGGCGTTCCTGTCCACCCAGCACATCGAGACCACGTTGTCGGCACCGGGGGTCTTCCGCGCCGTGTTCGGCGTGGGCCTCTACCTCACCGGAGTCGGACTCCTCGGCGTCGCACTCGGCTGGCTGATCCGGCATACCGCGGGCGCCATCGGGACCCTGTTCGGCGTGCTGCTGGTCGTCCCCGCGCTTGCCGACGCGCTGCCGGACACCTGGGCGCCGCACATCGTGCCCTACCTGCCCAGCAACGCCGGCCAGGCGCTGATCGAACAGCGGCCGGAGACGACGCTGCTCGCACCCTGGACCGGGTTCGCGTGGTTCTGCGGTTACGTCGTCGTTGCCCTCATCGCGGCCGCGGTGCTGCTCAAGCGCCGCGATGCCTGACATCGCCCGTGCCGTGCGGCGCTGACCGGGAGATGATGGGCCGGTGACCGAGGCGGAAGTGCGGACGGCACACGAGGACGGGCTGAGCGCGCTGGGGCCGCGCGCGGACCGGATCCGTGCCCTGGCCAGCCGGCATCCGGTGGCCGTCGACCTGCTGCTGGCCTGCGCGCTGCTGCCGCTCACCGTGTTCGTCGAGCGGCGGGGCGTGCTGCCCGGCGCGCGGCCGTACCTGTTCGTGCTCGGCGTCGTGCTGATCGGCACCCTGGCGCTGCGGCGCCGCTTCCCGCTGACCGTGCTCGGCGCCACCACCGCGCTCGCCGTGCTCCAGGGGATGCTCGGCCCGCAGTTCCCGCCGACCGTGCTCGCGGTGCTCGTCGCCGTCTACACCGTCGGGGCACATTCGGAGCGGCGGCGCGCGCTGCTGGCACTCGCCGTCCTCGCCGTGATCATCGCGGGCGAGGTTACGCGCAATGACGAGCTTGCCGAATCCGCTGCCCGCTTCGTCTTCGTCGCCGCCGTGGTCACCGCCGCGTTCGTGCTCGGCCTCAACGTCCGGACCCGGCGGGCGTACCTCGCTTCGCTGCAAGACCGGGCGATCCGGGCCGAGCGCGAACGGGACCAGGAGTCGCAGATCGCCGCCGCGCGCGAGCGAGCCCGGATCGCCCGCGAGATGCACGACGTCGTGGCGCACAATCTGTCGGTGATGATCGCGCTCGCCGACGGGGCCGCGTTCGCCGCGCGGACCGACCCCGAAAAGGCCGAAACCGCGGCGAAACACGTCTCGGCCACCGGACGGCAGGCATTGGACGAGATGCACCGGCTGCTCGGCGTACTGCGCAACAACGGCGACGCCAGCCCGCGCGCGCCGCAGCCGGGCATCGCCCAGATCGACGACCTGGTCGACCAGGTCCGGGTCGCCGGGCTGCCGACGACGTGGACCGTCACCGGGGAACGGTTCCCGCTGTCGCCGACCGTCGAGCTCGCCGTCTACCGGGTCGCACAGGAGGCGCTCACCAATGTCCTCAAGCACGCGGTCACCCCGTCGTCGGCGCGGCTCAGCCTGGCCTACGCCGAGCCGCTCGTGACGCTTGAAGTCGTCGACGACGGTGTGAACGCGAAGCCGCTCCACGGCACGGCCACCGGTCATGGCCTGAGCGGGATGCGCGAGCGCGCCGCGCTGTTCGGCGGCGACGTCGACGCCGGACCAAGCGATATCGGCGGCTGGCGCGTGCTTGCCCGGTTCGGGGGTGACTCGTGATCACCATCCTGCTCGTGGACGACGAACCACTGCTGCGCCTGGGGTTCCGGCTGGTGCTGGAGTCCCAGCCGGACCTGAGCGTGGTCGGTGAGGCGGCGGACGGCGCGGCGGCCGTGAGCCGCACCGCCGAGCTCGATCCCGACGTCGTGGTGATGGACGTGCGCATGCCCGGGGTCGACGGGATCGAGGCGACGCGGCAGATCGTGCGTTCTTATCCTCGGTCGCGCGTACTGATCCTGACCACGTTCGACATCGACGAGTACGCCTTTCCCGGGCTCAAGGCCGGCGCGAGCGGTTTCCTGCTGAAGAACGTGCCGCCGGAAGACCTGATCAGCGCCATCCGCGCGGTCGCCGGCGGCGACGCCGTCGTCGCACCGACCGTCACCCGCCGGCTGCTCGACACCATGGCCGACCGGTTGCCCGACCCGGTCGCCGGCCACGACGAGCCGGCCCCGGTATCGGGCCCACGGCTGGACCGGCTCACCGAACGCGAGCTCCAGGTCTTCGAAAAGGTCGCCCACGGCCTGTCCAACGCCGAGATCGCGGTCGAGCTCGTACTCTCGGAGGCGACCGTCAAGACCCACGTCGGCCGCATCCTCAACAAGCTCGAGTTGCGCGACCGCGTCCAGGCCGTGGTGCTGGCCTACGAAATCGGCCTGGTGCGCCCGCGCTGATCAGCCGATCCGCTGCCCCGGAAGGCGAACTCGCGTACGTGGATTCCGTTGCTCACTGACCAGGCTGGAGGGTGGCGACCGGGCAGGTCGGCGCGACGTTCCAGCGGTTGCCGGTCGAGACGATCGAGGCCGGGAATCCGCCCGGCGCCCGCTGCGAGCACTGGAGTGAGCGGACGGCGCCGCGCGACGAGTTGAGTGCGACAGTGAGACCGTGGAACGCTTCCGGCCGCGAGTCGAGGCGGACCGCCGCGAAGTAGGGATTCGCACCGGCGACCGTGTTGCCGGTGATCGTGGCGTCCTCGATCGGCCCGCTGATGCCCTGCAACGTGATCCCGGACCCGTCGGTGGCGGACTCGGTGAACGTGATGTCGTTGTCCCGGATGCCGATCTCGTGCACCGAATCGCCGTAGATGGCGTCCGAATCGCCGTCGAGGGCGATGGTGTTGCCGGTGACCGTCATCTGCGCCGGGAACGCCCCGCTGTGCGGCTGGATCCGGATCGCCGGGCCGGACACCCCGTGCCGCCGGATGATGTTGCCGGCGATCTTGTCCCCCGTCGTCGTGTTCTGCGCGTCGACCACCCCGGCCCCGCTGATCGCCGTCACGTCGAACGTGTTGTCCGCGACCACGACGTCCTGAGTGCGGTAAAGGGAAAGCCCCTTTCCGCTGAAGGTGTTGCCGGTGATCGTCGCGTGCCGGTACGAGGTCAGTGAAGCGCTGAAGTTGACCGTCGAGTCGGCGAACGAGTTGCCTTCCAGCCGCAGGCCGTCATCGAAGTCCCCGCCGGTGGCTTCCCCGTCGAAGGCGGTGTCGCCGATCTGCTCACCGAAGTGATTTCCCAGTACCGCCAGCGAAAACACGTTGCGCTGCACGCTGATCCCGGACCGTGCGCAATCGACGAACGATCCGCCGGTGATCGTCACGCGCTTGACCGCCGTGGCCGCCGTGTTGCCGAGCAACCGGATGCAATCGCCTTTCCGCACGCCAGGAGTCGGCGGGTGCGTGAAGACCACATCGCGAACCGTGACGTCCGCGACGGGCATCGAGCAAGTCCCATTGGCAGTCGTGCACACGCCGGACCCGATCTCGATCGCATGTGTCTGCTCGTCGGTGTTGGTCGCCGCCGAGGTGTCGATCGTCAGCCGTTGCACGGTGATGTCGCTCGCCCCCGGGTCGAGCGACATCACCGAGACCGCGGCGGCCTGCTGATCGCCGGCCAGCTCGAGCACCGTGCCCGGTCCGGTGCCGGTGAACGTCACGTGCGCTCCATGCGTGGACAATGCGGCGAACCGGTCGTAGGAACCCACCGGCGCGCGTGATACCCGCCATCGCCCGCTGCCGAGGCACACCGTGCCGCCGCCCGCGGTGGTCGCCGCGTCGATCGCGGCCTGGACGGGCACCCGGTCGTCCACGCCGTCGTCCGGCACCGCGCCGAAAGCCGCCGGATCGAAACACCCGCTGGGACCCGAACCGGCCTTGGGCACCGCGGCGGCGTGCACGACAACCGCCGTCCCGACGGACAGGGCGGCAATCGCCGCGGTCACCAGCAATGCCCGCCGTCTGATTCGTTTCATACCTGGCTACCTTGCCCGCCGACGGCTGCAATCGGTCGACAATCCGTCGACAGCGCCGCGTTTGGCCTCGGCCACGCCGGGTAAGCACGAGGCCACGGCGGTCCGCGGGACCGCCGGCACAGCCGAGAGGAGCGCCAGATGGCCAGCTCGAACCGAGAAGAGAACGCCACCACGCGGTTCGAAGGCGAAGAGCACCACGGGTGGTCACCGGATCTCGGCGCCGAGGGCGGCACAGCCGCCGAGGCGGCTCGTGAAGCCCGGAAGAAGCCCACGCCGGAACCTGAAAGCGGCCAGGACCGCTCGCCCGGCGGGACCCTGTCGGCGACCGATGTCGAACCCGGCTCCCCTTACGGCGCGGGCGAAAGCGACAGCCGTGGCGCCGAGGAGATCGCTCCCGACACGAGCGCCGAGGGGCACAAAGGCGAGTCTCAGCGCCCGTACGGCGGCAGGACCGCCGAGGACGCGAGCGGCGTCAACCCCGAGAACCCCCGCGATCCGGAAAGCCCGAACCTGCCTCCGGCTTGAGGCATGAACCCACCCACCGGCGGGTAATCACGCCGGGATCGGAAGGGAGTATTGCCATGGGGATATTGATCGGTTTGCTTGTCCTTTGGGCGATCCTCGTCGTGCTCGGCATCGTCGTGAAGAGCCTGTTCTGGCTGCTCATCGTGGGTGCGGTGCTGTTCGTCGCCACCGGGGTGATCGGCTTCACCAAACGAGAGGCACTCGGCCGCCGCCGCTAACAGACGACCGCTTCGCCGCTACGGCCGTAACCTATTCAGCTCGTCGGTGATCAAGGCGGCAAGGCGGTCCAGGCCGGTTTCGATCTCCTCCGGCGTGACCACGCTGCACGACAGGCGCATGGCCCGCACGCCATCCCCGCCGCTGGTGCCCGCGTCGTAGAAGTGGTGCATCGGGGTCCACAGGACGCCGTAATCGCGGGCCGAGCGGGTCAGCAGCGCGTCGTCGACCGGGAACGGGACGGTCACCACCACGAAGAATCCACCCGCGGGGACGTTCCAGCGGACCGGGGAGCCGGTGCCGAACCGGGCGGCCAGGCCGTCGGTCACCCTGGCGCGGTTCGCCGCGTAGATCTCGCGTTCGCGGCGGTTGGCGTGCACCAGGCTGCAGCCGTTTGCCAGAAGCTTCCCGCCCACCACCGCCTGCGCGAGCGCCGGGGTGTTCACGGTCAGCATGCTCTTGATCTTGGACAGCTCGTCGGCCAGCAAGCCGACGGTGCCGTCCGTGCCGGTGACCGTCTGGTCGGCCACGACGAAGCCCACTCGCGCACCGGGCAGCACCGTTTTCGCGAAGGAGCCCAGATAGACCACCCGACGCCGTTCGTCCAGCGCCTTCAGGGTCGGTACCCGCTCGGCGTCACCGTGGAAGAGCCCGTACGGATTGTCCTCCAGCAGCAGGAAGTCCTCTTCGCGGGCCAGCGACAGCAGCGCCCGCCTGGTCTCCTCGGGCATGCTCACGCCGGACGGGTTCGCGAAGTCCGGCATGACGTAGCAGGCACGCGGGCGCAGCCCGGCGGCGCGGGCATCCTGGATCTTGGCGAGCAGGTCGTCCAGGTCGATGCCCGCCTCCCCGCTCGCCACCGGCACGACCGGCATATCGACCAGCCGCGCCGCGCCGGTCAGCCCGACGTAGGTGGGCGACACCGCGAGCAGGACATCGTCAGGCCCCGACCGCAGCGCCCGGAGCACCAGCACCATGGCTTCCTGGCAGCCAACGGTGACCACAATGGACTCCGGGTCGGCGACGATGCCCTCGTCCGATTCCAGGGTGGTGGCCACGAGGCCGTGGATGATCCCCTTGGTGCGGCCGTACTGGAACAGCGTCCGGCGCACCCGCTCCTCGCTGTAGCCCAGGTCGTCGCGCAGATGGTCGCTGAACCGCGAGAGGTACTTCGGCAGCTCGTCGATCTCCCAGAACTCCTCGTACGGCCGGCCTGCCGCCAGCGACACCGCGTCCGGGTAGTGGTTCGCGATCTCGTTGAGGAAGTTCATGGAGTTGAGCGCCGGGTCCTCGAGGCTGGGGTGCAGATCCCCGGCACGCAGGTCCGTGCGCGGCAGCATGTGGACGGGGGCGGCCATCGGTTTCGACAGGTCGGTGACGCTCATCGGGTCCTCGCAGTTCGAACGGTCGACAGGCTTCGCGCCGCACTGACGTCGGCGCAACCGGCCAGCGTCATCGCGGCACGGAATTCTTCGGCGAGCAGGGAAAGCACCTGACCGGCACCGCGTGCGCCGTCGACCGCGAGGCCGTACAACACGGGCCTGCCGACGAGCACGCCGTCCGCGCCGCACGCCAGCGCGCGCAGAATGTCGGTGCCGGTGCGGATCCCGCTGTCCAGCAGCACCGCGGCCCGCCCGGCGACGGCTTCGGCGATCGCGGGCAAGACGGTGATGCTCGGTGCGGCACCGTCGAGCTGGCGGCCCCCGTGGTTGGACACGACAACCGCGTCCACACCGGACTCGACGGCGGTCACGGCGTCGCGCGGGTCGAGAATCCCTTTCAGCACCAACGGAAGCGCGGTCCTCCCCCGCAACCAGGCCAGGTCGGCCCAGCCGAGACCGGAGGCGAACGCGACCGCGGTGTGCGCGGCGATCGACGACTCCCCCGCCACCCGGTCGTGTGCCCGGCTGACCGCGCCGTCCGCCAGATTGGCGGCGACCACGTCGTCCGGCAACACGAACGAGTTGCGGGCGTCCCGCAGCCGCCGTCCCATCACCGGCACGTCGACGGTCACGACCAGCGCCGCGCAGCCCGCTTCCTCGGCACGCTCGACAAGAGACTCGACGACGGCGCGCTCGCGCATCCAGTAGAGCTGAAACCACAGGTCCGCGCCGGTCTTCGCGACCTCCTCCAGCGACACGCTCGAGAGCGTGCTCACGATGTAAGGAACCCCTGCCATCTGCGCGGCCTCGGCGGTGGCCAGTTCGCCGTAGGGGTGCAGGAGCCGCTGGTAAGCCATCGGTGCGACGGCGAGCGGCAGCGCGGCATCGCTGCTCACGAGTTTCGTCGCGGTATCCGCGCTGTCCACTCCGGACAGCACCCTCGGCAGCAACGCCACCGCGTCGAACGCGGACCGGTTGGCGGCCAGCGTCGTTTCCGCGCCACTGCCGCCATCGACGTAGTCCCACAGCTCCTTCGGCAGCAGTGCCTCGGCGAGCCGGGCGACATCGGCCACGGAAAGCGGTTCCTCAAACATCGTTCGCCAGGTTCTTCCGCAGGTACTCGGCCGCCTGCGCGACCGCCCGCCGGGCGTCGGCGAGCACGCCGGACATGGTGAAGAAGCCGTGAGCCATCCCGTCGTAGCGGGTCAGCTCGACCGGCACGCCCTCGTCCCGCAGCCGCTGCGCGTACCGCTCGCCCTCGTCCCGCAGCGGGTCGAACTCAGCGGTGATCACCAGCGCGGGTGGCAGCCCCGACACGTCGGGCGCCAGCAGCGGCGACACCCTCGGGTCGCGGCCGTCCCCGGGGTCGGCAAGGTAGTTGCGCCAGTACCAATCGACCGAGTGCCGGTTGAACATCCACCTGTCATCGTTGTCTCGCAACGACTCCGTGTCCGCGTGGTAGCAGGTGTTCGGATAGATGAGCAGTTGAGCGACCAGGTCTCCGGTGAGCGACGCGACCACCGCGGCGAGATTGCCTCCGGCGCTGTCTCCGCCGACGGCGATCCGGCGGGGATCGGCGCCTAACTCGCTCGCGTGCTCGGCGACCCAGGACACCGCGGCGACGCAATCGTTTACCGCCGCGGGGAACGGGTGCTCGGGCGCGAGCCGGTAGCCGGGGGTCACAACCAGGCATCCGGCGGCATTGGCCAGCGCGCGGCACACACCGTCGGAGGTGTCGATGCCGCCCAAGGTCCAGCCGCCGCCGAAGAAGTACACGAGTGTCCCAAGTGGACGTTCAGCGGACGGCCGGTAGACGCGGACGGGCAAATCGCCGTCAGGGCCCGGAAATGTGCGGTCGATGACCTCGAACACCGGCTCGACCACCCCGCCGCCCGCGCGGATGTCCGCGAGATCGGCGGCACGGGCCTGTTCGAGCGTCATCTCGTAACGGGGGGTCGCGCCGCGCTCGGCTCGCTTGTCGCGCATCGCGGCAACCTGCGGGTCAAGCGGCACCATGGCCTCCTGTCGTCACGTTGCCTTGCGTCCTCTCGTTCCCCGTCGGTATTGGACGTGCTGTGGTCCCGGCGGCACGAGCCACCGGGACCACAGCCAGGTCAGCGAACGATCAGGTTCAGCGGGATGGCGTCGGCCATCGCCTTGGAACCCGCGTCGTTCGGGTGAATGTGGTCACCGGCGTCGAACTCCGGCTTGATCTTGGTCGGGCTGGCCGGGTCGGCGAGCACCTTGTCGAAGTCGACGACCCCGCCGAACTCGCCGCAGTGCTGGCGCAGATACTTGTTGACCGCCTGGCGCGTCGCCTCTTTCTCCGGTGACCACACCGGAGCGGTCCCGCCGCTGAGGCCCTCGAACGGCCCGAGCGTGCCCACCAGAACGGTGTACCCGCGTTCCTTGATCTGCTGGTTGAGCTGCCGGAGCGCGGCGATGATCGTGTCGGCGGAGTCGCTGTTCATCCAGAGGTCGTTGATGCCGAGGTCGACGATGACCGCGTGCGTACCGGTCTGGGAGAACACGTCCTCGTTCAGCCGGGAAAAAGCGTTGTCACCCAGCGCCGGGAAGCCAACGAAGCCGCCTTCGGACGGGTCGAGGGCCTCGTGGTCGAGGCGGGCACCGCCGCGGCTGAGGTTGAGCACACCGGGCAGGTTCCACGGGCGGACCGAACGCTGCAGCCGGTCGAAGAGCTGGTCGGGCCAGCGCAGGTTGGCATTGAAAGTGGTACCGAGACCGTCGGCGAGGGAGTCGCCGAACACGATCACCGAGCCGGCCGCGTCGTCACGGAGAACGTCCACACCGGACAGGAAGAACCAGCAGCAGGTGCGTTCGGTGGTGTAACCGGCGCCCCCTGGGTCGTTGACCAGGTCACCGGGGCCGACGTAGTTGTTCTGCCTGGTGGTCGTGTGGAACGTGGTCAGCCCGGTCGGCGTCGGGAAGAAGACGCTGACCACCAAGTCCTGGTCGTTCCCGACCCGCATGTCGATGGGGTCGCTCAGTACCTCGGCGCCCTTCCGCATGACGAAGGAGGTCGCACCGCCGAAGGTCAGCTGCTGGGTGGTCGCCGGGTCGATGTCCGACAGCGCCGGCGTCGCGGTGTTCGGCTTGGCGACCGTGGCATGCCCGATCGTGACCGCCTGCTCGCCGTGGAGGTTGGTGAGCCTGATCCGGATCTTGTCGCCACCGACCGAGCCGTGCACGATCATGCGCACGCTCTGGTTGTTCATGCCGACGAAGGTGGACCCGCTCAGGTTGCCCCGGGTGACGGCCGCCGCCCAGCTGCCGACCCAGTCCCGCTGGCCGTGCCGCTGCTGCTCGCTCGCCGCACCCGAATTGGCGACGATCACGGTCGAGGCGACCGCTGCCAGCAGCAGCCCCAAGGCGATGAGCAATCGCCGTCTTCGAGGTTTGTTCATTGGGGAACCTCCAGAAAAGGCCTCGACCACGCCGGTGGCTGCAGCACGGGTGTTATAGCCGGAATGTAGCCGTCCGCTCGAACAGCAGACCATCCCCAATCCTGGTAGTGAATGGAACCAATACATTCCCAAGCCTCGAGAGATCATTTATTCCGGCCACTCCAGGTGGCGAACTCAGCGCGGTTCTTCGATTGCTTGCAGCTACCCCGGCGGTGGCACACCTTTGTCCGCGCGCGCATGTACCACAACGCACACAACGAAAACTACCTCTGGCTTCGCCGCCGGAGGGCCAGCTACGCTGTCGTCCGGGAATCGGATCCCGCAGTCACGATCGTGATTCGCCGAATGGACGCATGGGGTGGGTATGAGTATCTCGACCGAACGGGCGCAGACGTACGTGACGCGGGCCCTGGAAATATTCGCCGACTACGGCGACCGGGAGGCACTCGTTCAGGATGACCGGCGATTGTCGTACCGCGATTTGCACACGACCGTGCTCCGGATGGCCGCCACCCTTCGAGCGTCCGGAATCACCTCGGGCACGAATATCCTGATAATGGTCGCGAATCCGCTCGAAGGTCCGGTTCTGCAG
>Ga0066684_10000710_pt1 | contig 12049 bp, 11 predicted proteins | sample GraSoiAngelo_133_FD_62301 | JGI IMG/M metagenome (GOLD analysis project Ga0066684, IMG submission 62301) | Grasslands soil microbial communities from the Angelo Coastal Reserve, California, USA - 14_0929_05_20cm | ecosystem: Environmental > Terrestrial > Soil > Grasslands | place: USA... | reverse complement strand
GTCACAAAGAATTTGAAGGGACCAGGCGTCTGAAACTTCGGTCCGAAGAGACCGGTCAGCGGACGCAAGCGGGTTGTAGCAAACGACGTTGTGACTCCGTTGTTGAACGTACTTGTGAAGTTACGTTCAAAGTCATAATTCATTTCGCCTTCCAACTGTGTGAAGCGGTTCACGTGAGCGCCTGCGCGCGCGCCGAAACCGACGAAGTTAGTGGTCCGGCCTGAAGTTGGCGCAAAGCGGAAATAATCCGCGAAGATTCCAACCGTGGCGTGATCGTACTCTCCGGGCGTTTCCTGGGCCATAAGCCACGAAGGTGCAGCCAGCAAAGCACTCAGGGCCGCTAACCAGATTATGCGTTTCATAGATGCCTCCTCCTCAGAATCCTTGCAACCTGTGCACTCCAATACCAGCACCCCGACAGGTCTGCACGTGTCAGTTTGGATGCTGTGGCTCTGGTGTTGGTTGGGTTCTGGGATTATCTGTTAACCCCTAGAGTTTTCAATGTATTGAGGGCCGGGGAACAGCGTGCAAATGTGTTAAAAGGCAGGGATATTCCCTGCCTTTTGATGTGTCCAGAAAGACGCGCTTTTAGCGTTCCGACAACTTTGGCGTAGCGGCAGTGGCGGTTGCAGCGCTACTCGTGCCTGCGCTCGCCGAAACGGCTTCGTTCGGGGTCATTGAGACGACTTCATATTCGCGTTCTTTGTCGTCATAATCTTCAACCCGCAGCAGCAGTTTGTCTTTGTCGAGACGGAACTGCGCCAGGTTTCCGATTGGAAGCAGCGCGGGATGCTTTTCATCCCTTGGACGTATGGTGTACGTCACGCTGCTGCTCTGCAGCATGTATTCCTGACAGAGCAATTCGCGGGTTTTCATGTGCTGAGAATCGGTGCCTAGCATTTCACCGGCGAGGCTCTTGGCATCTTTGGCGTCGGTCCCGCACTTCACGGATTGCATCTTAATCAGTTTGCCGCTCTGATAATGCTTCGGTTCTTTCGCGTTCGCGACAGTGGCAAGCAGCGCCAGCGCGAGCAAATATCGGATTCGCATTTCGGTTCTCCAAAAGCTAATTTCGCGACCACATCATTTTCCCGAGTTTTTCGCGAATATTGAACATTCCTGGAGTACCGTCACATTCGTAATCGGTATTTGGCAGTAGCTGCGCCTAGCATTTGAACGTGCAGAATTCAGCTGCGTCTGGTATCTTCCACCGGGAAGCGAACCCATCTATGGCGGAAACGGTCACGCTCAAAGCACCGTCCGATTACGACACCAGGTTTTTTGGTCATCCTCGCGGTCTTGCCACCCTTTTCTTCACCGAGATGTGGGAGCGTTACAGCTACTACGGGACCCGTGCACTCCTGATCCTCTACATGACGGCCGCGGCATCGGGTGGCGGCCTTGGCTTCTCCGTGGTCAAAGCTGGATCGCTCTACGGCTTTTATACGGCCATGGTGTACTTGCTAGCCCTGCCGGGAGGCTGGATTGCCGACCGCATCATCGGCCAACGACGCGCGGTGTTATACGGCGGAATTCTGATCTCAGCAGGCAATCTGTTCCTCGCTTCGCGAAGTGTGTCGGCATTCTATGCAGGACTTGTGCTGCTCATGATTGGAACTGGCTTGCTCAAGCCGAACGTAAGCACGATTGTCGGGCAGCTTTATTCTGCCGTGGATCGCCGCCGCGACGCCGGATTCTCAATTTTTTACATGGGCATCAATGTGGGCGCCCTCGTATCCCCAATTATTTGCGGCTGGATTGGTGAACGAGTGAACTGGAGATTGGGATTTGTCGCCTCGGCAATCGGCATGATTGCCGGCCTAATCCAGTACATGCTAAGCCGCAAATACCTTGGGGAAGCTGGATTGCATCCGGCGAGTTCGGGCGACATTGAATCAGATCGCAAGCAAAAACGCTGGGGTTCGCTGGCCATAGCTGGATTTCTGCTGGCCATCGTCGTCCTGGCGATTCTTGCATCGACAGGCGCAATCACCGTCACCGCGGAAGAAATATCCAACGCCCTCGGCTGGGTGCTGATCGCACTTGCCACTGCCGTATTCGCATGGATGATCCTCGGCAAGAGCTGGTCGTCCGAGGAACGCAAACGTGCCGGGGCAATTTTTGTGCTGTTCATTGCATCCGCCCTTTTTTGGGGCGTATATGAACAGGCCGGCTCGACCCTGAATCTCTTCGCCGAGCGCAACACGAACCGCGTGGTGTTGGGCTACGAATTTCCGGCGAGCTGGTATCAGTCTGTGCAACCGATCCTGGTTATTATTCTGGCGCCGCTTTATGCGTGGTTGTGGATCAGACTTGGCAACCGTGAGCCGTCCAGCCCGTCGAAGTTCTCGCTTGGTTTATTTCTTGTTGGTATGAGCTTCCTGATTATGGTGCCGCCAGGGTTTCGTACCCACGTATCCCCGCACTGGCTGAACGTGTGCTATCTGCTTAGCGTTCTCGGGGAAATGTGCCTCAGCCCGGTAGGCTTGAGCGCCATGACAAAACTGGCTCCCATGCGGGCTCAGGGATTCGTGATGGGCGTTTGGTTTCTGTCCCTGGGAACCGGAAACTGGCTGGCGGGTAAGGCCGGCTCACTCTATGAGATCGTGCCACTGCCAACCCTGTTCGGCGTGGGAGCCGGGGTAGCGATCGCAGCAGCGGTGCTCTTGGCCATACTGGTCAGGCCCACCAAGAAGCTGATGGTGGGGGTCAGCTAGATCTTCGACACACCGTAATTGCGGAATCCGTGCAAGGGGCTGACTCATCTAGCCAATTGACGCAATTTTTCATACCCTTTAGGCTGCCTACCAGGGTAACTTCCTGTCATCCAGAACAGCCGCAAGCAGTACAACGAAAAGACACTTACGCCGCATCACACTGAATGCGGCCGGAAAAGGCAACTTGACGGGCGCGAGACGAGCACAGGGCGACAAGCTCACTGAAGCTGAGGCAATCGAGCGGGCTAAGCAGGGGGACTCCGAAGCATTTAAAGTCCTTTACGACCTGCACAAGCGCCGTGTTTACTCGTTGTGTCTGCGGATGACCGGGAATACCGCCTCGGCTGAAGATCTCACGCAAGAAGCATTTCTCCAGCTGTTTCGCAAGATAAGCACGTTTCGAGGCGAATCGGCCTTCTCGACGTGGTTGCACCGGATGTCCGTCAACGTTGTCTTGATGCAGCTGCGCAAGAAAGGCTTGCCGATAGTTCCGCTGGACGAAGCCACAGAGGGCGAGGAAGAGGGCCAAGTCAAAAAAGAGCCGGGCGCTCCGGATGAGCGGCTGGCGGGCTCAATCGACCGGCTCCATTTGCAAAGAGCGGTTGACGAACTACCTCCTGGTTATCGTACGATCTTTGTACTGCACGACGTCGAGGGATACGAGCACAACGAGATCGCCGATTTGGTCGGGTGCTCGATTGGAAACAGCAAGTCACAGTTGCATAAAGCGCGGATTAAGTTGCGTGAGCTCCTCCGGATGAACAGAGCTGAAAAGGCCGGGAAAAGATGAGGAGCCAGAAGCTGTACGGGGCAATATCGGGGAGAGAGGTTGTATGAACTGCGGCGAGTTCGAACGCGTTCTGCCTGAGTTCCTTGAGGGTGAGCACACCCGGGAACAGCAAGCGCATTTTGATTCGTGCTCAGCATGCGCGAATCTACGGGCCGACCTTGATTTCATTTCCTCACAAGCTAAATTACTTGTCGCGTCGGAAGAGCCGCGCCCTGCGGTATGGGATGCTCTTGAAGCTCGGCTTCGCGATGAGGGGCTGATCCGTTTACCCGAGTTTGTGACTCCGAAAGTAAGCATTTTCTCCAGATGGCGCACTGCCTGGCTGGTTCCGGTTGCAGCCGCACTTGTGATTGCGGCGGGAATCAAGCTTTATCATCCTGCCGGTGCCGGCGACCCTGCGCCGATTTCCAAGCAGCATGGCTCCAATCCAACTGTGGCTGCAGTAGCGCCGGTTTCGCATGAAGACCAGGTTTTATTGAATACAGTCGCGACGCGCGTCCCAGCGCAACGGGCGCGATACCGCGCCGATTTGGAAAGTGCGAATTCCTTTATTCAGGATGCGGAACAGTCGATCAAGGACGATCCTAACGATATCTACACGCAGCAGATGTTGATCAACGCGTATGCGCAAAAGCAGATGCTCTACGACTTAGCAGTTGACCGCAGTGAACAGTAGTGATCGGGGAAAAGTCCATGCGTAACGCAGTGCAGACCCATCGAATAACCGCTGCCCAATTCGTGATCGTACTGGCCCTGGCTGGAATCGCCTACGCAAACGGCGACGTCCGAAAGGATCTCCATTTCAAAGTCGGCAAACGTCCGATGATTACGATCGACAACCCCTATGGCGCTGTAGTTGTAAGGGCCGGTGCTGCACACGAGGTTGTAGTTACTGCGATTCTCCATTCTGACAAGGTTGAAGTTGATCAGAGCCAAAGCCATAACCGTATTGAAATCATCTCGCACTTGCTTTCCGGGGCCGATGTAAACACGGGCGCCGTGCAGTACGAAGTTCTGGTGCCCGCCGACACAAATCTCACGGTTCATTCCGATAACGGTCGTGTTCATGCCGAGAAGCTTCACGGAGATTTGTCGCTCGACGGAAGCAACGCCGCAATGGAAGTGGTTGACTGTGGCGGTGGTCACGTTCACGTCAAGACCTTGAATGGGCCGGTGAATCTCGTGAACCTTCACGACGGACATGTTGAAGTCATGTCGATGGGTGGCGACGTCATGCTCAATGGCGTCTCGGGGCCTCTGGTTAACATCAACTCCAATAGCGGAAAAATTCTGTACACCGGCGACTTTGCTGGAGATGGCGAATACGATTTCACCAGCCACACCGGCGACATCGAAGCCATAGCTCCGGCCTATGCTTCTATTGACGTATTCGCCCGCTCGAATCAAGGCCGCGTGGATAGCGACTTCTCCCTCGAACCGAAGCACAGTTCCCTCTATACACGGGGCGGGAGTGCCCTCGTAGGCACCATGGGCAAGGCTGCATCTGCGGTAAAGCTGGTCTCCTTCAGTGGTAAAATCCACCTCAAGAAACGCCAAAATTAGCTTCGGCGGTCCCTGCTCTTGCCACAAATGACTGATGAAATCGTTCTGCCGCATTCTGTGCGGAAGGCGCATTCTGCTATGGCGGTTGCGCTGGTCGGATTCATGGGCGCAGGCAAGACGACTGTAGGTGAGGCGCTGGCTCTTCAGCTGGGATGGCGGTTCACTGATCTAGACAAGCTGATTGAAACTCGCGAAGGACGCTCGATCGAGCAGATTTTCCAGGAATCCGGAGAGGCGTTCTTTCGACGAGTTGAGCATGCGCTGCTACGTGACTCGCTTGAAGCACTCTCTGATCCAACTGTGCTTGCATTAGGTGGCGGAGCTTTTGCTCAGGCGGCAAACTGCGAACTTCTGGCATCCGCAAATGTGCCGGTAGTTTTTCTTGACGCACCGGTCGAGGAGCTCTTTCGGCGCTGTGAACAACCGGGCGTAGTTCGGCCCCTTCGGCGAAGTCTGGATGAATTTCGTGAACTCTACAACTATCGTCGCCCGTCATATCGCAAAGCACAGTTGCAAATAGCAACCGGGAACAAAGAAATCTCGTCGATCGGCGAAGAGATCATCTTTGGCCTTGGTTTGATTCCAGCATCAGGAGCCGAGTAAACGATGTGTTCCTCACGTGTAGCCGCCAGCATTGCCGTCTTGTGCTTCGGCGTCGTAATTTCTGTGCCGACCTGGTCCAAAGACAAGGCCAAAGAGGACGACGGCACAACGGTGGATTCAGGGTCGTTCGGGATTTTCGCCGGAGGGCTGAGGATTGCCACTGAAACTTTTACGATTAAACAGGGCTCGCTGGGAAGCCTAGTTTCCTCTGATTTCAAATCCACACAAGGGGACCAGAACGCGGAACAATCGTCTGTACTCCAACTGAGTCCCTCCGGCGACCTCCGGAGTTATGACTGGAAAGAATTGAGCCCTGGAAAGACGGTGGCATCGGTTGTGCCCGACGAGAGCTTCCTGATCGAACATTTTGGCGATAGCCCGGCATCCAAGCAGAACGCTCAGAACTTCCTGCTACCGGCATCCACCGCCATCATGGATGATTACGTTTTTGTACATCGTGAAGTTCTGGCGTGGAAATATCTTGCCACAGCTTGCAAGCACGATCAGGGCCTGCAATGCCCGAAGGACCAGAAGATGCAGTTCGGAACTTTGAATCCGCATGAGCGCAGCTCAATGCCGGTCAGCATTGAATTCACTGGACGGGATAAAGTAAACGTGCACGCGGTCCAGCGAGAGCTCAGCCGGTTTGTGTTGAAATCTGAAAGTGGCGATTGGGCGCTCTGGCTAGATGACCAACTTAAGCTCGTGCGATTGCTGAACGATACCGGTACGGAAGTAGTACGTGATTAAGTTAATTGCTCTGTGTACCCAGTTTAGAGCGCGACCTTTAAGAAATCATGCCGTTGATTGACTCACGAACGACGCGCATTCTGTTCACGATTTTCGTGTTCGCAGTGGGATTTGCCTTCTTGTATGTCGCGCGCCGGACGCTGATCGCATTCCTCTTCGCAGTTTTCTTCGCCTATCTCGTCGATCCGGCGGTCTCACGTGTTGAGAAATTCGCCCGCAGTCGCGCTGGTGCAATTGCCATCATTTACTTGCTGATTGTAATGATGCTGGGCACCCTATTTTTCTTCATCGGTCCGCGAATCGGGCATGAAACCCAGAAACTCACCGACTCCATGCCGTCGCTCGTCGAAAGAATAAACAGCGGCCAAATTGTGCAGGACATTGGGATCGAGCATGGATTGACTAAGAACACGCGCGATCAGCTCAGTGCGTTTCTGAAGGGCCACACAGGAGACCTGCTGAAACTCGCACAACGCGCGGGGCTTCGAATCGCGGAAGTGGCGCAGGAATCGTGGATCCTGGTTTTGATCCCAATCCTTGCCGCTTTTTTCCTGAAAGATGGGCGCGCGTTCAGCCAAGTCGCGCTTTCATTCGTGCACAGCAAGCCGCAACGTGAGTTCATGCAGGGCGTTATCAATGACATGAACCTGATGCTGGCGCAGTTCATTCGCGCTCAACTGACATTGGCCGCGCTTTCATGGGTTGCGTATGCTTCGTTTTTGGGACTCATCATGCACGTGCCGTATGCGCTCATGCTGGGGACGGCAGGCGGCATTCTCGAGTTCATTCCCGTGGTGGGACCGCTGGTCGCTTCGGTGCTGATCATTGGTGTAGCGCTCCTTAACGGCTATCACTACTGGCTCATCGTTGGAATTTTTCTCATTATCTGGAGATTGGTTCAGGACTATGCAGTTTCACCGCGGGTCATGGGCACAACCATGGAACTGCATCCGCTCGCGGCCATATTCGGCGTTCTCGCTGGAGCCGGAATTGCCGGGGTCCTGGGCGTTTATCTCTCGATCCCAGTCATGGCGAGTCTTCGCATCGTGTGGAGGCGCTGGCGCATGTATGCTGAGAAAAAACGCTTTGGCCCGTTGAACGACTACTCGTTCCTTTCTGAAACCACTCCTCACCCGTAGCAAATTATTGATGCCAAGCTGCCTGTGGCATCTCAATCGGGCCGTTCCTCGCTTCAGTGTTGTAGAATTTTGGAAATCCTATTATGTCAGCCAAAATTCCTGTAGGTATCCTCGGCGCAACTGGCGTCGTAGGGCAGAGATTTATCCAACTGCTGGAAAATCATCCGTGGTTTGAAGTGGCATGGCTTGCTGCTTCAGATCGATCGGAGGGCCGCGAGTACGCGAAAGCTGCCCGTTGGCGTCTAAAAACGCCGATTCCGCAATCTGTCGCCAACATGCGGGTTTCGCCAGCTACTCCGGACGGAGCGCCGAAGGTCATCTTTGCCGCGCTTGACGCTTCCATAGCCGCTGAAATGGAACCCCGGTTTGCCACCGCCGGTCACGCTGTGATCACGAATTCCAGCGCGCTGCGGATGGCCAAGGATGTGCCACTGGTGATTCCGGAAGTTAATCCGGACCATATCAAGCTAATCGAGTGTCAACCCTGGCGAAAAAAATCCGGCGGATTCGTCGTGACTAATTCCAACTGCTCGGCGATGGGCCTGGTTCTTGCGCTCGCTCCGCTGCAAAAGCACTTTGGACTCGAAACCGTGATGGCGGTGACTATGCAGGCTGTGAGCGGCGCGGGGTATCCCGGCGTGGCCTCTCTCGACATTCTCGGAAACGTCATCCCTTACATCGCCAAAGAAGAAGAAAAGATGGAAGAGGAGACGCAGAAGCTCCTAGGCAAACTGAATGGCGCGGGCGTAATTCCGGCCCATTTCAAAATGAGTGCCCAATGCAATCGCGTGGCAGTCGAAGATGGCCACACTGAATCAATCTCGGTAAAGTTCTCGAAGAAGGCGTCGCCGAATGAGATCATCGACGCTTGGACTAGTTTCCGCGGCGTCGCTCAGCAGAAGCAACTCCCCAGTGCTCCTGAGATTCCGGTCAGGTACATGGATGCGAATGATCGTCCGCAACCGCGCTTCGATGTTGAATTCGGGCGCGGCATGACGACGACTGTAGGGCGCCTGCGCCCGTGCAAGGTCCTCGACTGGAAGTTCACTGTTCTATCGCACAACACCATTCGCGGTGCAGCAGGAGCAGCGCTGCTGAACGCTGAACTGCTGAAGGTAGAAGGATATCTGGACTGACCTGCGCTTTAGCTGTTAGCTCTTAGTCTTTAGCTTTTAGCCCGAAAGCAGTTTCAAGCTAAAAGCTAAGAGCTAATGGCTAGAAGCTGCATTGTGATGAAATTCGGCGGCACCTCTGTGGGTGACGCCAAGGCTATTCTGCGGGTCTGCGACGTCGTTCGAGGACGTCTGCCGCTGCATCCCATCGTGGTTGTCAGCGCGATGGCCAAGGTCACTGATCAATTGCTGCAGATGGCCCGCGCCGCCGGATCTGGAGACCGCAAGACCGCGCTTACCCTCGCCCGCGAGCTTCGCGAACGACATTACAACACCGCCGGCGAACTGCTGGGGACTGCGCTGTTCACGCAATTTCATGGTGATCTGGGCGCAGAATTCGAAGAACTGGAAGAACTGCTTCGAGGCATCTCCGCCGTCGGCGAACTCACGCCACGTACTACCGACCACGTTGCGTCATTCGGCGAGGTGCTTTCCAGCAAACTCGTGACTGCCGCAATGTCGGCACACGGGATTGAAGCCAGTCTCGTTGACTCTCGCGATTGCATCGTAACGGACAATGCCTTCACCCGCGCCACACCGCTGTTCGACGATACGAATGCAAAGTTGACTTCTCTCGTGGGCCCGCTCGTCGATCAGGATCGTGTGCCGGTCATGGGCGGATTTATCGCATCGACGCACAAAGGCATCACCACCACCATTGGCCGCGGCGGCTCCGACTTTTCTGCAGCTATCGTCGGAGCGGGTATGGGGGCCGACAAGATTGAAATCTGGACGGATGTAGATGGAATGATGACCACCGATCCAAATTTATGTCCCGACGCGCGCAGGATCAAAACCATCAGCTTTGATGAGGCGGCCGAGTTGGCCTACTTCGGAGCCAAAGTGCTCCATCCGGCAACGGTGCTGCCAGCCATTCAGAAAAACATTCCGGTTTATATCCTGAACTCGCGGAATCCTACATGCGAAGGAACCCGCATTGTTGCCCGCGCACCGCACTGCAAAAATTTCTTTAAGGCGATTGCGGCCAAAAAACGAATCACAATCGTGGATGTTGCCGCGCCCCGAATGCTTCTCGCCCACGGATTCTTGAAATCGATCTTCGAGGCTTTCGACCGCCATCGCATTGCGGTTGACGTTGTCTCCACCTCGGAAGTTAGCGTTTCCCTTACAGTGGACTCAAATGAGTCTATCCCCGCGCTGGCTGCGGATCTCGAACGGCTCGCGGATGTGAAGTACGAAGGCCGAAAAGCTATCGTCTGTTTGGTTGGTGAAAATCTGCGGGAGATTCCCGGGATTGCCGCGCACGTATTCGGCGAGCTCTCAGATGTAAAGATCCGTATGATTTCACAAGGGGCCTCGGAGATTAACCTGACTTTCGTTATCGACGAAGACCAGGTGCCCAGCGTCGTGCAGCGGCTGCACAAAGCTTTCTTCGCAGAACTGGATCCCGAGATTTTCGCCTAATAACCGGACTCACTTTCCACAGTCGTTGCAGTGCACACGCCAACCTCAAACTAGATACACTAATCGCAGCATGCGAATCCTCGTGCTCGGCGCGGGAAAAACCGGATCGCTGACTGCAGAACTCGCTCACGAACGCGGCCATCGCGCGGAGACGCTTCGCTCCGGCGACAATCGCGGGTCGTCGGCATTAACACCCGAGCGACTTCATTCCATTGATGTTGTTATTGATTTCACAACGCCCGAATGCGTGCTTGAAAATATCCGTGCATGCCTTGCCGCCGGCAAGAACATGGTAGTGGGGACGACTGGGTGGTACGCAGAACTGCCGAGTGTCCGCGCTGAAGTAGAAAAGCGCAACACGGGATTCGTGTATGGCTCTAATTTTTCCGTCGGCGTGAATCTTTTTTTTGAGCTGGTGCGCGCCGCAATCCCTGCGCTTCGATACCACTACGCCGCTCATATCTATGAGCGCCATCACGCCCAAAAGAAAGACGCGCCTTCGGGAACCGCCGCCATTATGCAGGAAATTCTTCAAAAGGGAAACAAGACTGAGATTGAAATAACGTCTTTCCGCGAAGGCGAAGTTGTGGGAATGCACGAACTAGTCTTCGACTCACCCGCCGACTCCATCTATCTCTGCCATGATGCCAAGTCGCGCGGCGGCTTCGCCGAAGGCGCAGTACGCGCTGCTGAATGGATCGTCGGCAAACAAGGATTTTTCGATTTCAAGGACATCTGGCGGGAAGTCTAGTATCTAGCCATTTCTCCTCGCCTCGCGCTATCTTATTTACATGCAACTGCGCGGATGCGGCACCGCACTCGTCACCCCGTTTCATCAGGATGGCTCGCTCGATGAGCAGGCGTTGAGGAACTTCGTTTCCTGGCAAATTGAATCGGGAATAGATTTCCTGGTCCCTTGTGGGACAACCGGCGAAACCCCAACTCTGTCTCATGACGAGTGGCTGCGCGTGATTGATACCACGATTGAGGTGGCCGCCGGTCGAGTGCCGATCGTTGGAGGCGCAACTTCAAATTCCACACGTGACGCCGTTGAAAAGGCACAGGAACTCGCGTCGCGCCGAGGCGTGGACGCTATCCTTACCGCCTCGCCCTACTACAACAAGCCCACCCAGGAAGGTCAGTATCAGCATTTCAAAGCGATTGCGGAAGCGGCAAACAAGCCGATCATTCTCTACAACGTGCCCGGACGCACGGCGGCGAATATCGAGCCGGTCACAATTGGGCGCCTCGCAGAAATCCCCAACATCGCGGGCGTGAAAGAGGCCAGTGGCAACCTGACGCAGGTTGCAGAAATCTGCAGTGCTGCCCGGCCGGAGTTCTCCGTTCTGTCGGGTGATGATGCAATGACGCTTCCGGTTATTGCTGTGGGAGGTGTGGGAGTGATTTCTGTCGCCTCGAACGAAATACCGCATGAGATGGCGGAACTGACGCGCGCAGGTCTAGATAACAATTGGGATAAAGCGCGACAGATTTTCCGCAAGTACTTGCCATTGATGCAGGGCAACTTTATCGAGTCGAGCCCCATGCCTCTCAAAGCGGTTCTCGCCATGATGGGCCGAATCGAAGAAGCCTACCGGCTGCCCATGGTCCCGGTGCGTCGCGATACACGCTCGAAGTTGCAGCGAATTGCAGCGGAAGCCGGCCTGATCGCGAAAACGGCTGCGGCGACGGCAGATGCGTCGAGCTTCTTTGTATATGAAAATTGGGCGGCAGGCCCACACAAAGCCGTTCTTCACCGCTCGAATTGCGGACAGTGCAACAGCGGAAAAGCACGCCCAGCGGGACACTCGCCCAACCACGCGCACTGGCACGGTCCCTTTCACACGCTCGCCGAAGCGCGCCAGATCACGCAGACGCTGCCAAACATAC